>Ga0049116_10000209_pt1 | contig 13192 bp, 10 predicted proteins | sample WorMetvacBELIZE2_FD_55049 | JGI IMG/M metagenome (GOLD analysis project Ga0049116, IMG submission 55049) | Marine gutless worms symbiont microbial communities from Max Planck institute for Marine Microbiology, Germany - Olavius vacuus BELIZE.2 | ecosystem: Host-associated > Annelida > Digestive...
CACACCGGGCAGAACAATGAAGCACTCCAATCCCATCCGATTTCCCGTAGAGCGGCTTACATGCTGATAGCCCGCAGTGAGGATTTTCGGCAGCGGAAACTGCTCATCGAATGCCTGAAGCACGAAGAAGATCCCATGGCATTGGCGGCTGGTTTTCGGGCTCTGGGAATCATCGGGGCGGATTGGGATGGTATATCCATGGGAATCATTGCCTCCCGATACCGTGAATTTACCTCCCCGGTGGAGCGTCTTACCCTGGATACGGCCAGAGCGCTAACTGATTTGATGCGCTATAATGGAAATTTCAACGATCCGGTAGGCGAATCGTTGATGAAGTATTTGCTCAGTAATGCCAACTCACCCTCCACTCGGAAAAAAATACTCGCTATTTTCAATCGAGCCACTGAATAGAGAAAAAGTTTATATAAAAAGCGGATATTGAAATCGTTGGGAACTATACTTTGGCAAGAGGTGTCCAAATGTTCCACAAAAACTCTTTTCGCGCGTTTATGATGTGTTTTTTTGTTTTGTGCTTCGGAGCGATATTGATGGCTGAGAATGTGAGTATCGACCGAGATGAATTAACGAGTATTGGTGATCAATCCATTAGATTTATCAATTACATTGGTCCATACGAATTCACCAATACACTCGATCAGATTAAAGAAATCGGTCGGTCGCTGGGAAGGCAATTGGAGCCATCGCGTTTTGGGCATGCTTCCATCGGTAATAAGTACAGAGTAATGCGCTTCGTGTCTCCGGAGATTCCAACCGGCTTGGATGCCGACATCTTCATTCTTGAACGCGATGCCGCGGTAGACCATATTGACAACTTAAGAATTATTGTTGCCGCTTATCTTGAACACTCCTACGGATTATCCGAATCTGATGCCTATCTCGTCGCCGAGTTTGTCAGCTTCTATAACGCGGTTTACCGAAAAGACATCGAAATGGCGAAGAGCAGATACAAGGCGCCTGTCGTAGATGCTCTTGATTCTGAAAAGATGGGACTTGACACCCATTTCTCCAATTGGGCCGGCAATACCCAGATGCTCATTCCTCTCAGACTTTCCCAATTCCATGGAAACCAAGCGAACCCCATGGTGGACACTGGCGCCATAAGCGACGATCAAGTAATTGACGAGATGCGTAAAGAGAAAGATATGGGATTAGAATCAAGGCGAGATATGGTAGCTCTTCGTGAAAAGGAGATTGCAGAAGAACAAAAAGCGCTCGATCAAGAACGAGTGGCAGCCCAAGACCTTGGAAAAACTGTCAGCGATGAACTAGAAAGGCTAGAGAAGAGAGAAGAGGCCGGTGAAAAACTCAGTCAGGCAGAAAGGNAAAAAAAGAGCGCGCTTGAGAAGAAGAAGGCAGATGTTGAAGAGAAAGAAGCCGTAGTNAAGAAGAAACAGAAAGAACTCAACCAGCGAACCGAAGAGGTGCTTGCGATGAGGGACGATATTGCCACGGATGAAAACAAGAAGATGGAGAACAGGGGAAAAACCTTCACATCGGCTCCGGAAATTGATGCGGTTTGGTTTCTCTTGGTAGACAAAGAGATTGGTGGCATACCGTTCGGTCGTGTTGTAAAGCACAACTTGAACGACGGAACTAGATTGGCCACAAGTGAGTTAACTGCGGTGAGGGGACGCACTCTCGTGGCGCTTCCTGAGTCTTTATTGGTCATCGCAGGGAAAGAAGGTGGTCGATCGAAGGTGAAACCTATGTTATTAGACCTAAAGACGCTAAAAACCATCAAAGAGGGGGCGGATGATGTATTTCCAGGATCCCTAATCTCCCTCAAGGGCAGCGATATATACTTGATTACAACGAAGGATGGTGAATGGAGACTGGGGAAGTTCANTACAGCACTCGAAAGAACAGCGGTGAGTGAGAGAGCCGTGGATGCGTGGACTTCGATTCATTTCGATGATACCTCGGTGTTTGTTCAGTCCAAAACAGGCGANATCCTGAAATTATCGGCATCCACACTGAAGGAGGAAGCTGCATTGGAATGACTTTTTAATGGAGAATGCTCTCAGCCGCTCCATCAGTCGAGTATGTCCTCAATGTTAAACTCGCCATCTGAATCTTCTGCAACATCNAATTGGTCCGGGCTGTTCTCTAAATAGATATCTTCAAGGCCGAGTTCAGCAAANAAGTCTCTGGACAAAGCAGCTTGGCTCGCTTCATCATCAAGAGGATTGGTGAGCGAAGAGTCTACCGCTATTTTAAGAATCTGTTCAGCATCCCGATTCAATTCAAAACTTGTCAGATTGCTCTGAGTTTTCGGCTGTGTGCCAGCGATGAAGAGTTCCATTTTTCGGTTTTCGGCGGCTGAATTGGCGTCAGGAAGCATGCCGGTGCGCCTATCAATCTCAATTTCGACAATGCCAGTTTCCGGTCGGGGAAAGNTGATTCTTGGAAGATCGGCGTGAATGCTTTTCATGTAGCGGGCCCAAACGGGGCCTGTAGAAGAGGCGCCAGTCTGATTTGGTCCGAGGGAGTTTCCTCTCTTATCAAAACCAATCCAAAGAGCCGTGGTGTAGTATGGAGTAAAACCGACTGTCCACGCGTCAGACCAGTTCTGGGCGGTTCCTGTTTTTCCAGCTATGGGCATGTTGTCAAATCCGTCTACACTTTTGCGTGCTGAGGCCAGTGTTCCGGAGGATACTGTGCTTTGGAGCATACTGGTCATGATGTACGCCGTTTGCTGCGAAATCAACTGTGTATTNTTTCGTTCTTGGGATTCTCGTAAGTCCCGTTCGGGATTGACAATAACATTGCCATCACGATCTTCGATGAACCGTATAGCAATGGGTTCGACAGCCCTCCCGCGATTAGCTATGGTCGCGTAGGCCCGAGCCAACTGAATNGGTGATAGGCTGAGTGTTCCCAGTCCAAGAGGGTAAACACGGTCAAAGGTTTTTCCGATTTCCTGTGGATCTGTTATGNCCATNAGTTCCGCTGCGCGACTAATCGCCGCGTCGAAGCCAATTGTTTCCAAAACAGCGAGCGATGGGATATTCAGCGAACGAGCCAGTGCGTCGCGTAGCAGAACATAGCCCGACCAGCTGCCGCCATAGTTGCTTGGGGTATAGAGTGTTCCATCGGGACTGGTGAATGCTCTTGGCCCATCATAAAATCGGGTTGCCGCTGTGAGGAGTCCAGAGCTGATTCCAGCAGAGTAATACAGGGGTTTGAAGGCTGAACCCGGCATCACTTTGGCGTCNACCGCCCGATTGAATTGGTTGTTTCGATTGAATTCACTCCCACCTACCATGGCCAGAATATAACCGGTTGTGTTATCCAAGCAAATGAGCGCGGCCTCGACANTATTCATGCGNGNGTGCGTGCGGGCAACATCGTAGCTGNGGTTTGTTATCGTCTTGAAATCNTGCAGACCGAAAGACATGGACATGATATCCATAACCGGCGTCATTTCATTGACAAGGTATTCCAGGGCTTCTCGGCGCTTTTGGGAACTGGCCACATGGATTTCAGGCAAATCAAANAACAGAGAGAGCAAATCGATGGTGTGCACCAACTGACTGGATGCGTAATTAGTTTTTAGCTCCCTNTCATGCTGGTATGAACGATTCCACTGTTNAAGACCATCACGAATCTGATTCTCGGCTTCGCGCTGATACTCAAGATCCAAGGTCGTGTAGATCGTATATCCATCACGGTAGATATCTTGTTGACCGAATAGGTATTTTTCAGCCTCACTTCGTATAAATTCACTGAAGTAAGGTGCTTGGTCGTTGGCGAGCCGGTCGAAATAGGGGGAGTCTGATGGTGATCGAGACCAATCGAAGTGAGTCCAGTATGACTCAAAGGACTGAGTGGCCAACTCACGATCCAGGTAACCCGCTTCTACCATCTGATTAAGAATTTCAAGCTGCCGGTCTCGGGCCGCATCTGGTTGAATAATGGGTGAATACAGTCCCGAACCTGCAAGCTGTATCACCAGCATTGCCGCTTCCGCGGGAGAATTCTCGATGGCCGAATGCCCAAAAAAGAACTGGCTTGCGGCTTCAACTCCATAGGTGTTATGGCCGAAGTATACCAAATTCAAATACTGTTCCAGTATTTCCTGTTTGGTAAAACGGCGTTCGAGTTGATATGCCCACCAGATTTCCTTGAGTTTGCGACTTACGGATATATCGCTACGGTCGGCGTGTCTGGCGCCGGCTACCTGCATGGTAAGGGTGCTAAAACCCGAGAAATAGCCTTTGTTGGTGATGGCGTAGAGGGCGTTGTTGAGCAATGCCCTGATGAATCCCCCTAGAGCGACGCCTGTATGCTTATAGAAGAGCGCGTCTTCACGCGTGGTTAGGGCGTAGATTTGAATTTTCGGTAGGGATGTAATGGGAATGATCTCTCTTTTTTCATCCGAAAAGAATTCAGTGATAAGTTCGCCATTGATATCAAGTACTCGGGTAGGCAAAGATGGTCTGGATGCATTGAGTTCGTCCATGTTGCGAATGTTCTGATTGGCGGCAAGGCTCATGCCGAGGGCGATTCCAAGAATTCCCCCCACAACAAACAACGAGAGTGACAATGAAAGGAGAACGATTCGCTGCTTTCCACTGTGACGCATAGCCTAAAAGGTAAGTTCGGGGAAGCTTGAATGTCAAGGTTGATAATAAGAATCAGAAGGCCGACCTTTACAGGCCGGCCACCCTCATTGAGGGGTCAACCTCCGGCACAATGAACTGGGAGGGGTATTATCCCGGAGGATACGACATCATGATTATCGCATGGTTCACGCAAAAACTTAACTACAAAGCGGTATTAACAGACATATAATAATAAAAAACTTACGGAAAAAACCATCATTCAGCACCGATACTGTATTCCCCTCCGGTGTTCTCGTCGAATTCAAGAATGTTGATATCGACTAACAGGTCAATCTTGACATGGCTCCCCGGAAGGACAATGAAACTTCGGTCTATTTTCACATCCCCCAGGATGAAAGCGACAACATGTGTGCCTGGTTCAGTTTCTATCACCCAAATGGCGCCCTCTCCTTCCACCGCTTTCCCATCAAGGAAGAGCGAGGCGCCAGTGGGAACACTGATCGTTAGTTTCGGCGGGCGATAATCCAATGTGAAATCAAGCGAAATCTCTTCACCCGGCTCAATGGCAATGGTTTTTTCAACCGTNGGGGCATGAGTGCTGGTAACACTGATCCTGTGAATTCCGGCAGGTAATGAAACCCCCTGGCCTAAAATCAAAGGCTCACCATTAACCGTCGCGGCAATCTCTTCGTCAGGATTGTCTGAGGGGTTTTCAATGTTGACGGTTAGTACTCCCTGGTTTTTCCAAAGGGGCAGCGTCTTTATTGTCAGTTTTTCCCTGAAGGCTGAATCGGGTATACCCTTCACTATCGGTGTAACGGTGAGAATGAGTGGAAACTGATCGGCGGATATGGCAATTGGAAGAACATCAGTAAGCGCCCCGCCAGAGATTTCATGTTCATCGATGAAAGGTATTCTAATGTAGGTGGATTCTCTCAATGGGAGCAATCGCATGTAAGCTCTGCTTCCTGTGTAGCTTATTGTGTTTATCTCTGGAGGGGGAGAGAGCTCCCGATAGATGAGTAACGCGAAGCTGTTTTGAAACTGATGCAGGGCATGGGGTATCTGAATAAGAAGCTCCATACCCTCTTGCATTTCAGGGATGTCACCAGGACGTATGATAACGATGTTTTCCAGATGGAAACTTACCAAATCGTTATTCTCATCCAATACTCCGGCAACATTCCCTCTGATATTCTCCGCATGCAGCGGGAGTAGAACGCCTGAAACTAAGGCGAGTAGGAGCGCAAGGTAGAGAACTTTGTTTTCGCTGCTTCNCATTTTGGTTGTTGCACCTCAATTATAAAAAGAAGTCAATCGTGTTGGATCCATCGGCACGCCGTTTCTCCGCAGCTCAAAGTGCAGATGGGGACCAGTCGATAACCCAGAATTGCCAGAGAGGGCAATCAAGTCCCCCGCATCAACAACATCATTTTTCTCCACCAAAATCGCATCAAGATGCGCATAGACACTTTGATAGCCTCCATCGTGATTAACTATAACGAAATATCCATATCTTTCCACCCTTCCTGTATCGTAAATAATTCCATCCCTAACCGCCAGCACAGGGGTACCTTNCGATACACTCAGATCGACTCCTGGATGAAAGCTTGGCTTTCCGGTGAAAGGGTCAGGACGATAGCCGAAGCCCGATGTAATTCTCCCCTCAGCCACGGGTGATAAGAAAAGGCTGCCGAGAAATCTCACCCTTTCTTCCGCCGTGAATTTGTTGCCAGGGAAGAACACAAATTCCCTGCTCATTCCCTCCTTTTGAGCGATGTGTACCGAAACTGAAGAGCCCTTCCTCAGATTCCCCGAAAGCATCCGTTCCCATTTTCCNATTGGCGTCTTCGGTATGAAGATACCGGGTATGTTGGGNATAAGCACCTCATCTTTCGCGTTAAAGAGAGCTGGAGCTTCCCATGAATTGAGTGTCGCGAGGGCATCATAGGGTAGGTTAAAAGCCGCCGCTACAGAAAAAAGATCCTCTGAGGGCAGCGGGTTGTATCGGAAAATCACCAGTGAAACAGTATGCTTATCACCGCTGTACCAGAGTTCCACATCCTCCTGCTGCTGACTGTATAGGGGATCTCTCGATTCGACGGTATATCGTATAAGGGGATAGTCTCCATGCATGTGAACTGAGCAACATAACAGGAGTATCAAGGTCAGGAGCTTACTATTCATATAAAAGGCTGTACAAGGNTGTCATGAAGAGGTTTGCCTCCAGGTCCATATCCTAGGCGTCGATCAGGGTGTCCGCTCCCATGAAAATCCGAACCGCCGGTAATGAACAAGCCGGATTTCAAAGCCAAATTCGTAAATCGGGCCGCCTCTTCCGNGGTAGCGCCGGAATGATACGCTTCGATACCATCCATNCCCCGCTCCTTCCACTCGGAAAAACAGCGGGCCATTCGTTTCCAGGAAATTTGTAGTGAACGAGGATGNGCAATAACAACCTTGCCGCCCACTGAGTGAATGGCCTCCAGGGCATCATCCAGGGATGGGCGCTGTTTTGGTACATAGTAAGGAGTACCGGCGCCAATCCAGCGTTCGAAGCATTCCTGGACATTTTTCGCGTAGCCATGATTGATGAGCCAGTGGGCAAAATGCATACGCCCTGTTATCTCGCCTTCAGCCACAAGGTTTATCTGTTCTAGACTAACATCAAGATTGTTCTTTTTCATCAATTCCACCATTTCTTCATTGCGGGATACTCTTCGGCCNCGCACTTTCTGTAGAAATTTCCTGAGGGNTTCATCAGAATGAGCTCTCAGATTTAAACCCAAAAGGTGCAATTCCCCTGATTCAGAATCAACTTCGGTCTCCACGCCCCGAATAAGGCGGATTTTCAGAGCCTGGGCTTTCTCGTCGGCTTCATTCAAACCCGATAAAGTGTCGTGATCGGTGAGCGCGATTACCGAAATTCCAGAATCAAATGCTCGCTGCATGAGCTGANCAGGACTGAATTCACCATCGCTGGCATCAGAATGAGTGTGAAGGTCGACCATATCAAATTCAGGATACACTGGCAAAGGGATTGTTGACAGGGTGATATGCGGATGCGTATGCTTGGTCTAGCGGGCGTAAGGGGAGTTTTTTTGCCTAAACCCATTTATTATCGAGCAAATGCCATTATTTACTTTCAAGGCGATAAGGCCGACGGAATCCCCATACTCAAGGATGGCCGTGTTGAGCTGACCTATGAGGATCTTCAAACCGGTGCGGAGATTCGTGAGCCAATTCGAACAGGAGAGTTTTTTGGAGTTAAAGCGGCACTGGGACGCTATGCTCACGATGAAACGGCCATGGCCGTGAGTGATTGTACCGTCATACAGTTCTCGATTTCCGAATTCGAAGAAGTCGTTTCCAATAATCCCCGCATTCTCATGAAGATGTTGCAGGTCTTTTCAACCCAGCTTCGACGCATCCATCATCAGGTGCAGAGTCTTCTTTCCTCCGACCGCATTAGCACCAGCCAGGAAGCGGGCATGTTCGCTGTGGGGGAATACTACCTCAAAGAGGGCCGATATTCCCAGGCGGCCCATGCGTTCAAGAGCTACCTTCAACATTGGCCTAAGGGTATTTATGCACCTCAGGCGACACTCAAGGCTGGAGAATCCGATGCGGCATTGGAAAAAACGATGGAGGAGGAAGTTGAGGAAAAACCTGGTATCGTTACTGACTATTCGGTGATGTCATTCACCGAAGTGAATAACTACTACGAGCTTGGTCGATTCAAAGACGCCATGAAAGGCTTTCTCTCCATGATGAAGGATAATCGGGAACCAGAGCGCCTTCCCTATGCGGAATTCAGGGTGGGATGTTGCCTTTATCATNTANGCAGGCATANCGATGCGNTGAAGCAGTTGGCATCGGTAATTCGAAAACACCCGAAGCATTCCCATCTNGGAGAGGCCATGTATTACATGGGGCTTTCTCATCACCAGATGGGCGATAATCAGAAGGCGACAGGGTTTCTCCGCAAAGCTGGTCAGTTAGTAACCGAAGGTGGNTCCCTCTACCGCCAAATCGCGCAGACACTCCAGGAGTGGGGGGGGAAAGACTTATGAGTCTCGATCTTTCCCTTTTTGAACGGTTTGCCAAAACCTATTCGGCTGGGCAGATTGTTTTCTGTGAGTATGAGCCTGGTGATGCGTTCTTTCTCATACAGTCCGGCAGGGTGAAAATTGTCAAAATTTTCGGTAACATCGAGAAAACAATTGACATTCTTAAGCCCGGTGAATTTTTNGGCGAAATGGCCTTGCTGGAGAATGCCCCTAGAAGCGCTTCCATCGTGGCATTAGAATCATGNAAATTACTGGAATTCAACAGGGATAACTTCGAAACCCTCATGACAGGGAATCCTCAGATGGCAATNAAGCTTCTGGAGTTGTTTGCCAAGAGAATCTACGATCAGAAGCGTCGTTTCGCCGTACTGACCCTTTCTGATGAAGATGCCAAGGTGGCCGATGTCTTCCTTATGCTGAATGAAGGTTCGGAACCCATCAAGGATGAAGGAGGCAGCGGTCGAAGGGTTTTTAATTATTCCGTTGCCGATATTGCTCACTGGGCCGGTATGAGTCCTGATCGTTGNCGAGCTGTTTTGAATCATTTTCAGGAACAGAGGCGGGTGAGTGTGTTTCAGGATCGGATTGAAGTTACCAACATTCATGATCTTATCAGATTCGTTAGCTCCCGCCGGAAAAACCAAGAAAGCAAGGATGAACATATCTGATTCACTGAAATGCGGGGAAAAAAGGTACACCTGAGATAAGTCTACTTGAACAGGGCGCTTGACTCGAATAGGCCGGTGGCTATAATGAGCCGGCTTGCCAAAGTAGCTCAGTTGGTAGAGCAACGCACTCGTAATGCGTAGGTCTGGAGTTCGAATCTCCACTTTGGCTGAAAAGTTGCCTTTTTCGGCTTGTTTTTCGGATGCCGCTTTTGTGAAGCTGATATAAAGGTGCGGCACGTGCTGATAAGTGTTGGATGCGTGAATGATGTATTGGGGATTTGTGTATTCGATAGCGCAATANTGTCATTCGGTTCCACTGACCTTCCCAACCAGTCATTGCAGGTGTACACTCATGATACGGAGGCACAAGATAGGGGTTCGTGAGTTATGTCTTGAGCATTGACATTGGCACAACCAGCATGAAAGCCGTGCTTTTTGATGAAGTATTGAGCATTCATTCCCGGGTGAAAATCGACTACCAAACTGATTATCCGACTCCAGGCTGGGCAGAGCAGGACGCAAATCAATGGTGGGACGCCCTGAAATCGGCGATTGGCAGCATTTTGGGATCTCATGGTGCGCCTGCCGCCTCGGAGCTTGAAATTGTTGCCGTTGATGCGATGACACCCACCGTTGTTCCGGTAGATCGGAATGGGAATCCATTGAGAAAGGCNCTTATCTGGATGGATCGCCGGGCAGAAGCGGAGTGCCGGATGATCGAAAGCAGTCTTGGGAAGAAGCTCTATGAGATTAGCGGGAATCAGAACGACCCGTCCAACTTCTCCCCCAAGCTGCGGTGGATACGCGAACATGAACCGCGTATCTACGAGCGGACCGATAAATTCCTGTTTGCCAATGGTTTTTTGGTGTATAGGCTCACTGGACTCTACAGCATGGACATCACCCAATGTGGTTTGAGTCAGCTTTGTGACACTCAAAAAGGTGAATGGAGCGATGTCCTTATCGCGGGCAGCGGGATTGACAAGGAAAAACTCCCAGAGATATTTGAAAGTACCCAAATCGTCGGGCATGTCAGCGATGTGGCGGCGAAAACTCTTGGTCTCTCAGTGAGAACGCGCGTTATTGCCGGTGCCATGGACAATGTTGCTGCCGGATTAGGTGCTGGCATTCTCAAAGACAAAGAACTGTATATTTCCGCCGGTACGGCCACCAATGTCTGCCTATGCACAGAAAAGCCACATTTCAATCCCGCCTTCCATGTTTATCGACACATCGTGCCGGAACGTTGGATTCATACCGCGGGTGTGGACTACGGTGGTGCAGGTTATAAATGGTTTGCCGCGCTTATCCGTGAGAGCGACTACTCGGTTTTGGACGAAAAAGTCGATGCGGTTCCTGTCGGAAGGCGCCCTCTGATATTCCTTCCCTACATGGTGGGACANCGCTCGCCGCTGTGGAACAGCCATACNCGGGGGGTGTTATTTGGGATGGACCCATCCATGAGCGGCGCTGAAATAGCCCGGGCATTGATGGAAGGCAATGGGTTTGGGATTCGCAAGATTCTCGAACTCACCCAACAATTCGGGTTTTTTCCTACAGAAGGTCGTCTCACCGGGGGNTGCTCAGAAAGCCGGGTGTACTCTCAGATTTTTGCCGATATTCTTGGTATTAATCTGCGCAGGGTGGGAGAAATGGATACCGCAGCCTTGGGAATGGGCATGGCGGGAGCATGGGCCGCTGGTTTCTATGACACTTTTGAGTCCATGGCAGATCGTGTATCGGTTAAGGAGCCGCAAAAGCCCCACCCGAAGAGATACACATACTACAAGGCAGTGTACGGTTTATTTGAAAAGCTCTATAAAAACCTAAAACCCTTATACCAGGAACTTGCTGCATTGAGCATGCGGGAGGAAGATGTGTGAAAGCGGTGATGCGCCAGGGGCCCGGAAAAGTACACATTGCCGATAGGCCAAAACCTGTGCCGCAGTATGGTGAACTGCTCATCAAAGTTGGTTTCACCGGCATCTGCGGCTCTGATATGCACCGGTTAATGGAAGATAGGCCTCAATGGGACAGTTGATTCTTGGGCATGAGTTCTCGGGAAAGGTGGAGTTCATTGCGGAGGGTGTAAGCGAAGTTGCCGTTGGGGATAAGGTGACTGCTGCCCCCTTGCTACCCTGCCATCATTGTGATTTCTGCGCTCGCGGTGAGTTTTCGCTGTGTACTGATATACCTTTATCGGCTCCAGAATTGATGGGAGTTTTTCCGAATATGTCCTTGTACCAGAGTCCAATGTCGTATCCCTTGGAGAAGGTTTTCCACTTGAAAAGGGAATTTTCGTCGAACCGCTTACCGTCTGTTTGCACCCCATTCTCCGCTTGGGCAATCTCTTGGGCTCTACGGTGGCTGTTACCGGTTTGGGAACCATTGGTCTATTAGCCGCTCAGGTTTTCAAGCGCCTGGGCGCTCGTCATGTTATTGCCAGCGATATCATTCCTGAAAAACTTGCTATGGCATTAACAATGGGGGCCACCAAGGTTGTGAACATTGGCCAAGAAAGTTTGGAAGACGAGCTGGATAAGCTTGGTGGCGCCGATGTGGTTTTTGAATCGTCCGGGAGCAACCCCGCCAAGCTCAGCGCCATTCGTATAGCTCGGGGCAGGGGAACGGTGATTCTAGTGGGTACATCCTCCCGCGACATCACTTTCGATGCCGCTCTGTTCGAACGTATTACCCGCAAGGAACTCANAATAGTCGGTTCTTGGATGAACTACTCATCGCCCTGGCCCGGCCCAGAATGGGCAACCGCCGTATGGATGATCCAATCTGGTCAGATTGATACAGATCCACTGACAACCCATCGTTTTACACTTGATGAATTCCAAAATGGCCTTGACATTATTGCAAGCAAAAAGGAACCATTCGTAAAAATCATGATAGTCCCTGACGCTAATCCATGAACCCAGTTGGGATTTTCAAATCAATCATCAGAGCCAACAAGTCCGGGGATGCCCGTGGCATTTACGCGGTTTGTTCGGCTCATGATGCTGTTTTGAGGGCGGCAATGAAACAGGCATGGGAGGATGACTCTATTCTTCTGGTGGAATCAACCTCGAATCAGGTGGATCAGAACGGTGGATACACCGGCATGAACCCCGCACAATTCGTTGCCTATGTTAAAGGAATCGCGGAGGAAACCGGATTCGCCAAAGAGCGGCTACTTTTTGGGGGTGATCATCTTGGGCCCAACGCTTGGCAAAACTGTCAAGCTGATGAGGCGATGGGGCATAGCCATGAGTTGATAAGAGAATACATTGCCGCTGGCTATCAGAAAATCCATCTGGATGCCAGCATGTACCTCGCCGACGATGTCGGAAACCGTCGCCAGCCTCTCGCTGATCAAAAGATAGCGCAGAGGGAAGCGGCCCTCTGCGCTACAGCCGAAAAAACCTGGAAGGAGCTGTCTTCTCGCGCATCGGCGCCGGTGTATATCGTCGGTACGGAAGTGCCCATTCCCGGGGGTGCTACCGAACATGAGGAAGGTTTGACCCTGACTCCCTCATCCGATGCAAGGCGGACAGTTGAAATAACCCGCCAGGCATTTTCGGATGAGGGAGTGGAGGATGCCTGGGAGAGGGTTTTGGGCCTCGTTGTTCAGCCCGGTGTAGAATTTGGAGACGATCAGGTATTCGATTTCAATCCCAAAAGTGCTTTGGAACTGAGTCATGCCCTTGATGACATACCTAATCTTGTTTTTGAGGCACACTCAACCGATTATCAACTTCCTGCCGCACTTAGGAAGATGTGTGAGATGCATTTTTGCATTCAGAAGGTTGGACCCTGGCTCACCTTCGCGTGGCGGGAGGCACTCTTCGCTCTCGCGTTTATTGAGAATTTCATTGTGGAT
>Ga0049116_10000214_pt1 | contig 13078 bp, 8 predicted proteins | sample WorMetvacBELIZE2_FD_55049 | JGI IMG/M metagenome (GOLD analysis project Ga0049116, IMG submission 55049) | Marine gutless worms symbiont microbial communities from Max Planck institute for Marine Microbiology, Germany - Olavius vacuus BELIZE.2 | ecosystem: Host-associated > Annelida > Digestive...
TGGAATAAATGAGGCATATATCTACCATTTCGGGGATCAGCAAAAATTGAGCCAAAATTATGGCCATCATCTAAATTCAACCAAGTGCCATATTTATCGACATTGTAGGCTTCAAATACATAAAAGGGTAATTCACCTTTCCAGCCGCCATATTCAGTGCTGCTACGATCTATAGAAATATGTGAGCCGGTTACCCCATCATGACAAGTTGCATTATTTCGTGCAGCAGCTAGTGCAGTTGCAACACTTGATTCACCTGTTACTACTAAATAACCATTATCATGCGGTTTCGCTAACGTTGCAGGTGTTTTGCAAGCAATTGAATCTAGATCGATATTAGGATCTATCGCTCCACAGGAAGCTGCATTTTGGCTTGCTAATCCGGTATTATGATATCTTCGATTAATACCAGCGAGCCGAGTATAAAAACCATGTTCAAATAAATCACCAAAATCATTTGAGGCATCCATATTACTGCCTAAGCTCATCCTACAAAGATTGGTGGGGTCTGTTAAAGNNGGCGCTTCCCATGAATAGGTTCTAGAACATTCATTATCATCCACATTTGACCTAGTTAAATTTCCAATATGTTCTAATGAAATATGATCTTTATCTACACCTGGGGGTAAAAATATAGTTTGTCCTATATTATTTGTATTATTATTTAGCCAATTTTGGTATGCTGTTGTCATAGTATTGTGGCTTGCAAATCCGTTGCTATGCCCAAGTGCTCTAGCCCAATCAATTAGATATACATTATTACCTTCTAAAGCTGAACAAGAAAGCCCATAGGAAATAACATTGCTGGCACCTTCAAAATTACCTTTTTGGGAAAAGAAACCGCATTCGCCCGCTCCATATTTACGAATAATATTACCCGCTGATTGTGGCTGATCACATTCGGGGTCCGGCAGACCATATTGTTCTGTGCAAATACTTTGTCGAACGATTATTGTTTGACCGTCAAAGTCTTCAACTCTTTCACCTATACCTTTCCAAGTATTATCTGAGGCATCGTATATTTGACAATCTTTTGTATTATCATAAGAACTAGCTGGAGAGCAGGTAAAATTAGTAAACCATTGATTGGCAGAATTACTACCCTGAGCAGCCTCTGTAGCTGCATATTCTATCTGGGTTGTATCAGCTTCACAATTCGCCACTCTGCGAATTCTCGGCAATTCTTTGAAGATAGTTACCGCACCTAAGGCAATATTATCGCGATTATTCGGCCAAACATCGCCACGGGTATCGCTGGCATCAAAAGTTAATATGTTGCCATAACCAAAACTAGAATTTTGCATGGTAGTATCACTATTGGGATCTTCCAGTATTAGAGTCCCGGTGCGAACATATGCTTTGGGGGCTTTGCGAACTTGAACTGCCGGTTGAGGTACAACCCATCGCCATTGACTAGGTGTTGAACTAGGTGCTGAACTAGGTGCTGTACGAGCTTCGCAGAGTGCCTTGGTATCATAATTACCAGGGGTATCCTTTTTAACAGGATCCCCATCTTCATAACAACCGATATCAATTGAAGTTGGCGAATAACCGTGCTCCGGGTCATAAAAATCATCTTCATTCAGGGTTCGGCCATTAACCGGATTAAACCAATTATTTTCTGAATCATAATCATTTCCGTGATTATCAATAAATTTATTACAGAGAACTATTGATCCATCGGATTTGTAACAATTAGAAGAAATATTAGTAGTTGTTCTTGAAAAATCAGGTGTTTCAAAATAATGATATGTTGATCTGGTATGATCAAAATAAGCCGGGGTTCCGGTAGCATATTCTTCAGTTGAAGGTAATGAAGCGCATCGTCCGGTTGTAAGACCATGCTCATAACAATCTCGAGTTCCTAACCAGCCCGAAAATAATACCTGATCAATTAACCTCGGTTGGATATCTGGGTTGTTCTTGTCAATTTTAACACCTTTATTATCAACACCCCAACGCGATGATGTTGAAGAATCATCAAGCTTTTCTACATTATAAACTTTGAGCATGTTTTCAACTACACTTGCCCGATCGGTGATTGATGTGGGAACAATTAATTGAGTTGCTAATTGATAAAGTGCACGGGCATGAATAAATCCACCGTGATCCGAATAAAGTTTGGTCCAACCCAATTTTAAATCGCTAGTAGTATTATCACTATTACATAGATAATCGGTATAAGAACCTACACTTAAATTAGCTGTAGTTCTTTTAGTTGTAGATGTATTGACGGTTGTAACATTTCCACATTGACCATAATTGACTTCATATTTACGACGGAGCGGGGTTACCGAAGAAATATTTGGTGGTTGAGAGGCTACTTCATTGCCATCTTCATCTACTTCTTTACCATTAATAAATCTTTGCTTTAATACTCTAATTGGTTGACCGGTAGTTCCAAAAGCTTGATTTTTGTTGAAAGGATTTGAATTGGCAAATTCACCATCGGTGCTTTTAGAGCTATAAAAATTATCTCTAGCCGGCGGATTAATTGCCGCATAATTACAGGTTGAGTCAGTTGCATTAGTTTCACCTAATAAAGTTTTTGGTTTGGTATCTCCGTTATATGTGTAAGTTTCAAGAGTTCCAGAGGTATTCCAACAACGAAGGTCTAAATATCCTGGTTGAAAACGATAATGGCTTGCATATACAAAGTAATGATCTTCATTAATATTACCAACCGGGGGCCAGACCGTTCTAAAGTCATCAACTAAACCCGCACCCGGATAATCATCTAACCATTTTTGACGGGTTTGAATTGAATAATAATAAGGGTCTAGACGAGCCATAGATAAATTTTTAGCATAACCTAAATTAAACAAAGTAATTGGAGTAACTGCCTGATTAGATTCAACAGAGGCAGAATCAATAATGCTCTCTCTAGACCAAGCTGGGGCATATGTAGTTGAAGGTTTAATCCCTTCGGCGATAACTCCTAATCCGGTAAGCTTTTTTGCAGAAGGGTTGTATCTAGAAGTATTACATAAATTAAACTTCTCGGTATTGGCTATTGGATGATGGGTTCCAAAAGCATCAATATCGTTAAATGCGCCGTAGTGCAAATCTCCACTATAGGGAATGGTTGCTCGGGTTCCGGCAATTGATGAACTTGCTCCTTTAAATTTTGAAAATGAAGTGGAATATAAATATGGCGATTGATAAATATTGGTATGATCAACAGTTCCGTTTAATACCCAATAAACCCAACTGGAATCAAATCCCATATTAAAATCTCTGAGTTCTTCAGCTTCAGTTACCGGTCCGCCATAATTGCGATAAATTGACTTTGGAACTGAAACCGATGGACTACTACCAAATACTAAATTCACATCCTCACCGGCTTCTGCTAATGCNGCATCTCTTAATTGTATTCTTTTGTTATGACGCTCANTATGATCAAGAAGTCCGGCGTCAGCTTCTGTTAGTCGATAAGACCAATATCCTCGGCGAACTTGCTGTAATTCGCTGCCTGAAGTTAATGTTGATAAAGAAACCGGGACAATTGGTTCGGCAACCGCAATAGTATTAATAAACCTTGGATCATTCCATAAGTATTCAATATGACTATTATAACTACCGGGATAAGGACGCCATGATTCCGGTTGGTTCATAGTATCCGAAGTATCGATAATTAATAAAAGGTTGATATATTGATCTTCATCATTAATAATAGTTTGATAGACATTCCAATCTCCGGCATTACTACCGGTTGGAGGAACTTGAGAATAAGCTACCGGTGTATATACAGATGTCCATAAAAACTGACTAATAAGAAATANTTGCAACAACTTTTGCTTTTTAATTTTCATAATATCACCTTTACTTTCAACATATATTTAATTCTGCAAACAGATATCACCCGGAGGCAATTGAGCTACAAACCCTGTATGAATGGTTACTGAGGAATCTGTATCTAATACATCCCATGCCCGGGCTCGCACATCAAAAAATACGCCTGCCTGAGCAGTATCATCCGATGCTTGACCGGAATTAGTTTGTGAAAAAAATCGATTGGTGCAAGCAGTTTGCTCAATTTGCAACTCTACTCGCGAAAATTGCGTTCGAATATTGGGCATGGTAAGAGTAAACATTTCGTTGTGATTGACCACACTTTGATTTGGTGATGACAAAAATACCCCACCGACATTATCNTANCCCGGCATTTGTCGGCATTGATCTACAGCAGCAGGAGTATTAAAATTACCGGTGGTTGCATTTANACCGTTTGAAAGACAGCCNTGAACAAAATTTCTTTGATTATTAAAAAAATAATGAGAGATTATGGTTTCGGCATCATTAAATAATATTTGATACCTTTGAGATGCGCCGGCAACTTTTAATTCAACCACTGAAAGCCTCACTAAAGCTAAAGCTAAAATCGTAAGGGTAAGCAGGATTATTAATGCAGACATTAATACCACCCCTTTTTCTTGGTTAAAATTTTGATTCATAATCAGCAACCTCCGGTATTTAATAAGCCGGCTCTTCTTCTTAAAGTGCAATTTCTAGCGCTTGTAGAAGTTTCGTAAAGTAATCTTCGATGTCGGCAAGATGGAGGGAAATCAGCTTCGATATCAGCGCAATTAAATTGACCTCTAGAGCCAATTACGCCATCAAAATTATAAGTAATATTTCGATCATTATATGAACCATCGGCGGTGGGAGATCTCATTAATACTTGCATTCTTAAAGCATTTACATTGCCAAACTGATTCGCAGGTAAAGCCTCGCTCCACCAATCGGTTATACCATCACCAATTGCCACATCACTATTTACTCTAAAACTGCCGCGATCATCTATCCCCCATAAAAAGTTCATAGCCTCAACCCCGCTAACCATTCTTTCGACAACTGTTCGAACGGTAAATTCGGCATTTCCATCAATTAATTGACGACGAACTAAAGTAGGTATATTATCTCCAGGAGTATCAAAAAAATTTCGAAGATAATAAACCCGAAATTGATATTGAAATACGGGAAAATAATCTCCGCTGGCTTTTTGTTGAATTAATCCGTCAGACCAAGCTCGGGGCCAGGTGAAGGTTTCAAAGTTTGCGACAGCAGTTTCGGCACTTCCTCTACCAAAAAAGAAAAATACATTTCTGGCATCGATATTGGCGGTGGGAATAGCGGTAATATATAATCTTCGATTCGAAAGAAGTCCTACGGTGGGTAACTCAGTTCCCAAAATATTGATACTATCATTGATCATCACCCCTTCTAGCGCTCCTCGAACAACCAATATTGGAGAGTTGTTTATAATATTTGGCACACAATTGGCTACATCTACCGGGNTTGCATTNGAAGGAAGTGCTGCAGTCAGCGCAGCTTGGAATTCGGTAGAATCCTCATAATACTCAATCGGTAAAGCTCGATTATCGTTTTGTAACGGTAATAAATATCTGGCACCACAGACACTGGCGGTGGCATCTGCATAATGAACAGTTTCAGAATATGGTGGAATAAAACTTCCACCTGAAGAAAATAAATTACCATCTTCACTCATAATATTTTGCGCTCTCGCAGAACCACCAAAACCATAAAAACCTGCTAGTTGAACATCACGACCAATAATTGAAGCGGCACGAGATGCATTTTCATGCATCCGCGCATAGGCATCTGCAGTTTGCATTGACCGAACCCCGGTGCCAAAATAACTTAATGCCCCAACTAAAACTACCACCCCAATTGCCATAGCAATTAATACTTCCATTAAAGTAAAACCAAGGTTTTTACGATAATTTAAATTTGGTGTTGTTTGTAGAATATTCATAAATATATAAAATTACTGAACTATAGATGGAGAAGAAATTGCTACATCAACAAAAGTGTATCGCCAAAAGTCATCTACATCAGCTTCATCACAATAATGNAAAGCTTCATCATGAGCAATTGGTTCATCTGCCCGCCAATATACCCTTACTCGAAATACATTTTCTAAAATTTCCCCGGTTCCACAACCTGCAGTGCGACCTGCTGAATTACAAATTCTATCTATACAACCACGCGCTGAAAAACCTCGATTAGCAAATACCTGACCAGCTCCTGCACCAGCTGCTGCTTGCGAATAGCCGGCTAAAGATTCAGTCCAATTATTTAATAAATATAAAACCATTTCCCGATTATCACAACCTGTAACGTTGGTACAGTCAATAAGTGCTGCTTTTAGAACATCCGGTTCGGTAATAGCGTTTTGATCTTCACCGGTAAAACGACCTAAACTTCGATTATTTCCGGGTTTACTAAGCTCCTCAAAACAAGACATTAATTGTTCGTTTGATAAAATTCCATTACTGGGCATACTACCGACAGGCGGACATCTGTCTGCATCCGTACCGACCGCTCCAAAAGTATCAGTAGATCGCAACATTGTTCTTGTCATTTCTGCCATTTGATTTGCTAANGCTAATGCCCGATGGCGGTCATAAGCCTCAATAGTTGTTCGTTGAGCTTTTAAAAATAATTGAGAGAGCCCAACTAATCCAAACAAAACAATTACCATAGTAATTAGCACCTCCATTAAGGTAACACCTGTTTGCTGTTTGTTTTTATAAATCATATTAATTAAAATCTTACAGTTTCGCAACCACTACTTACATTTCCAATATTTATACTATCATCTCTTTGTGCCAATATTTGACCATCACCTGTTAATGCAAATCGGTAGGTAATATCGGAATTACCCCGATCTTCATGTAAGTAAAAAGTTAAATTACTGGCCGAAATTGGAAGTGCATTGGGGGTGCCATCATGATAAAAAACCGAACCATTAGGATTAAATACTACCGCCCTTGCACTTCTAAAATTCCCTCCACTATTTGTATCATCACAAATTACAACTTGCGGGGCATAACCTTCAAAACTTTGTTTAGATGATCCGGCAAAAAAATAGTTCCCTGGATTAGTAACACAATTATTAGCATTTACTATATTGGCAACTGCCGCACACCCGGGGCGGTTTTCTCCTCTAGCAGCGGCTGCTGCACATTCATCTGTAGTATTTGCTGCACCTCGGCATATAAAAACTGTAAACCCACTATTCCAATTAATATTGTTACAACCGGCATTTCCTTCAATTGCACATGTTTTAGCTAAAACTACCCTACGACCTTGACCGTGAGATTCATACCTGGCTAATGAAAATGCAGTTCGGAAGTCAGTTGATATTGCATTCATTCTTTGACTGGCTAATATTCTTTGTAATTGTGGCACTCCCCAAGCTGCGATAATTGCCATCAATGCAATCGCAACTATTAATTCGATTAAGGTAAATCCTTTTTGCGAAAAATTTAATGACTGATTTAACTTTTTACAGTTAAATAACATTGGAAAAATAAACACCTTAGTGAGCTTAGTTGTTAAATAAGCTTTAGAATTTAAATTTTTTACCATCTTCAATTTTTCGCCTCTAATATCAAACTATATTGGTTTATATAACTATAATTAGCAGCAAGTTTTATACTTTTAATTATATCGATAAACCAAATGTTTATGAATAAAAGTAATAATAAGTACTAATTTAATATAATGCAAGCTAGGTTTCGCAAACGGCGATAAATTATCTCTAAATGGGTATTCACTAAGCATTTTGTATTCAACTACTTTTAAACCAATTCTAAAATATTGTAATTGATTTTTTCGTTCAATAATCAATTATTTTCCTAAAATAGTCAACTTTTATACATTTCAAAACTGAATTCAACTATTTTTATATGACCGATAAGATATACGCAGCTATTGATCTTGGTTCCAATAGTTTTAGAATGGAAAAAGCCAAAATTTATGCAGGTCGATATTACAAAATTCGCTATATTAAAAAAGGAGTGCGTTTGGGNGGCGGCTTAGATAAAGATTCTAAACTTACTAACGAAATTATCGAAAAAGGCTATGAATGTTTAAGATCTTTTGCTCAAGTAATTGGGGGATTGCCTGCAGATTCAATTATCGCTGTTGGCACCCAAACTTTGCGGGAAGCAACTAATAAAGAAGTGTTTATTAAAGAAGCTGAAAATATTTTAAGAGCTCCGATTCAAATAATCTCAGGTAAAGAAGAAGCTAAATTAATATATATCGGCGCAAGTATGTTTCTTAATAATCCTTATGAAAAAAGATTGATAATTGATATAGGTGGGAGGTCTTCGGAAATTATTGTTGGTGTTGGAGCTAAACCTACAATTTATGAATCGGTTTCTATCGGGAGTGTAAAGTTATCTCAAATATTTTTTCAAGATGGGGTATATACTGAAGAGATTTTTAATCAAGCTATTGATTTTGCCTCAGAAAATTTACAAAAATGCATAGCTACTATGAATATTAACATTCACGATTATTGGCTGAATGATCTAAATGTTTATGGGACTTCGGGAACTATTGCTGCAGTAATTAAAATTCTTGAACTCAATAAACTGGAAAAATCCTCAATATCTTGGGCATCTTTGCAATGGTTATATCAAAAAATGATTAATGCAAAAAATATTAATAAATTAAAAATTAAGGGATTACCGAAAGAACGAAAACCGGTTATTGGCGGGGGGATTGCGATAATCAAAGCATTATTTAAAACTTTACATATTCAAAAGATTTATCGTGCCAATGGCGGATTGCGCCATGGTTTATTACAACAAATTATCAAATAAGTTATTAAGCTACAAAATTGGGAATATAGTATTTAATCCAGGGCATGCCAATAATGAGCATGATTGCAATGTAAATAATACCAAAAATTGCGCCCAAAAACCAATATTCTTTCGAAGTAATATAACCGCTACCAAAATATACTGGTGAAGGTCCAGTTGCATAAGGAGTAATTACCCCCATTAACCCTAAAGTTAACATTAACATTACCGCCATTATTACCGGATCCATTCCATGAATACCGGCTGCCAATGCTACAAATATCGGTAATAAAGCGGTGGTATGGGCTGTAACACTGGCAAAGAAATAATGAAGGAAAAAGAAAATTAAAACTAATCCAATCATAATTGTATTAACTGAATAACCTTCTAACCATGCTCCAGATAAGTTAGCAAACCAACTTAAAAATCCAACAGTTTTAAGCCCACTTGCTAAAGTAACTAAAGTAGCAAACCAAATTAATACATTCCAAGCTGCTTTATTGCTAAGAACATCTTCCCAAGTTATTACTTTAGTTAACAACAAAATGCTAAAAACTATAAATGCTGCACTAGTGCTATGAATTCCACCAAAAAATTGCTTACCGAATACCCACATTAATAACGCTAATATAGCCGAAAGTGCCATAATGATTTCGTTTCGGGAAATCTTACCCATTTTTTGTAATTCATCACTAGCCCATTTAGGCACTTCTTCATTAGAGCTGATTGTTGGTTTATAAATGATATAAGTTATTAATGGACATAACAAAAATAGAATTATCCCAACAGGTAAAAAAGATATCATCCATTGACCCCAGGTAAGAATTGGTTCAATTTTAGGTTTAGCAGGTGAAGCCTTAGATTCGTCCTTGCCTTTATCCTGATCAGCTATACATTTTTCAAATCTTGCTTCACAACTTTTTGCTGCATTTGTTGTCATACTATCATTATTTTGCTTGTCTTTTTCAGCAGCGATCGTAGTGCTTGCTAAATTTAAAGCTAATAAATTTGGAGCAAGTGAAGTTATAAACATTGATGAGGTTATACAAGTTGTGGCGATTGCCACCCACATAATATATGAACCAATTTTCCTGCGTGATTCTTCTCCTGGATTTGAATTATAAAGTGGCGGGATATTTTGGATAATCGGATAGATTGTGCCTGCGCTTCTTGCAGTATTTGAGGGCATAAATGGTGCCAATACTAAATCTGAGATCGCAACCGCATAACCCAAACCTAATGATTTACGACCGAGTCTTTTTACTGCAAATAATGCAATTCTGCGTCCCAATCCAGATTTTTGATAGCCTTTGGCAAAACTAAATGCTACAAAAATTAACCAAATTACTGTATTTTTATAGCCGGATAACATCCAAGTAATTGCTTCTCTCGTAGTTGCAGTTTCACCAGGTTTAGCCACTAGTAATAATACTCCACAAACTACTACCCCAATCAATCCGACCATAGCCGGTGGAATTGGCTCCATAACTAAGCCACAAACTACTGCAACAAATATTGCAAAAAATTTCCAAGCATTTGGGGATAAACCCTCAGGTGCCGGGATAAAGTAAAGAATGACTCCTATGGCGATACATATTAATAACTGAATGAGTTTTTTATCCAAAATAACTCCTTATTTAATTTGATATCTCTGAATGCAAAATATTACGAAAAATAATAATTTTGTAGTTTAGAGGTTTTCACTTTTATTTATTAGCTCTAAACAACCCTTTAATTTGATCCCAACCGGCTTTTCTTCGTAAATATGCCAGTTGGTCGAGCAAAGGGATATCTTTAGGGCATACATCCTCACAGCCCAATAATCCCAAACAACCAAAAATTCCATCATCATGGGAAAATACTTCAAAATATTCTTTATCTTCCCGTTGATCGCGAGGATCAACCATAAACCTGGCAATTCGATTTAGNGCGGCTGCACCGATAAAATCCGGTCTCATATTGGCTTTGCCACAAGCCGCAATACAGCATCCACATTCAATGCAACGATCTAATTCAAATATTTCATTAGCTTTGTCATTACTCATTCTTTCTTCATTGGCATTGGGATCAAATTCAGTTTTCGAGTGAATCCAGGATTGCACGGATTCGTTCATTGCTCTAAACCAAACTCCGGTATCAACTGCCAAATCTCCAATTAATTTAAAAACCGGCAGCGGCATTAAAGTGATTTTTTTGGGCAAATCTTTTGTTTTTGTATGACATGCTAACCCGGGTTTACCATTAATTAACATCGCACAGGTTCCACAAATTGCAGCTCGACAGACAAAATCAAAATTAAGTGAAGGATCCTGCTCTTCACGAATTCGATTTAGGGCAATAAATAATGTCATTGCGTCGGTTTCTTCCAATTCGAACTTTTGCATTTTGGCAGTATCATTTTCTACCATTGGATTTAGACGAAAAATATTAAATGTAAGCTTTCTTCCCATTAATCACCTCATTTTGGTTGATTTGCCATTATTACCGGATCTTCTGATGGAATAATCTCGGAAGCACCATATCCCCTGCTACCCGGTGCGATTTCCCATTTTTGTGACGGACTTTCATATTTTAAAGTTGGTAATTGATTGCCTTCCTCCCAATATGCTAATGTGCGCTTCAGCCAATCCCGATCATTACGGGCGGGAAAATCTTCTCGAGCATGGCCTCCACGGCTCTCGGTTCTTTGCAAAGCCGCATATGCAACACAAATAGCAACTCGAACAATACCTGGAAATTTACTAACTAAAGAAAGTTCAGGATTTGCCCCCACTGCGTTTGAATGAAGTCCGATATTTTTTGCTTTTTCTTGAATTTCTAAAAGCCCATCAACAGCCTTTTGTAATTCTTGGGCATTTCGAAATATCCCAACATTTTCCATCATCAAATCCTGCATTTTTCCGCGTAGAACATAGACATTTTCTTTGCCATTATTAGATGAAACTAACTTAGCTTGTCGCTCTTGTTGTCGACGAGCTTCACTTTCTATAACTTCAGTATTAAATGAAGTTTGATAACCTTGCAAAAATTCGGCAATTTTTTCGCCAACAATCTTACCGGCAACTACTGTTTCAGCAACTGAATTGCCGCCTAATCGATTAAATCCATGCATATCCCAACAAGATGCTTCGCCAGCTGAAAATAAACCCTTTAAGCCATAAGCCGCACCATCAATATTTGTGCGAATTCCACCCATACTGTAATGTTGAGCCGGGCGCACCGGAATTAATTGGGTAATCGGATCTCGTCCTAAAAATTCTTTGGAAATTTCTTCAACTTCACGTAGTTTAGTTTGAATATGATGAGCCCCTAAATGTCGAATATCCAGCCATAAATGTTGACCATAAGCGCTTGGCACTCCTTTACCTTCACGGATATGATGAGTCATCCATCTAGACACTACATCACGAGATGCTAATTCAGCTTTTTCAGGTTCATAAATATGCATGAACCGCTCTTCATTAACATCAAGTAAAGTTCCGCCATCTCCACGGCAACCCTCAGTTACTAAAATACTGGTTGGCACGACTCCGGTTGGATGAAATTGCACCGCTTCGGGATTACCCATAGGAACTAATCCTGTATCCAATGCGATTGAGGCACCGTTACCATCACAAATTACCGCATTAGTAGTTTCTCGGTATATTCTTCCATATCCGCCAGTTGCAATTAATGTGGCTTTCGCCAGATATTTTCTAAGTTTGCCGGTTCGAAGACATCTTGCAATTACCCCACTACAGGTCTCACCATTATGAATAATTGAGATAGCTTCTACCCGATCGTGAACTGATACCCCCAGTCGCACTACTTCATTATCCATAGCGTAAAGCATTGAATGGCCGGTTCCGTCAGAGGTATAGCAAGTGCGCCATTTCGCAGTTCCACCAAAATCTCTTGCAGTAATTAATCCCTCATTTTCTTTTTTTTCTTCTTTTTCAAATTTTTTGCCGCCTTTAAAATAAAAATCCTTACCGGCAACTACCCGATTCCAAGGCACCCCCCAACTAGCTAATTCGCGCGCGGCAACTGGCGCAGTCTCAGCAAATAATCTAGCAGTTTCTTGGTCACATCCCCAATCTGAACCTTTTACGGTATCAGCAAAATGAATATCTGGACCATCACCTTCACCTTTTATCGAATTTCCTAATGATGCTTGCATTCCGCCCATTGCTGCTGATGAGTGAGAACGGCGAGGTGGAATAATGCTTAAACATATTACCTCAAAACCTTTTTCGGCTGCAGCTACTGCTACCCGTTCACCTGCAAGACCTGCCCCTACACATAACAAGTCGGAATAAAATGTATCCACAATTCTCTCCTTAGATATTTGCATCTACTACCCAATAAAACACAATCAATGAGGCTAAGCCTAAAATAATCATAATTGCTGAGAATAACTTTTTATATTTATTCCATTTTTCCCGATTCTTACTGTTGATAAAACCCCATTTAATTCCAAC
>Ga0049116_10000215_pt1 | contig 12983 bp, 7 predicted proteins | sample WorMetvacBELIZE2_FD_55049 | JGI IMG/M metagenome (GOLD analysis project Ga0049116, IMG submission 55049) | Marine gutless worms symbiont microbial communities from Max Planck institute for Marine Microbiology, Germany - Olavius vacuus BELIZE.2 | ecosystem: Host-associated > Annelida > Digestive...
GGATTATTTAATTTTTTACCTAATATTCAAATTCCTAGCCTTTTAGGTACCAATAAAATTGTTAGTATTACCGGGACTTCGCTTGCAGCTTACAATTATTCAAAAAATTTAAAGTTCAATTGGTATTGGTTGCTACCGGCTTTTGCCGGTGCAATAATATTCGCTATAGCTGGAGGTTGGTTAGCCACAGTTGTCCCAACCCAAATTTTTAGACCGATAATTTTAGGATTTCTGCTTTGGGTTTTTTATCTTTCATTTTTTAATCAAAAATTATCGAGCGACAAATTGGAGAAAAAAAATAATCAAAATATAAAAATGATAATTTTTTGTTCGGTTATTGGGTTTTATGATGGATTAATCGGTCCCGGCACCGGGGTCTTTTTAATTTTTGGAATGGTTAAGTTTTTTAATTATAATTTTTTACAAGCTTCTGCCAATGCCAAGATAATTAATGTTGGCTCAAATTTAGGAGCTCTGATATTTTTTATTCCCAACGGTTATTTTCTTGGGCAAATTGCCTTGATTTTAATATTTTGCAATATGGTTGGTGCACTACTTGGTTCCAGTCTTGCGATTGCCAGGGGATCAAAATTTGTAAAAATTATCTTTCAAATAATGGTAATTGTTCTATTAGCAAAATTTATTTACGATAGTATTGTTATTTTATTTTGATTAATTATCTGGTTCTTTTACGATAACGATCATAGGCCCAGCGGTATTGCTCGGGATATTGATAAATATGTTTTTCAATGAGTTGATTAAAAAATATGGCAATTTTTTCAGGACTATTTGGTAATTTATCTATCGGTAACAATTTAATTCGAAATCCTCCGAAATAATGTAAATGTAAAACAAAAACTATTTTGATATTTTGCTGTTGGGCGATTTTCGGAGCCAACATCATGGTATTAGCATCTTTGCCGAAAAAGGGCAGCCATTTTCCTGAGCCTTCATAAGGAGTTTGATCAATTGAAATTCCGATCGCCCCGCCATTTTTTATTCTTTGGTTTATTTTTCGGATTCCACCCACACTTATTTTTATTAAGTCAATTTTATGTTCTTTATGGATTAGTTCTCGAATTGCGAGTAACCAAGGATTTTTTTGGGTTTGATAAAGAATTGCACTATTAAAATGTTTATTTAAATATACAATTGCCNCCTCACTTGCACCAAGATGACATCCTAAAAATAAAATCGGTTTTTTTGCTTTTGTATGGTCAACAATATCATTAAATATTTTTTCACTAGTATCATCAAAAACTTTATTTAAAGTCTGCAATGGGGGATTAAGCCAAATCCACGGAGCTTCCAAAATTGATCTAGCAAAATCCGCATAGCTTAACATTACTTTGAAAAATGGATTAGGAATTTTGGCAATTCNGGCAAATTCAATGGCGCGTTTGCGTGATTTAGTTCGAATAAAAAATATGATGATTCCCAAAACCATACCAAGCAAATGTAATAATAATAATGGGGTTTTAGCGATTATTTTTAGAATAATCTTTTTTGATTGAGTAATTTCAACAGTTTGATTATTTTGTAGTTTTTCGATCATTTATTTTATGATTACTTCTGCCGTTTTTCTTGGATATAAGGTTGTAACTCTAATGCTAATTCGTAAACCGCGGTTGCATAATTAAAACTACGGTTATAGCGAGTGATAGCATAATAATTAATATTAGCTAATCGATAATCCGTATACTTATTACCGGCAGGTAAATCAACCAAAGTTAGAGGGTAAGAAATATTATTTATAAAACTTTTCTCAAATCCAAATTCTTGCAAATCAGCTTGATAAATTGCCGGTTTTACCCCATTTTTTTTTAAAATTATCGCAATTCTAGCTATTTCAGTTTCATCAATATTGATATTTGCAAAACTGAAATTGTTAATTGAAATCATAGTTTGTTCAATCTCATATTTACGATTCCAACCATGTTTTAGTAGATAATTAGCTACACTTCCAATGGCATCTTCATAGGTATTTAAATCAATTATTCCATTATTATCAAAATCAACTGCAAAATCAATAATGGATGTCGGCAAAAACTGAGCAATGCCAATAGCACCAGCATAAGAGCCATTTAAATAATCTAAATGAAAATTAGAACTATAAGATAATGATATTAACGCTTGTAATTGTTCCTGAAAAAATTGTCCTCGAGTTGGATGATAAAATGCCAAAGTAGCTAAAACATCGCGGGTGTTGAAATCACCGGTATTTGCACCATAGCGAGTTTCAACATTTAATATTGCCGAAATTATTTCTACCGGTACGCCAAATTGTCTTTCAGCTGCAAGAAGAGTATTTAGATTTTCCTGGATAAAAACTTTGCCTAAATTTATTCGGTAGTTGGTAATAAAACGAGAACGATATGCAGGCCAGTTGCGTTTGATAGTTTTACTTTTACCCGGTCTTTTTGGCGGTAATAAGTCTAAGGATCGCTGAACAAAATTACTTTCAGAAATTATTTTTTCAATTTCTCCTGGATCTTTATTTAATTTAATTGCAGTATCATCGATAAAATTACGAATACTTGGTAGATTTAGATCAAAATAATTTTCGATAATATTATTTTCAAGTTGGATTTCTTGACTATATCCAAATATTGGATATAGCCAAAGCAAAAATATAATTATTATTTTTTCCATTTTGTTTACAGATAACCGAATTCTTTAAGTAATCCCGGTTGATTTTGCCAGTTAGGATTAACTTTAATCCAGGTTTGCAAATATACTTTGGTTCTATAAAAATTCTCCATTTTCAACCTTGCTTTGGTAGCATTCTTTTTATTCTTTGTCCATTTTCTCCCAAAATAATCGGTTTATGCTTATCACTGGAAATTCTAATCGTCAGGGCGATTCGTAATAGTTCTTTTTTTTTATTTTTAGTTTTTTCTTTGGCGAAACTATCAATAGTTACTGCACATCCGAATGGTATTTCTTGATATAGCTCATCATATAAACTTTCTCGCATAAACTCCTGAGCAAAAAACCTTTCATTTAAATCAGATATCTGATCTTCGGGAAAAAGTGGAGAAGTAACATTTGAATTTTGGCATAAAATTTTTAAAAGGATATTGATATTTTTTTTGGTGATGGCTGAAAGAGGGATTAGCTCTAGTTTTGCTAGATTTGGAAAACTATTTTTAAAATCCTCTAACATTGGTAGCAATTGATTAATATTTTTTAACTTATCAATTTTATTAAACACTACAACACCTGTAATTGGTAAATCAACTTGATCGAAAACCGGAATTAATATTTTTTCCAATAACCTTTTTTCAGATAATTTTGATTTTTGGTAACGGCTGGCATCGATAACCCAAACTATCATATCAGGATTTGCCAAAGCTTCTGTGAGTGTGCGATTCATTAATCGATTCAATTTATTTTTTGGTCGCTCCTGATATCCAGGAGTATCAATCAGCACTATTTGACAATCTTGATAATTAAAAATTGCCCGAATTAATTGACGAGTCGTTTGAGTTCTCGACGATACGATTGATAAATGTTCTCCGATTAGTGCATTAATTATCGATGATTTTCCAACTGCGGTTCTGCCGATAATCGAAGCGACTATCGAACGTTTGAGTTTGGATGACATAAATAATAAAAATATTATTCAATATCAATATCAACTGTTTGCAAATAATGCAAAGCTTTTGAAGCTGCGTTGCGTTCAGCTGATTTTTTATTATCACCCTCACCAAAAATTGAATATATTGGTAATTCTTTTTTACTATGAAATGACGGAATTTTTACTTGGACTACAAATATCGGTCGATGTTTAGGACCAATTTGCATAATATCCTCATATATCGGCAGGGGCCATTTTCGCTGTTGAAGATATTCTTGAAGCTTACTTTTAATATCTTTTAGTTTGACCATTGAATGAATATTATCTAATGGTTCTTGATAAAGCTTTTCTAAAGAAATACGCAGAGCCTCAAAACCTCCATCAAAGAAAATCGCAGCAAAGACTGCTTCAATTACATCAGCTAAAACATTTTCATTATCTTTAATATTTTTCTGACTTTTATCTGCTTTCAAATATCGGTTTATTTTAATTTTTTTTGCAAGCTTTGCTAAATAATCGCGATTGACTAAATTTGCCCGCCACTGAGTAAGCATACCTTCGTCTGCTTTGGGATAGCGTTTATATAGTTGTTCGGCAATAAATAAATCTAAAACAGCATCACCAACGAATTCTAATCGCTGATAATCAGCGGCTCCTGTTGTTTCATCGATGGCACTTTTATGTGTAAGCGCTTGATTAATAATTTTGTGATTGTTAAAACTATATTCCAGAATTTTTTCTAAATTAGCAATATTTGAATTTTTCCTAGTTGTCATATGTCAATTCTAAGTAGTAATTTACTGATGTTAATTTAGTTTAGTTAATATTTCATTTTCAATTATAATTTGATACTTTCACTCGGCAAGCTTTGATGCTAGGTTAATTAATTTATCTTTATATAATTACCTTACTTAATATAATCTAATAATCAATATTCAAATTCAAATAATATTCAATATATCAATGTTTTACAATATTTGTCGACTTTTCTTTATATTTGGAGCTTTATCTCTTGTAGGTTGCGTAGTTGGACCTGATTTTATATCTCCGCAAAATAGATTTTCTCAATCTGATGATTCACTTAAGTATAGACAATTAGAAGCAGATTCAAAATATCAACCGATTATTGATTGGCAGGATCAGGATCAAGAAAATATCAAGGATTGGTGGAAATCTTTTAATAATCCGACAATTAATAATTGGGTGGAGCAAGCACTTAAACATAGTCCCGATGTTCAAATGGCTCACTTTGCCTTACTCCAAGCTCAAGCTTTGGCAGATGAAGGAGCTGCTCATTTATACCCTGATGTAAACTTTGGTGCAAATGTTAGTCACCAAAAAATTTCCACGATTCCACTAATTGATAATTCACCAACTAAAACATATACCCTACATAATGTAGGAGTAAATGTAAATTATATATTTGATGTTTTTGGTGGAGTTCGTCGAGCCAATGAGTATCGGAAAGCAGCTTTTGAAGCTCAACGATGGGAAACCGATGCAGCAATGTCAACTATTGCGGCAAATGTTATTAATTTATTAATCAATATTTCATCAATCAATGAACAATTGGTTACATATCAAAAATTAATTGATTTGCAACAAGATCAGGTAGATTTAGCTTATAAACAAATTGAAATTGGTGCAATTAGTAATTCTGAACTATTACCGATTAAAGCTAATCTAAGTGCTCTCAAAGCAGTAATACCGACATTGATTGCCCAAAGAGCAGGTTTTGAAAACCAACTATATGCTCTGAGCGGTCAATTTCCCCAAAATAAGCATATTAATATTAAACTTGCAAATATTCAAGTCCCTAAAAGCATTCCTTTATGGCTACCTTCAAGTTTAGTTAGTCGACGACCTGATATTCGTGCTGCAGAAGCTAAACTGCATCAGGCAACTGCAAATGTAGGAATTGCTAAATCCGGTTATTATCCAAATATAGCAATTGCGGGATCAATCAGTTCACAAGCGATTAATCTTGCCAATCTATTAAAAACTAACTTATGGTCGATTGCTTTATCGCTAACTCAAAAACTATTCGATGGCGGAGAGAATTTAGCCAAAAAGGCTCAAGCTGATGCAGGGTTAAAACTAGCTCAAGCGAGTTATCAAAAAGTTGTTTTAAATGCTTTTAGCGAAATTTCCAATTTATTAATAAATCTTAGTTCTGATAATCAAAGTATTGATTTATACCGAGATGCACAGGAAGATTCTGAAAAGTCTTATCAAATATATCGAAAGAAATTCAACATTGGCAGTAGTTCGGTTTTTGATTTAATTAATTCAGAAAAAATATTTTTACAAACCCAAATTGATCTTATTAAAGCTCAATCAACTCAGCTCAGTAATATCGTTGCGATTTATCTTGCTGCCGGTGGAATAATTGATTGGCAAGCCTATCAAATTAAAGAATAATTTTATTGACATTATTGGAAAAAAAATGAAATCATGGTTCAAAATGTTAGGTTTTTTTCTACTAATAGTATTAGTATTAGGTGGAATTTACGGATTTAATTTATATAAATTAATTGAAGGTTTTAAAAATACTAAACCGCCAGTTCCAACAGTTTCGACCACAACCGTAAATAAAACCAATTGGCCAATTGAAATTAAAACAGTAGGTAGTCTACGCTCGGAAAAAGGAATTGATTTAACTGCAGAAGTTGGTGGAATTGTTGAAAAAATATTTTTTAGTTCAGGAAGTTATGTAAAAGAAGGGGATACAATTTTACAATTACGCGCTGATGAAGATCGAGCAAGATTAAATACTCTACGAGCAACTGCAAAACTTGCACAAGCAGCTTATAGTCGTGATTTACAACAATACCGAATCAAAGCTGTAAGCCGAGCTCAGCTTGATTCTGCAAAAGCAAATCGTGATATTTCACTTTCACAAGTAAGTGAGCAAGAAGCTTTTCTTAATAAAAAAATAATTAAAGCCCCTTTTACCGGTAAGCTTGGAATAATTAAACCAGAAGTAGGTCAATTGCTACCTACTGCTTCGATTATCGCTTCACTTAATGCATCTGATTTTTTATTTGTTGATTTTTATTTACCGCAAAATCAAATTAGTCGAATAAAAATTGGACAAAAAGTAAAAATTTCCACAGATGTCCATCCCGAAAAAACTTTTGATGGCAAAGTTTTTGCAATTGACAGTCAACTTGACAGTAATACCCGCAATTTATTGGTTAGAGCAAAAATTGATAACCAGGCCGGATTATTATTTTCGGGGATGTTCGCCGAAGTTGCTTTAATATTAAATCAGGAACATCAAACTTTAATCATTCCCCAAGCAGCAGTTACTTTTAGCCCGTATGGAGAAAGTGTATTTGTTATAACTACTGCAGCCAAAATTTATGATCAAGAAATTGCCAAATTAAAATCAGTCGGCGCCAGTGAAGAAGAAATTAATTCGGTTGCCAAACCCGAAGATGATGAAGCTCTTGCAGTTGAGGAAATGTATATTAATACCGGCGCTAAACGAGGTGACCAAATTGAAGTTATCAAGGGACTCAATGAGGGTCAAGAATTAGTTACATCCGGACAAATTAAAATTAAAAATGGCGCGCTTATCCAAATAAATAATCAAATCCAACCACTAAATGAAGCAGATCCTCAATTAATCGATAGATAATTACAAAAAAATGAACATAACCGCGATATTTGTTCAAAGACCGGTTTTAGCAACGGTAATAAGTTTGCTGATATTAACTTTAGGATTACGCTCAATTTTTTCACTACCGGTTCGCCAATTTCCAGAGATACAGAGTTCAAAGATAACTGTGGTAACTACCTATTTTGGTGCTAGTGCCGATATTATTGCAGGTTTTATTACCACCCCAATTGAGCAAGCAATGTCGCAAGCTCAAGGTATTGATTACATAAGCTCCCAAAGTACAAGTAGTGTATCTACAGTTACTGCTAATTTGCGACTGAATTATGATTCAAATAAAGCGCTTACTGAAATTAGCGCCAAAGTAAATGCTGTAAAAGATCAACTTCCTGAAGATGCTCAAGATCCCAAAATCACAATTGCCGCAGATGAATCTTTCGTATCAATGGTGTTAACTTTTACCAGCGATATATTGGAAACCAATGCAATATCCGACTATTTATCCCGGGTTGTGGTACCTAGATTACAAACATTAGAAGGCATTCAAAGCGTTGAAATTTGGGGAGAACGAAAATTTGCACTTAGAGCTTGGTTAGATCCCCAAAAAATGCAAGGATATGGCCTAACTGCAACAGATGTAAACCAAGCTTTAGCCGCTAATAATTTTATTTCAGCCTTAGGAACTTCTAAGGGTCAAACGGTTCAAGTAAGTCTAGCCGCCGCTACTGATTTAAAATCGTTAGATGAATTTCGTAAATTAATTATTAAACAAGATGGGGCTTCCTTAGTTCGATTAGAAGATGTCGCGAATGTAACTCTAGGTAATGAAACTTACGATTTTAATGTTACATTTGATGGCAAGGAAGGAGTATTTATCGCTATTAGTACCGCACCAGATGCTAATTTATTAAGCTCAATCAAAGGTGTTCGCGAAGCTTTTCCGCAAATAAAAAAAGATATGCCCAGCGGCATTGTTGGCAGTATTGTTTACGATGCTACTGAATATGTTAACAGTTCAATTAATGAGGTTATCAAAACATTAATTGAAGCATTAATTATTGTAACTATAGTAATTTTTTTATTTTTAGGAAATATTCGTTCAGTATTTATCCCGACAATTGCGATTCCATTATCACTTATTGGCGCATTTTTTATCATGTTGCTACTCGGTTATTCAATAAATCTACTTACCTTGCTTGCTTTAGTATTAGCTATTGGACTTAGTTGTTGATGATGCGATTATTGTGGTTGAAAATGTTGATCGACACATTAAGGAGGGAAAAAAACCATTTGATTCTGCAATGCAGGGAGTAAAAGAGCTTGCCAATCCAATTATTTCGATGACCATAGTGTTAATTGCAGTTTATATTCCTGTTGGTTTTCAAGGAGGTATTACCGGTTCACTTTTCACCGAGTTTGCGTTTTGTTTAGCCGGTGCGGTTACTATTTCTGGAATTGTAGCGCTTACTCTTTCACCAATGTTATGCTCAAAAATGCTAAGCACTAAAGAAGGTAGATTTCAACATCTAATCGATCAAGGTTTTGAAAAAATTAGTGCTGCCTATGAAAATTTGTTGACCAAATTTGTTAATACTTGGAAAGTTGTAGTTACTTTTGGCTTTTTAATTATTATATTGATACTGGTAATGATGAATATGTCGCAAAGTGAGCTGGCACCTCAGGAAGACCAAGGATTTGCCATGAGTATTGCCACCGCTAACCCTAATATTTCTACCAAACATATCGGAATATATGGCGAAAAGATGAACGAACTCATGGCTTCGGTTCCTGAAAATTTACATACATTTACAGTTGAAGGGATATTTGGTGCTAATAGTATCTTTGGTGGTTTAGTAACAACTCCTTGGGATCAACGGGAAAGAAGCACCCAAGAGATAGTCATGGAAATTCAAGAAAAATATAATGAAATTGCGGGTATTAAAGTTGGCATCTTCCCACCTCCGTCTCTACCTGGTAGTGGCGGCGGACTGCCATTTCAATTTATTGTTAAAACAACTGATTCATATACTAATTTATATGAAATAAGCCAGAAAATTATGGATCAGGCTTTGGCAAGCAAAAAGTTTTATTTTCTTGATGTTGATCTAAATATTAACAAACCCCAAGTTACTGTAGAAATTAATCGTGATAAAGCCGCAGCACTTGGACTTTCAATGCGCGATATCGGTCTGCCGCTTACCGGAATGCTTGCCGGAGGTAATGTAAATTATTTTAATATTGAAGGTAAGGCGTATAAAGTTATACCTCAAGTTCGCTCATCGCAAAGATTAAATCCCGAACAACTGGGAAATTATTATTTACGATCTTCAACTGGTGAGATGATTCCCGCAAGCTCAGTAATTTCTTTTTCTACAAAAGCAATCCCGCAATCAATCAATCGGGTTCAACAATTAAATTCAGTTACAGTATCAGGAGTAATCGGCGTAAGCATGAGTGAAGCAATAACCACAATGGAAGATATTGCCAGAGATTTATTACCCAGCGGCTATTATATTGATTATGGAGGCGAATCTCGACAGACAGTTCAAGAGTCCAGCAGTTTTGCATATACCATGATGTTTTCAATTTTAATTATTTTTTTAGTGCTTTCAGCTCAATTTGAAAGCTTTCGCGATTCAATAATAATTATGATTTCTGTGCCAATGGCTATTTTTGGTGCAATGATTTTTATATTTGAAGGACTGGCCACTTTAAATATTTATACTCAGGTTGGTTTAGTAACTTTAGTTGGATTAATTGCCAAACACGGAATATTAATTGTGCAATTTGCCAATGAATCCCAAAAGACCGGGAAAAGTAGATATCAGGCAATAATATATGCTGCTAAAACCAGGTTGCGACCAATATTAATGACTACAGCGGCAACTGCAATCGGGGTTATTCCTTTAGTAATCGCAAGTGGGGCCGGGGCGGTAGGTCGTAATAATATGGGATTAGTAATTTCAACTGGAATTTCCATAGGTACATTGTTTACCTTGTTTGTAGTCCCGGCAATGTATATGTGGTTAGCATCCGATCATCAGCAAAAAACCTAAAAAAATCCATTTTTACTATTTCTTTTCTCTAAATTTAATCGTATCATTTTTGTTTTGATTATTATGCTTTGCGTATCCATATTGGGGAATTTGCATAGATTCAGCAGTTACTTTTGCTTTTACATTGTTGAACAATTTGCGAGAATCTAAACCCTGTTCATTATCTTTAATGGTTTTACCAAAATAATGAGAAAATACTGATTGTTTATCTTTACTGGTATCCAGCACCGGTTCAAGACCACCGGAGCTGATTACTACCTTTGACTGGTTTTCTTCTGGTTTGCGATCATTGAAAATGTTACCTTCACTAATTTCTTCTACTAATGAACCTGAATAACAACTATCAGATACCAGTAAAACATTCTTAGCATCGATAAGTTTCAGATAATTTGAAATTTCTTTATTTGAGATCCAAGATTTAGGTTCATCTGGATTAGCATCGTTAGCCAGCCAATAACCTTCATCTTGTTCATCACTAAAATATCCATGACCGGCATAATAAATTATTATTGAATCATCTTTTTTAACATTTCTGGCAATGTTTTTTAACCCTTTAATAATTTCACTTTTCTTAGCATCTTCTACAATTTTTGGTTTAAATTCAATTTCTTCTTTTAATATTTTCCCAATTTCTTTTACATCTTTTACAGGTGATTCTAAATTAACTATTTCAGGAGATTGATAGTTATTAATTCCAATCATATATGCAAACTTCCGTTCATTTTCATCTTCTTGTTCTTCATCTCCTAATTCAATTCGACAATCTTCATAAACTTGTTTATCAGAATTACAGGCNGGTAGTTCAGCTAAATCNANTTGNGAATTTGGCTTTTGAAAGTTATTATTAAAAATATTTTCCTGATGAATTTTATTTTCTTCTAATGAATCTAAGGCACTTTGAACATTTAGCTTCGAAAAAAATGTTGGTATAAAGTTATTACTAGCTTTTAACTTTTTTATGGGAATTTCAGCTAGGATTGAATGAGGAAGCGATAATTCCTTATATATGTTAGTATTAATATCTGCACCACAGGTTCCTGATCCACTTTTATTGCATAACTTATCATCTATTGCTTCAATCTCCTTATTTTTTGATATGTAATCACATGGCTGTGAATCCTTTGTAGTAACAATATATACCTGAGGTTTGGATGTCGTTTCCAAATTATCTTGTTCAAGATGATTTGGATCTAGTGCAAAAACATTAAAAGCTACAGCATTTTCTTGATTAGTAATATTTTTTTCTGATTTATCTGAATCATTGAAAATGAAATCAGTATTTTTATTAATACTACTATATGCTAATGAATCGGAGATACTATCGGTTATTTGCAAATTACCCCTTTTTATCGTTGTAGTTCCGGTATATGTGTTATTTCCCGATAAAGTTGTTGTCCCTGTGCCAATTTGAGAGACATTACCGGTACCAATAATATTTGCACTAATAATTACATCGTTTTTTCGATTTATATTTAAATTTGTGTTATTGATAATTTTTGTAGTATTATCAATCGAACCAGTTAAACCCCCATCACCTAATTGGAGAGTGCCATCGCTAATTATGGTATTGCCGGTATAAGTATTATTCCCGGTAAATATTATTAAATTGTTTTCAGCGTTAGTAGCTGAAGAATTAATCTCGATATTTCCACTTCCAGATATATCACCAACTACATTTACTATTGAGGAATCAACACTGGCATCAATAGTTGAAGTTGTTCCCGTTTTTAATTTAATTGATCCGGTCAAATTATTTTTAGAAGCAGCATCAGCTTCAACAACTGAATATCTATTTACAAAGATTCCTGAACTGCTATCACTACTTCCAAATCGAAACCTCAATTTACCGGTGCCGCCAACACTGACACCTTCTTGAAAATTAGTCATCGCTTTTGTAAACGTTACTTTGCCACCAGAATATCCTCTAGATCCTAATCTAGGAGATTTTCTAGTTGTCCAATATCTGGTTCCTCCTCTTCCTGCAATTAAGTAATCTGCTTTTTTATTTTCAGTCCAATTATTATTATCAAATTTACTATCTTCTGTAAAGATATGCAATATATCCTTACCATTACTTCGGATGATATTTCCTCCTTTAGCTATTCCATCTCGACCACCGGTTTTGATCGTTCCGCCATTTAATTCAAAATCGGTCGCAATGTTTCGTTTACCGCTTGAATTTGTATAAATTGAAAACTTCTTGTTTTCATCAATCCTCACTGTCCCTTCAATACTTCCAGTACTATAAAGACGAATATCATCACCATTGGTCGCCTCAGAAAATATATTTGCAACTACATCACCAAGAACACCAGCAGTTTCGGTAGTATTAAAACTTAATGATTCNGCAAACCATTTTCCATNTACTCCGGCATTCTTTGATTTNAANGTAATATTATTATTATGATTATCGACTTTCACATTGGAATCTGAATAGATNTCTTCNTTTGTAGATAATTTAATATCGGCACCAGTTATTGCAGAATCTGATACTATTGAACCAGTATTATTCAAACTTCTATCAAAATTATCAGGTCTAAATGCTTGATTTTCTTCAATTATCGCTGCATGAGATATTGTCAAATTATCTTCTGATTCAATCTGCCATTTACTAGCATTTCCTNGGGATTTACCAATAACCGAACCTGAAATTGCGACCAACTCTCCCGAAGTCTCAACAAAACCTCCGTCTCCTTCAGATGAACTTACATCGATTGTTGATGTT
>Ga0049116_10000217_pt1 | contig 12931 bp, 19 predicted proteins | sample WorMetvacBELIZE2_FD_55049 | JGI IMG/M metagenome (GOLD analysis project Ga0049116, IMG submission 55049) | Marine gutless worms symbiont microbial communities from Max Planck institute for Marine Microbiology, Germany - Olavius vacuus BELIZE.2 | ecosystem: Host-associated > Annelida > Digestive...
TTGGCGAGGATTAAACCCCAGCATCGTAAAACTATTGAATCCTTAGGATTAAAAAAAATTGGCGATATTGTTGAGCGGCCTAATAATCCTGCGGTTTTAGGAATGATTAATCAGATTAATTATTTAATCTCAGTTAAATAAAAACTAAAGCATTAAATAATTTAAATAGTATGCAACTACAATTAAATAAAATTAAACCGGCAAAAGGTTCTAATTCTGTCAATCGTCGGGTAGGCAGGGGGATAGGTAGCGGTTGGGGAAAAACATCCGGTCGGGGACATAAAGGTCAAAAATCTAGAGCCGGTGGTTTTCACAAAATCGGTTTTGAAGGCGGTCAAATGCCGATGCATAAAAGACTACCAAAAAGAGGATTTACCGCCAATCGAAAAATTGGAGCAAACAGGTCTGTGTTAATTCGATTATCGGATCTAGCTAAGATTGAAGAAAATGAAATTGATATTTTGATATTAAAAAAATTTAAACTGCTCAAACAAGCTGAAAATCGGGTAAAAGTTGTAGCTACCGGTAAATTAGAAAAGGCAATAAATATTAAAAATCTTTATACTAGTAAAAATGCTAAAGAGATTATTGAAAAAGCCGGTGGATCAGTAAGTTTTAGTGAGACTACAAATACTGATCGCAAACTACCCAAAAAGGAAAATTAATTTAAAAGTTAAATGAATCGCCCAAAAATTTCACCGGAACTACGAAATAGAATTTTCTTTCTATTAGGGGCAATTATTGTCTATCGGATCGGATCTCATATTCCGGTACCGGGAATTGATGTCGAGTTATTAAAAGAATCTTTTGAATCACAAAAGGGTGGATTGTTAGGAATGTTAGATGTGTTTTCTGGTGGAGCTTTAGGACGAGTATCACTATTTGCATTAGGAATAATGCCTTATATTACTGCATCAATTATTATGCAAATGCTCTCGCATACTCTGCCTTCAATGGAAGCAATTCGTAAGGAAGGATCTTCAGGTCATCGGAAAATAACTCAATGGACTCGTTATCTAACAGTAGTGTTAACTATGTTTCAAGCTTACGGGGTGGCAGTGGCATTAGAGGGTCAGCCATTTGTTACTACACCTGGGATCGGCTTTAGAATAATGATGGTTGTATCACTAACTACAGGAACGGTTTTTTTATTATGGTTAGGTGAACAAATTACTGAGCGAGGTGTTGGCAATGGAATTTCAATTCTAATTTTTGCAGGAATTGCTTCCGGTATGCCGCAAGGAATAATTTCATTTTTAGAATTAGTTCGTAATAATACAATCTCTCCGATTCCTGCATTATTTATTATCGCAATAATTATTGCGGCGATTTCGGTTGTGGTTTTGGTGGAAAGAGCCCAAAGAAGGATACCGGTAAATTATCCAAGAATGCAAGCTAGCGGTCCAATTGGAAAAAAGACTACCCATTTACCAATGAAATTGAATATTGCAGGGGTTATCCCGCCGATTTTTGCCTCGGCATTGTTATTATTTCCAACCACTTTGTTAAGCTGGACTGAAAACCCTGCTAACCAAGGAGGAACAATAAATCTGGTAAAAAACTTTGCAGCAAGTTTAACTCCCGGTAGTTATACCTATGTGATTATTTATGGATTTCTAGTGGTATTTTTTGCCTTTTTTTATACTAATATTGTTTTTAATACTCGGGAAACTTCCGATAATTTGAAAAGAAGTGGGGCATTAATTCCGGGGATGAGACCGGGAGAGCAAACCAGCAAATATCTGGATTCAATGACTTTAAAGCTTACAATTATCGGCGCAACATATTTAGCCATTATTTGTCTGTTGCCTGAAGTTTTACGAATGGGAATTCCGGCAATTCCCTTTTATTTAGGCGGAACGACCTTATTAATTTTAGTAGTAGTAGCACTTGATTTTCAAGAACAGATATCTGCGCATTTAATGTCACAGCAATATGAATCATTGCTTAAAAAAGCTAGATTTAAAAAGGGTTTCAATCCATAAACTATGGCGAAGGAGGAAGTGATAGAAATGGATGGTGAAGTTATGGAAAACTTACCTAACGCAACATTTAAAGTAAGGCTGGAAAATGGCCATAATATTTTGGGACATATTTCCGGGAAAATGCGAATGAATTATATTCGAATCTTACCGGGGGATAAAGTAAAAGTTCAGCTTACCCCATACGATTTATCTAAAGGACGAATAATTTTTCGCACGAAATAAAATTTGGAGAGTTTATGAAAGTACAAGCTTCAGTTAAAAAGAAATGTCGCAATTGTAAAGTAATTCGACGCAAAGGTGTAGTTAGAATTATCTGTAAAGAAGCTCGTCATAAACAAAGGCAAGGTTAAATTAATTAAACTTATTTAGGATTACTATGGCACGTATAGCAGGTATAAATATCGCTCCCAATAAGCATACTGAAATTGGGCTATCCGGGATCTACGGGATTGGGCGATCACGAGCTCGAAAAATTTGCGAGAATACTCAGATTCCTTTTGAAAAAAAAATTAAGGATTTATCTGAAGCCGAACTCGAAAAAATTCGTCATGAAATAACTTCAATGCGAACTGAGGGTGATCTTCGCCGTGAGTTTCAAATGAGTATTAAAAGGCTGATTGATTTAGGAACTTATCGTGGACAGCGCCATCGTAAAGGATTACCAATTAGGGGACAAAGAACCCGAACCAATGCACGAACTCGTAAAGGGCCAAGGAAGTCTGTTGCCGCATCACCAGCTGCAAAAGCTGCAGCCGCGCGTTAAAGTATTAAAAAACTAAATAATTAGTAATAAGGATTTGAATGAATAAACAAACTACAGCAGCATCAAAAAAAACTAAGGGTGCTGCTAAAACAAAAAAGAAAATTAAAAGAAGTATTCTTGATGCTGTAGCTCATGTCTATGCTTCTTTTAATAATACCATTATAACTATAACCGATAAACAAGGTTTAACCTTAGCCTGGTCACAAGTGGCTCAAATGGTTTTAAAGGTTCAAGAAAAAGTACGGCTTTTGCTGCTCAAGTTGCAGCTGATTCAGTTGGAAAAACCATTGCCGATTATGGTATAAAAAATTTAGAAATTAAAATATCCGGACCTGGTCCGGGTCGTGAATCAACAGTTAGAGCTTTGAATGCTCAAGGATATAAGATTACATCAATTGTAGATGTGACTCCGATGCCTCATAACGGATGCCGTTCACCTAAGCGTAGAAGAATTTAGTTTAGTTAATTTATAAAGCAGAAAGTCGAAAAATGGCAAAATATACAGATTCAAAATGTTCCCTCTGTCGCCGAGAGGGAGAAAAATTATTTTTAAAAGGTGAACGATGTCATAGTGCAAAATGTGCTTATGAGCGACGCAGTTATGCTCCGGGTCAACACGGCACACGATCGGGAGCTAGAAAGTCCGATTATGCAATTCATCTTCGTGAAAAACAAAAAATTCGGAGAATTTATAATATGACTGAACGACCTTTTCGNAAAGCTTATAAAAACGCTTCCCATGCAAAAGGCAATACTGGAGCAATTTTATTACAGAATTTAGAAAGTCGTTTAGATCAGATAGTTTATAAAATTGGTTTAGGTGCTTCGAGTTCAGAAGCTCGACAGTTAATTCGTCATAATGGAATTTTGGTTAATGGAAAACGAGTTAATATTCCATCATATCGTGTTAAAGCTGGCGATATTATTGAACCTACTGCAAACGCTAAAGAGCAACTACGGGTGAAAGCTGCTTTTGCAGCTCAAGAAACCCGAGATTTTCCTGAATGGATTTCGGTCAATTCTTCAGCTATGAGTGGAACAATTAAAAATTTACCTGAACGAGATCAAATATCCGGAACTTTAAACGAAGCATTAGTTATTGAGCTTTATTCAAAATAATATGCAACTATTTTCTTGAAAAAATTAAGAAAATATTATTAAATAGGAGTTATGTTAATGGATCAAGAATTGTTAAAACCTCGCTCAGTTGATATGGAACAGCTTTCGCCTTTACATGCGAAAGTTATTTTAGAGCCATTTGAAAGAGGTTATGGACATACCTTAGGTAATGCATTGAGAAGAGTGCTTTTATCTTCAATGTATGGATATGCAATTACCGAAGTTACTATTGCAGGGGTTTCTCATGAATACCAAGCACTAGAAGGTGCTAGAGAAGATGTTGTCGAGATCTTATTAAATCTTAAAAGTGTGGTTTTTATCTTAAAAGAAATCGATGAGGTAAAACTTAGATTAAATAAAACTGGCAAGACTATCGTAACCGCAGGGGACATTGAAAGGGTAACAGATGTGGAAATAGTTAATCCCGATTATATTATTGCTCATTTAAATGAAGGTGCGGTTTTAGATATGGAACTCACAGTTAAAGGCGGTCGGGGTTATGTTCCGGCAAACCTGTCTCATGAAATCTCCCAAATTGGCACNGGACGAAAACTAAATCTTGATGCATCATTTTCTCCAATTAGAAAAGTAAGCTTTCAAGTTGAAAATGCTAGAGTTGCTAACCGAACTGACTTAGATCGATTAATAATTGATATTGAAACCAACGGNGCTATTGAGCCTANTGCTGCAGTTTGTAGAGCTGCGAGTATACTAATGGATCAGCTATCTTCATTTGCCGAAACTTCTTCGGTAAGACAAAGAAAAGAACAAACAATCACCAAAACCCAATCATTTGATCCGTTATTAATGAAAACAGTTGATGACATTGAATTTACCAGCAGATCGGCGAATTCACTTAAAGCTGAGGGGATTATTTATATTGGTGATCTAATTCAACGAAGCGAATTAGATCTTTTAAAGACTCCGAATCTTGGTCGTAAATCATTNAATGAAATTAAATCAGTTTTACAAACTTATGGATTAATGCTGGGAATGAGACTTGAGAATTGGCCGCCAACTAATCTAGAACATAAAATATATTAATACAAATAATTTTAGGTGTTTTAATGAGACATAAAAAAGGATTAAGAAAATTTAATCGTACCAGCAGTCATCGAAAAGCGATGTTTCGAAATTTAGCTACAGCAATTATTCGAGAAGAAGTAATTAAAACTACTTTACCAAAAGCAAAAGCAATAAGAAAGGTTGTAGAACCTCTAATCACATTAGGGAAAAAACCCTCATTGGCAAATCGCCGATTAGCATTTAGTCGGCTTCGTAATGAAGACTTGGTTAAAAAAATCTTCGATGATCTAGGACCGCGTTACCAAAATCGTAATGGCGGCTATTTACGAATTTTAAAATGCGGTTTTCGTTCAGGAGATAATGCACCAATGGCTTATATTGAGCTACTTGATCGACCAATTGAAGCAGTTGAACCCAAAAAAGCTGAAGAGAAGAAAACAGCAGAAGCTGCNAATTAAGTAATATATTTTCTAATATTTTTGNCGATCAATTAAAGCTCTAGCAATAGTTCCTAAATCAAGATACTCAATTTCNCCACCNACTGGTACCCCATGTGCTAATCTAGTAAGTTTAATCTTGTGATTAGCAATTAATTCAGATAAAACATATGCTGTAGTTTCACCCTCATTAGTGAAATTTGTAGCTAAGATAATTTCATCAATTTTTGTTTGAGCATTTACAATTCTTTTTTCTAGCTTTGAAAATCCGATACTTGTAGGAGTTGTGCCGTCAATTGGTGAAAGGACTCCCATAAGAACATAATAAAGTCCGTCAAATTTGTGAGTTTGCTCAATCGCTATAAGATCCATTGGTGATTCAACAATACATAGTTTTGAATTATTGCGTTTGGGATTTGAACAAACATTGCATATTTCTTCAGGACTAAAATTATTACATAACCTACAATTACCTAGGTTGGCTAAGGCGTCGTTAAGACTATCCGCTAGTTTTTTTGAATGCTGGCGTTTATTAGCCAATAAATGAAAGGCAATTCGTTGGGCTGAACGTTTTCCTACATGAGGTAGGCATTGTAAAGCGGAAATTAATTCATCCCAGTGATTATTCACAAGAGATTGATTAATTTATTTTGATAAGGAAATAAGTAATTAGACGATATTCAATCCGCGGGTAGCACTTTGGCTTGATTCAACTATACCAGTTTCTTTAGCTTGTTTGCTTTCTAGTTTAATCCGTAGGCGAACATCATTAATTGAATCAGCATTTCGCAGAGCATCTTCATAAGTAATCTTTCCTTCTTCAAAAAGCTCATATACCGCTTGATCAAAAGTTTGCATACCTTGTTCTCTGGATTTTTTAATTACTTCCTTTAATTCTCCAATTTCTCCTGAAAGAATTTTTTCTTTAACTAATGGGGAGTTGATCATAACTTCAACCGCCGGAGCGCGGCCTTTTCGTTCTTTCAGTGGAACTAATCGTTGAGAGATTATCGCACGCAAATTCATTGCTAAATCCATTAATAATTGCTCGCGTTTTTCCTCGGGGAAGAAATTGATAATTCGATCTAGAGATTGGTTGGCATTATTTGCATGTAAAGTCATTATACATAGATGACCAGTTTCAGCCATTTGAACTGCGTGTGACATAGTTTCGCGATCCCGAACCTCACCAATAAAAATCACGTCAGGTGCTTGTCTCAAAGCGTTTTTTAAAGCAATTTCCCACGATTGACTGTCGATTCCAATTTCTCGTTGGGTAACTAAAGATTTCTTATGAGGATGAACAAATTCTACTGGATCTTCTAAGGTTAAAATATGATCTTCAGAATTTTCATTTCGATAATCTAAAAGAGACGCAACTGAAGTAGTTTTACCTTGACCGGTTCCCCCTACAAAAATTATTAATCCTCTTCTTAATAATGCTAAATCCCGTAATACTACTGGCAGACCTAGATCTTCGAAACGGGGAATTTGTGAAACCACTCTACGAACCACCATTCCAACATTTCCTTGTTGAAAAAACACACTTACCCGAAATCGACCAATATCTAAAGGTGATATCGCAAAATTTGCCTCTTTAGTTTTTTCAAATTCTGCAGCTTGTTTATCATTCATTATCGCCCGGGCAATCTCCAAAGTATGATTGGGCGTCATAATTAACGAAGATTGTGGAGTAATCTTACCGGCAAGCTTTATTGAAGGTGATGCCCCTACAGTAATAAATAAATCTGAACCGTTTCGGGCAACTAATATTCTTAGAAGGTCATAGATAAAAGTAACTGCCTTGTCGCGTTCGTTTTCAGCCATGTAATTTCCTTATTATACTAATTCGTTTAGACTTTCTTTGTTTTGAGCTTTAGAAGCTGCTTCAGATGAAGATACAACCCCTCGACGATATAATTCGATTAAATTTTGATCTAAAGTTTGCATTCCATAACCTTGTCCTGTTTGCAAAGCTGAATTAATTTGTGCAACTTTATTTTCTCTTATTAAATTTCGAATAGCTGGAGTTCCGATCATTATTTCATGAGCTGCAACACGCCCACGCCCATCCTTAGTTTTTAATAAACTTTGGGCAATCACAGCTTTTAGAGATTCCGATAACATTGAGCGAACCATTTCTTTTTCAGCAGCTGGGAAAACATCTACAACCCGATCAATAGTCTTTGCTGCAGAAGAAGTATGTAAAGTTCCAAAAACTAGATGTCCGGTTTCAGCTGCAGTTAATGCTAAACGAATCGTTTCCAGATCACGCATTTCCCCAACTAAAATTACATCTGGATCTTCCCTAAGCGCTGATCTAAGTGCATTATTAAATGATAGGGTATGAGGGCCCACTTCTCGTTGATTAATTAAACTATTTTTTGAGGAATGAACAAACTCAATTGGATCTTCAACTGTGAGAATATGAGCTTTTTCAGTTTCATTAATATGATTGACCATCGCAGCTAAAGTAGTGCTTTTACCTGAGCCGGTAGGACCAGTTACTAAAACAATTCCACGAGGATATAATGATATTTCTTTAAAAATTTCTGGACACTTAAGTTCTTCTAGGGTTAGAACTTTAGATGGAATTGTTCGAAATACCGCACCCGGACCACGATTTTGATTGAATGCATTAACTCTAAATCTTGCTAAATTTGGAACTTCAAAAGAAAAATCACATTCAAGGGTTTCTTCATAAATTCGTCTTTGAGAATCAGACATAATATCATAGACCAAATCATGCACTTCTTTATTATTAAGTGAAGGTAAATTAACTCTACGAATATCTCCGTGGACTCTCAGAAGTGGTGGCAGACCTGCAGATAAATGTAAATCCGAAGCTTTATTTTGAACTGAAAATTGTAAAAGGTCAGTAATATCCATACTATTAAAATAATTTGTTAGATAAAATTAAATATTGTTATTGCGGATTTAAATATCCTTGTTCAATTAATTTCTTTTGGTAATCCTCAATTTCTTTTTTTGAAGTTAATAATCTTTGCTTAGATTCTTCAGTTTGTTGCTTACGGCTAACAATTTCAGCTTCAATTTCAACAACGGTTTTCTTGTAAGTTTCTAATAACTGGTCATTACAGTCACCGGATTTTTCTTTTCTGGCTAGTTTATCTTCACAAGTTTTTACATTATCTCGGGCGGTTTGTAATCGTGATTCAGTAATTTTAATGTTAGCATCAGATTCTTTTTCTTGTCGTTCAATTTCTCGATCAATTGCATCTGGACTTCCAAAAACATTTAATAGTTCTTGAAAACGCCTTTCTTCGTCTAGTCTTTGTTTTTCTATCTCTTCTAGTTCGCGTTTTTTTAAAAGTAATGCGGCTTTTTCAGTTCGAGTAAGTGGTGGAGGAATTTCATCGACTATTAACCCATGTTGATTTATAGCTTGAGTTTCTTTTCCCCAACAATCTGAGCGTTTATCTGAACACACCTTTTGTTGTTCATTATTTAAACAGCAATACAATACCCCAGAAGTAATTTGAGCGCTTACAATTGGTGAAAGTAGTAATAAACCGGCACTAAATAATAACTGTATTTGGCTTTTTAATTTCATAAATTTTCCTACAAAGTTTTTATCCAAATTCCAAAATTTACCAGCAATTTATCAATAATATTTTTATTAGATTAAAAATTCTTTCACTATATGTTGCATTACATTACAATGATTTTAACAATTTTTTATTCAATTTTAATAACAAGATAGAGATTTTTACTAAGAAATTACTATTATTAGACTAATTTTTCACTTTTTTAACATATTTACATTATTATTCCTAATAAATTCTTGTATCTAAGTTGAAAATAACTAATATTTAGGGCTATGGTAATATTATACTTAATAGTTAACAAATTCTTTGTATGAACGAGATTATCGAATTTATTAATGCTGATTCTTGGAATTTAGTATGGGTGATTACCGCATTAATAACTGGAGGATTATTTTTTTCAACTTTACTACCTACATCATTGAATAAAAGTATGATTCCTGCAAATGAAATTGCAAAAAATGTTAATAATTATTCAGCAATTTTAATTGATATTCGTGAAAAAAATCAGTTTGTTCAAGGTCACATACCTGGATCAAAAAATGCGCCATCGGCTCAGTTATCACAATATTTATCTAATAATCGAATTAAAAAGGAACAGGCGATTATTTTAATTTGTGAAAATGGTAACAAATCTGCCCAATCCTTTAGAAAGATGAAATCCGAAGGTTATAGCAAACCGTATGTCTTACAAATGGGTTTAAATGGTTGGCGAAATGCAAATTACCCATTAACTAAAAAATGAGAAAAAATTATGAGTAAAAAAGTAGTTATGTATTCAACAAAAGTTTGTCCGTATTGTATTGCTGCTGAAAAATTATTAAACCAATTAGGGCACCCAATTGATGAAAAAATTCTAATCGATGTAGATCCTCAAAAGAAAATCGAAATGACCTCCAAAACTAATCGAAATACTGTTCCACAAATTTTTATTGGTGAAACCCATGTTGGAGGGTTTGATGATTTATCCAACCTGGTTAAAAATAACAAGTTAAATGAGTTATTTTAAAAATTAAGTTGATATGGATACTTCAAATCAAACTGATATAAACCAAAGTGCTGCTCCGCCGATAAATGCAAAAACCGAAAATCAACCAATTTTTTCATTTATCCGTCATTATGTTAAAGATTTATCTTTAGAATTTCCATCCGCACCAAAAATATTTAATCGTGGAGAAAAAAATGAATTGGAGTTGAACTTACAAGCTAGTCATCAGCAGATTGAAAATAATTATTATGAAGTTGAGCTCACGGCAAAAGCCAATATGATTGCTAAAACAGAAAAAAAAATTTTAATGTTAATTGAATGTAAGTATGGCGGACTTTTTGAAATAGCTAATGTAAGCAATAATCAATTAGAAATGCTGCTAAATATTCATGCAATGGAAATTGTTTTTCCCTATTTGCGTGAAACAATCAGTAATTTATCTTTACGAACATCGCTTCAACCGATATTAATTCCTCCAACAAATTTTGAAAAACTTTATCAACAAAGAAAAAAAGAAAATAAAACTCAATAATTCTGGAGCTTTTATGTTTTTGTTTACCAAATTATGTAAGCCATTAATTTATTTTACAACTTTAGTAATTTTTACTCAATTTGTTTCAACAGCATTAGGGCAAAATAAATCTAAGTCAAATTCGGTTTTCGCAAATGCATCAATTGCTACAAATTATGCTGAAGTGTATGAGGGACCAAATACTAAAACACCAATTGCGATAATTTCCAAATTTACGCCGGTAAAAATTTTATCGAAAGCCAGCATTTATTCAAAAATTCGCGATGCATGGGGAAATGATGGCTGGGTTAAAAGTGAAGTTCTCAACTCTAAAGATCGATATGTTATTACCAAAGCCCCGCTAACTCAAATTATTAAAACTCCAGGATCAAATGATGTAGCTTTTGAAGTTACCGGTTCCGTTGCCTTACAACTAATTGGCACTCAAGGTGATTGGCTGAAAGTCAAACATTTTGATCAACAAATGGGATTTGTTCAGGCATCAAGCATATTGGGATTCTGAAAATTTGATGATCGATATTATCGGGGCGGGTTCATGGGGAACAGCTTTAGCATTTTGTCTAGCCGAAAAAAAAAGTCCGATAAAATTATTTACTAAAACTAAAGATCAAGCAAAGGAAATTAATTATTTAAAAAAAAATCAAAAATATTTTCCTGACCATCAAATCCCCAATGAAATATCAATTTCTGCATTAGCAGAAGTAAACGCAGACTCAATTGCTGAAATAGCATTTGTTTGCATTCCAACTACTTTTCTCNAANANTTATTTAGCAAATATTTTNTGGTTTTGCAAAACTACAAATCAATAATTATTGCTAGCAAGGGAATCGAAATTGAAAGTGGTTTTTTACCTCATCAAATCGCTTTCCAGTATTTTAAAAATGAAAAACCAGATATCGCAATAATATCCGGTCCAAGCTTTGCTGAAGAATTAATTAAAAAAAAGCCGGCAGCTTTAACATTTGCTGCAAAAGAATTATCTGTAGCGCAAAAGCTCGCAAAGATAATATCAAGAAAGCATTTAAGAATTTATCCAAGTAGTGATCTAAATGGAGTAGCAACATTAGGAGCCCTAAAAAATGTTTTAGCCTTGGCAAGTGGGATCAGTGATGGGATGGAATTAGGAGAAAATGCCAGGGCTGCATTAATTACCAGAGGGATAAATGAAATAAGTGGATTTATTCTATCCAATGGCGGGAATCTTGAATCTATCTACGGATTAGCCGGAGTAGGTGATATTATCCTTTCTTGCGTTAGCTCAAAATCACGCAATTATCGTGCCGGGGTTGCCTTGGCTAAAGGAGAAAGTATCGATAAAATTATTAAAAAAATTGGTACTGTTGAAGGCATTAATACTACTTTAGCTATAAAAAAAATTATTGATCAACAAAACCTATCTGCGCCAATTTGTTTGTCTATTTGGCAAATTATTAAAAACCGAATTTCTGCAAGAGAAGCGGTTGATATGCTTATGAATCGTCCAATAAAGAATCAAGAGAAATAAAAATAGCTTTTGTTCTAAGCATTTTTTTTACTTTTTCAATTCAAATAATTTCAAAAAATACTTAATTTAAGAAGTTTCCATATTCAAAATTTTTTGATACTTTAAATTATTCAGCTTTTGTGAACAAATGAAATTTGTTTGACAAGTTAAATAAAAAAAAGATTACCAACAAAAAATAAAATGTTGCATTTTTAAATATTTCATTGTATAATTCAATCCACAAAATGTAGTAGTTATAAATAATAATTTATACAATTTGTCGATTAAATAGATTTATTTGGACTTTAATTTTATACCAAGTAAATTGGGTTTATTCGTATGTGAAGCATGGGGTAGCGGATAAATTCCGCTTTTTAGGCGGGAGAGATTCTCCCGCCTTTTTTATCGAAAATGTTTATGAAAAAATTATTGAATTTACCGAGTAACTTTTTAAATATATTATTATTAGTTTTTTTATTTATTACAGTAAACGGCTGTTCAATATATCGTAGTAGTGGAAAATACTATAAAGATGATGGTCCCGGAAGTTTAGCCAATATCGATCTAAATAGCATTCCCAATGCTACCCCAAAACGAGAAAGAATTCGTAAACAAAACACCAAGCCTTATAAAGCATTAGGACAAACTTTTTATCCTATGAAATCGTTAAAACCTTATAAAGAACGAGGAGAAATTAGTTGGTATGGTAAAAAATATCATGGAAATAAAACTGCTATTGGTGAGAGATACGATATGTATAAAATGACCGCGGCTTCACCAGTATTACCATTACCATCTTATGTTAAAGTTACCAACCTAAAAAATGACAAAACAGTTATTGTTCGCGTGAATGATCGAGGTCCTTTTTTGAGAGGTCGGATCTTGGATTTATCCTATGTTGCAGCTGCGAAATTGGGTTATATGAATAATGGTGTAACCTATGCAGAAGTTGAATTAATCATCCCATAAAAATAAATCATCTAATTTATTTGCTAAATTCTTTTCAGTCTAGTATTGGATTAGCTAGATTA
>Ga0049116_10000219_pt1 | contig 12894 bp, 10 predicted proteins | sample WorMetvacBELIZE2_FD_55049 | JGI IMG/M metagenome (GOLD analysis project Ga0049116, IMG submission 55049) | Marine gutless worms symbiont microbial communities from Max Planck institute for Marine Microbiology, Germany - Olavius vacuus BELIZE.2 | ecosystem: Host-associated > Annelida > Digestive...
CACTGACAAGTATAATAATGCCGCTTTGCTTCCTATGCTTCCTATAACAAACCGGTATTTTGCAGTAAAGGCTGTAACTCACCTTCTTGGTACATTTCAGTTGTTATATCACAGCCGCCAATAAATTCGCCGTTAATGTATAAGGCTGGTAAAGTTGGCCAGTCTGCGTACTTCACCAGCTCTGCTTTCAGATCCGGACGACTTAACATATCTACTGCCATATATTCCTTAAGCCCACACTGTTTAAGGATTTGCGCCACCTTGGACGAAAACCCACACCGCGGGAAGGTAGGTGTTCCTTTCATGAACAAAACAACTGTGTGAGTACTTACCAACTTGTGTAGTTCGTCATGCAGTGCCTTATGTGTCGAGCTCATAAATTCTCTCTTTCATACTTGGGGTTATTGCGCTGAAAACAACGCCGGCTAGCGAACCATAGTTATCGCTCACATCCATTATCAAAGTTTCAGGAGGATTTTATACCAAACTGCTTTAGCTTTCGATAAACATTACTACGTTCCAGACCAGATAGCTTGATCAGCTCGCTTACCTTTCCACCCGTCTGTTGCATGGCAGATTCAAAGTACAATTTATCAAATGCTTCACGCGCCTCACGTAAAGGCAGCTGAAAAATCCGTTGCCAATTTTGCACAGACGAGGAACTAACCGAACGAGAACTCTCAACCCTATCATCAGTCTCAAGATATGCTGACTTGGCTTCAGAAGCAGTAGACGTGTGCAATGCAGATTTCCTGTCTGACAGAATGGAGACACTAAGTGCGTTGTTTACCGCTTCCAACAGTTTTACGAGGGCCACTGGTTTTTCAAGATAATTGACAGCGCCAATATGTGTGGCCTCAACAGCCGTGTCTATGGTTCCGTGACCCGACATCATAATAACCGGTGCATGCAGGGTGCCCGCCTGAGACCATTCCTTAAGCAAACTAACACCATCAGTATCAGGCATCCAAATGTCCAGAAGTATTAAATCAGGCTCGTGTAGTTTGCGCAAGCGTCGCGCCTCAGCAGCACAATCAGCCAAGATTACCTGGTGACCTTCATCACCAAGAATCTCTGAAAACAGCTCACGAATTCCATGTTCATCATCCACGATCAAGATTCGTGCCACTACTTTCCCCCGATATCACTTTCTAACAAAAAAACTAACTAACCTAGCCAAGGCAGCCCGTAGTCCCGTATATCTTCGTGCAACAAACAGACATGTTATTCAACCTCTACTGTTTCATCCGTACTTTCAAACAACAAGCGCACGTTTTCGTTGTCATCTAAATCAACGGTCACTGCCCCACCTTGAGACAAGCGACCGAAAAGCAACTCATCTGCCAACACTGAACTTATAGTGTCTTGAATCAGGCGCGACATGGGGCGAGCACCCATAACAGGGTCAAAACCGTTATCAGCTAAATACTTGCGTAAGCTATCACTAAATACGGCTTCAACCTTTTTTGCATGCAACTGCGCTTCCAGCTGCATAAGGAATTTCTCTACCACTTGCAGGATTACATCGTGATTCAGCGATGAAAATGAAATAATAGCGTCGAGGCGGTTACGAAATTCCGGATTGAAAGCCCGCTTAATTTCAATAATCTCGTCACCAAGTTGACGCGAATCTGTAAAGCCGATGGACGGTTTCTGTAGTGCCTCTGCCCCTGCATTTGTAGTCATGATAAGGATTGTGTTGCGAAAATCAGCCCGCCGACCATTATTATCAGTCAAAGAGCCATGATCCATAACTTGCAGCAAGATATTAAATATGTCCGGGTGCGCCTTCTCTATCTCATCCAGCAGTAGAACAGAATAAGGTTTTTTGCATATTTCCTCAGTCAATAAGCCGCCCTGATCAAAACCAACATATCCGGGTGGAGCACCGATTAATCGTGAGACAGCGTGACGTTCCATATATTCAGACATGTCGTAGCGAACTAATTCTATGCCCATGCTATAGGCCAATTGCCGCGCTACCTCGGTCTTGCCAACTCCGGTAGGGCCTGAGAACAAAAAACAACCAATCGGTTTGCCCGGAGCACTGAGGCCTGAGCGCGCCATTTTGATAGCTTTAGTTAAAGCGGCAATCGCTTTTTGTTGCCCAAACACCACCGCTGAGAGATCGCGTTCGAGATTTTTTAACTTGCTACGGTCATCCGTAGAAACGTTGTGTGATGGTACTCGCGCAATTTTTGCAACAATTTCCTCAATATCAAGTTTACCAATCGTTTTTTTCTTGCGAGAAGGTGGCTGGATACGTTGCGCTGCTCCAGCCTCATCGATTACATCAATAGCCTTGTCCGGTAAATGCCGGTCTGTAATATAACGAGCAGATAACTCAACTGCACTTGACAGTGCCGCCGTTGAATATTTGATATTATGGTGTTCCTCAAAACGTAATTTCAGCCCCTTGAGGATATTGAGCGCCTCGGCCTCACTTGGTTCAGGAACATCGATTTTTTGAAAACGGCGTGATAGGGCATGGTCTTTTTCAAAGACACCACGATATTCGGCAAAAGTTGTGGCTCCAATACACATCAACTCTCCGTTGGCCAACAATGGCTTGAGGATATTTGAAGCGTCCAATGTGCCGCCAGAGGCCGATCCAGCACCGATCAAGGTATGGATCTCGTCTATGAAAAGAATCGCACATGGGTCATCCTGTAATTGCGACATTACTGCCTTAAGGCGCTGCTCAAAATCACCTCTGTACTTGGTGCCGGCCAGCAGAGCTCCCATATCTAACGCATATACAATTGCCTCAGACAGAATCTCGGGCACGCAGCCCTCTACTACACGTTTGGCCAGACCTTCAGCAATTGCAGTTTTGCCTACACCTGCCTCGCCAACAAGTAACGGATTATTCTTACGCCTCCGACACAACGTTTGTACAACGCGTTCAAGCTCAGCCTCACGCCCAATCAGCGGATCAATTCTTCCTGCTCTGGCCAGGGTAATAAGATTGGTTGTGTACTGTTCGAGCGCGCTAGTCTTCGAAACGTCCTCAGTACCACTTTCACCGTCGCTATTGATAATTTCCTTTTGCTGCCTCGCAATGCCATGTGAAATATAATTAACAACGTCCAAACGTGTAATGCCTTGCTGCTGAAGGAAAAAAACTGCATGGGAGTCGCGCTCGCCAAAAATTGCTACAAGAACGTTGGCTCCAGTTACCTCCTTTTTACCGGAAGATTGCACGTGCAAGATGGCACGTTGGATAACGCGCTGAAAACCCAGTGTCGGTCGCGATTCAAACTCAATATCACGGTCGACCAAGGGTGTGTTTTCGCCTAAAAACTCTTCCAGCTCCTGGCGCAACTTATCCAGATCGGTTCCGACCGAGAGTAAGGCATCAGCTGCAGTAGGGTTGTCAACCATTGCCAGCAACAGGTGTTCGACAGTTATCAGCTCGTGCCTTTGGCGACGCGCCTCCACAAAGGCAATATTCAAGCTGACTTCAAGTTCTTGAGCTATCATGCTTTACTGTTCCTCAATTACGCATTGCAATGGGTGTTCGCAATGACGCGCCAGGGTCAACACTTCTTCAACCTTTGTTTGGGCAACATCACGGCTAAAGATACCACATACACCCTGCCCTTCATGGTGTACCTTGAGCATGATACGTGTGGCAAGTTCCCGGCTTTGCCCAAATACCTGCTCTAGTATCTGTACAACAAAATCCATTGGAGTATAGTCGTCGTTGAGCAATAGTACCTTGTATAAGCGAGGCGGTTTTAGTTTGCTGTGCTCAGGCACCAATTGCTCGTCGTGTTTTATGTTCTCAAGGGGAGACATTGGCACTTCCTCTACTCTGGTAATTAGCTTGTACTCACCAATCTATTAAAAAATTGGCAGACGATTATTGTATTTGCCTGCAGTTATTGACTGACATTTTAGCGCGAATCGTCAGAATCAGCATATATGGTGATTACCTGCGCATCTGCTTTGCCTGATGAAAATTGTACTTTAATCTGGTTGCCGGTTGACAGTTGCTCTGCTCTACATACGAGTTTATCGTTTGCATCGTACGTAAGACAATAACCGCGTTTCAGCACAGCGTTCGGATTAAGCAGATGTAACCGGGCAGCGCAATTTTGCAGCTGCTCGTTGAGGCGGGCTCTCCAATTAGTTACGCAAGATCGTAGACGCTGTCGCAGGATTAGCAGGGCCTTGCGTCGATCTTCAAGCCGGTACGCTGGCGTGCGCAATTTTGCTGCCAACCTGTCCTTGCCATAAACACAAGTTAGTATTTTTCGATACACTGCACTATCCAGCCTCTGCCGCCAAGTATTAATGCTTTGCAGTAATTCCACACGTGGCGGACAAACCAGCTCCGCAGCAGCTGTTGGGGTCGGAGCACGCAAATCGGCGGCAAAATCTGCGATACTGAAGTCAGTTTCGTGACCGATGCCGCTAACTACCGGCAGTTCGCAAGCACGTATCGCGCGCGCAACAACTTCTTCGTTGAAAACCGCCAAATCTTCTGCACTACCACCACCTCGGCATAGTATTACCAGTTCACAACCCAGTTGCATGCCGGTGTCACCAGCTAAAGCCAGCGCCGAGGCAATATCCCTTGCCGCTCCTGCGCCTTGTACTGCGGTTGGAAAGACATAAAGAGTTATATGTGGCGCACGTCTATGCAGGGTATTGGTAATGTCGGCCAAAGCTGCTGCATGCAAACTAGTGACCAAGGCTATACATCGTGGCAAAAATGGCAAATCTCTGCGTCTGTCAGGGTCAAACAAACCTTCTGCGGCAAGCTTGTCACGGGTACGTAAAAAACGCACGTAAATTTCGCCTTGTCCGCACAAAACCAGATGCTCGACATTGAGCTGAAATTCACCTCGCGCCTCGTAGATGGTTACCAGTACCCTGGCATCAACAAGCTGCCCGTCTTCAGGATGCCAACCGAGTAATTGGCTGCGGTTGCGCCACATAGTGCAGCGTACCTGCGCTTTTTCATCTTTTAGTACAAAATATAAATGCCCCGAAGCAGGGCGGCTTATGTTGGATATTTCGCCACGCACAACGCAAAGTGGCATACCGGATTCGAGTCGCTGCCGAGCTATGCAAATAAGTTGTGAAATACTTAGCAACTCCTGCTCAGAGCAGTAGTCCTGGCTGTTTGTTGTTTCAAACGTCGATGTTTTGCGCGTAACGGGCATTTGATTCGATAAAGTTACGCCGTGGCTCTACCAGTTCACCCATCAACATGGTAAAAATTGCATCTGCGTTAATGGCATCGTCAATACTTACTTTCAATAAGCGACGAACGGCCGGATCCATAGTCGTATCCCACAGTTGTTGGGGATTCATTTCTCCGAGCCCCTTGTATCGCTGCTTACTGATGCCACGCTCGACCTCTGAATATAGCCATTGTATAGCCTGTGGGAAGCTATCGATCTCCGCACTTTTATCACCACGTTTTACCATGGCGCCTGTTCCAATCAACCCGGATATGAGATGTGCCGTTTGTAATAATTGCGCGTAATCACCCGAAATTAAAAACTCCTCGTCTATCGTGCCAACTCGCAAGTTGCCATGATGCCAACGTTCAATACGTAGCTCATGCAACTCATGCTCGTTGTTGTAATGGGAGTTCACAAGTACCTCAGGTGATAAACAATCTCTTAACCGTCTGGCGCTGGTAGCGGCTTGATCAGCATCACCTAAATCGAGAACAATATTATGCTGGACTATAACGCGCAGCACGTCAGTGTCTATGTGATTGCCAAGGCGGCTAACAACAGCCTCAGCTAGAATGTGAGCACGCGCTAATTCCTCCAGTGCCGGTCCACTTATCTCCTGTGCATCTTTAACAGGAATAATTGCGGCATCTTTTAGTGCCGCCTGCAAGATGAACTGATGATATTCCTGGTCGTCTTTCAGATAGGTTTCCTTTTTACCTACCTTGACCTTGTAGAGCGGGGGCTGTGCAATATACACGTGGCCGCGTTCAATCAATTCAGGCATTTGTCGGTAGAGCAAGGTCAGTAACAATGTGCGAATGTGCGCGCCATCCACGTCGGCGTCTGTCATAATGATTATGCGGTGGTAACGTAATTTGTCAGGTTGATATTCGTCCTTACCGATACCGGTACCCAACGCAGTAATCAGTGTAGCGATTTCCTGACTACCAATCAGCTTGTCAAAACGCGCTTTTTCAACGTTCAGTATCTTTCCCTTCAAAGGTAGAATAGCCTGAAACTTGCGGTCGCGGCCCTGTTTTGCCGATCCTCCCGCTGAATCTCCCTCAACCAGATATAGCTCACACTGAGCCGGATTTTTCTCCTGACAGTCGGCCAGCTTCCCCGGTAAACCCATGCCATCCAGCACACCCTTGCGGCGTGTCATCTCGCGAGCCTTACGAGCAGCGTCACGCGCTCTGGCAGCTTCAACAATCTTGCTGGTGATAACTTTTGCTTCGTTAGGGTTTTCCTGCAAAAACTCACCTAACTGGCTTGAGACTACCTCTTCTACGGCTGGACGTGCTTCCGACGACACGAGCTTCATCTTGGTTTGAGATGCGAATTTTGGATCCGCCATTTTTACTGAAAGAACGCAAGCCAAACCCTCACGCATATCGTCGCCACTAATTTCTACCTTGGCTTTTTTCGCTATTTCATTTTCTTCAACATACTTGTTAATAACCCGAGTCATTGCGGCACGCAGACCGGTAAGATGGGTACCTCCATCGCTTTGAGGTATGTTATTAGTAAAACACAAAACGTTTTCGTTGTATGAATCGTTCCACTGCATGGCAATTTCCACTCCAATGCTGTTTTCAGCTGGGCCACTGCCTTGTATCGACTCGCCTGTGGCGTGGAAAATATTGCTGTGCAGTACTGATTTGCTGCGGTTGATGTACTCCACAAAGCCCTTGACACCACCAAGAAAGGCAAAGCTCTCTTCCTTGCCGCTACGCTGATCATTCAGCCTGATACGTACCCCGTTATTTAAAAATGACAGTTCCCGCAGACGTTTGACAAGTATTTCATAGTGGTACTCGATTTGCTCAAAAATGCTATCGTCAGCCAGAAAATGCAACTCAGTGCCTCTCCTTTTACTTTCTCCTACCACGCGTGGTGGAGAAACTGCAACACCATCGTGCATTTCAATCTGGCGATTTACCAGTTTGCCTTGCTTAAATTCCAGCAGATACTTTTTACCCTCGCGGCGTATTATCAGACGTAACCATTTCGACAGTGCATTAACACAAGATACTCCAACACCGTGCAATCCACCGGATACCTTGTACGAATTTTGGTTAAATTTTCCGCCGGCATGCAATACGCACATCACTATTTCCGCCGCCGAACGCTTGGGTTCGTGCTTATCGTCGTACTTTATGCCAGTGGGTATACCTCTGCCATTATCTGACACCGAAATTGAATTATCGCCGTGAATAGTAATATCTATTTCATCACAGTGACCAGCAAGTGATTCGTCTATGGCATTATCAACCACCTCAAACACCATGTGATGCAGACCGGTGCCATCCGAGGTGTCACCAATGTACATTCCCGGCCTCTTGCGTACTGCTTCCAAACCTTCCAACTGCTGAATACTGTCCTCGTCATATTCATAAGCTTGTCCTGATGAAGTTGACGTCTGTGACATATTTTCTTTATCAATCATGCATCATTACCTTAATGGGGCCTGGATATGATAACTTATTGTTATACTTAATATTTTAATTATTTTATCCTGTTAAATTCGCATTGGCATAACAACATACTTAAAGGATGTGTTACTGGGTACGCTGAAAATTGTCCCCGAGTTGTTTGAGTCACCAAAACTCCAAATAACCTTATCCTCAGCCAAATTATTCAGCACATCGTGCAAATAGGTTATGTTAAAACCGATATCAAGCTGCTCTCCTCCGTAGTTAATATCAATTTCCTCTTCAGCTTCTTCCTGGTCAGCATTGAGGTAACTTATTTTCATAACGTTGTCTACCAGTACGACGCGAATACCACGAAACTTCTCATTGGTTAGAACGGCTACCCGGTTTAGTGACTGTAACAATTGTGTGCGTTCCAACTCAATATCATTTTCCATTGGCGATGGAATCACCCTTTCATAATCCGGAAACTTCCCGTCTATAACTTTACTGACCAGTAATATTCCAGAAAAATCAAAGCTTATTTGGCTATCAAAAAAACTGATTTTGACGTTCTCATCATTGTTAGTCAGTAATCGACTCAGTTCCAATATGGTCTTGCGCGGTAAAATGGTCTCAATACGTTCGTCACCGCAATTCATCTCCTTATGGCAGTAAGCCATGCGGTGACCGTCAGTAGCAACTGCTATCAGGGCCTCCGGACTGGCTACCAGTAGTAAACCATTCAGATAGTAACGCACATCCTGTACAGCCATGGCATACTGCGTTTTGGCCAACAAATGGCGCAAATCACCCTGTTTTATAATTATTTCAGATCGTCTCTCCGTTGATCCCACCATACGCGGGAAGTCACTATCCGGCAGTGTTTGCAAGTTAAAACGGCTTTTCCCGGCTTTAATCTGCATCCTTTTTTCGCCAACTTCCAGGGTAACCTGCTGCCCGTCTGGCAATGCACGTAATATATCCAGCAACTTGCGCGCACCAACAGTAAGAGAAATATCATTACCTTCTTGGCCGGATACATCTGTGCTGGTGGTAATTTCAATTTCTATATCTGTGGCGACAAAAGTCAACTTGTCTGCCTGGCGACTAAGCAATACGTTGGAAAGAATAGGTAAAGTATGCTTGCGCTCTACTATGCCGCTTACCGATTGCAGCGGGGCGAGCAAGCTTTCCTTGGAGATTTTTAACAATAACATATTATATAAACCTAATAAGAAGAGTAAGTATGTAACAACTCTGTTGATATTGAATTTATTTTGTTTAAATCAACAGGTTATAAAATAAAAACTAGCTGTAAAATAGCTGTAAAACCTGTTGATTAATACTTGATAAGTTATCCACAGCCCAGCATTGTATAGCTTGTCCACCTTTTTTCCTGTACTTATAAACAATTTTATCTACAGCTAGCTGGTTGAAGTTCGTTAATCTGCCTAAGGGGGCGCTGATTTGTTGTGCGAGCGGAACGAAAGGCAAGGCGCACGGAGCACAGAGTGTGAGACATATCATGCAGACAGGCGAGCTTTCGAGCACCGCGCAACGCAGGATTTAGCCCGCGCAGGCAATAAATCAACGTCTCCCTAACCGCGTAAAACCTGAATAAGCACGTGAAGATCATGGTTGAGCTCATTATTCTTGCTGCGCAGGCTGTCAATCACTTTAATGGCGTGAATCACCGTGGTATGGTCACGGCCACCAAAAGCCTGGCCTATAACAGGGTAACTATTGGCTGTTATTTCCTTGCATAGCCACATGGCTATTTGTCGTGGGCGCGCTATGGAGCGGGTGCGTTTTTTGGAATAAAAGTCTGCAACCTTGACTTGATAGTAGTCGGCTGTTGTCTTTTGAATATCCTCAATACTAATGTTGCGTACACTACGGATCATATCTTTGAGCGCTTCTTTGGCCAGAACGAGATCAATTGGACGGTTGTGGAATCTGGTGTAGGCAATAACCTTGTTCAGCGCTCCTTCCAGTTCACGCACGTTGGAACGTAGTGACTTGGCGATAAAGAAGGCAGTTTCGTTATCGATTTGCATATTTTCAAGTTCCGCCTTCTTCATCAGAATTGCTACACGCATTTCAGTTTCAGGCGGCTCAATCTGTACGGTAAGACCACAGTCGAAACGAGTTACCAGGCGGTCGTCGAGACCGTTAATATTTTTTGGGTAGGTGTCGCAGGTAATTACAATTTGTTTTTTGGACTCGATTAGCGCATTGAAAACAAAGAAAAATTCTTCTTGAGTGCGATTTTTACCATTAAAAAACTGTACATCGTCTACCAGTAACACATCAAGACTACGGTAGGTTTTTTTAAGCGTGTCAAAGGCTTTTTTCTGGTAAGCACGCACTACGTCGGTGTAATAGTCTTCAGCATGCACATAACGGGTAATCTTTTGCGGCGATAAACGCAGAATTTCATTGCCTATGGCATGAATCAGATGAGTTTTGCCAAGACCAACACCGCCATAAATAAACAACGGGTTGTAGGAATCACCACCAGGGCTGTTCGCAACCTGACTGGCAGCTGCTTTGGCGAGATCATTTGCCTTGCCAATAACAAGGTTACTGAAATTTAACTTTGGAGATAGACGCGTTTTTTCGTAGGTTTCTGTATCGAGTTTGCCAGTAGATTTCTTCTTCGCGGCGGACGGTTTTATTGATGGAGTATCAAGCTGATGATTAATGTTACTGGTAGTTGATTGAACGCCAGGGGAGTTAGATGTTGGTTTCTGTGTTGCCAAAGCCGAGCCAGCTGCCGATGAGGTACGAAATTTAATAGCAACCGGTTCACCATAAAATTCGTGGCAGTGTGATTCAATGCGATTAATATAGCGCTCCTTTACCCATTTGAGGATAAAGCTATTTGGAGCAATCAGCTGCAAACCGTCATGAGGTGAAGCCTCGCCTTCCAGACGCAGCGGTTTGATCCAGGTATTGAACTGCTGGGCAGGCAGTTCCCGCTGAAAGAGGTAAAGGCAGGATTCCCAGAAGCCAGACATATAAAGGACTTGGTAAAATAAAAGGGCGAAGCAGGGGTCGTCAGGGCAAGATATCTGATAGCCAATTCTAACTCCTCTTGCTGTTGCTTTTCCATGCCAGGAGAGAAGTTTTTTATGCTTGCTGATTTCTTTGGAGAAATAGCCACGCAAGTAACAACTGGTATACTCGGACAAGCAAGTTTAGGGCGCATATTACAGGTCGGTGCCTCCATTATCGGCAGGGATTGCATGGTGAGTATCAAGGCTGGAATTGTTGGGGGAACTGGATATACCGGTGTCGAGTTGTTGCGGTTATTGGCTCAACACCCGATGGTCGAGCTATCATGTATTACATCGCGCAGTGAGTCAGGCCTCCCGGTTTGCGACATATTTCCCAGCTTGCGAGGTGCCGTCGACTTAAGCTTTGTTGATCCAGCTCATGCACGTCTTAATGAATGTGATGTAGTTTTTTTCGCCACGCCAAACGGAGTAGCCATGCAGCAGGCTCCGGCTTTACTGGCAGCGGGAGTGCGTGTAATTGATTTGGCGGCTGATTTCCGCCTCAAGGATGTTGCTGTCTGGCAGCATTGGTATGGCATGCAGCATGCGGCGCCTGAATGGTTGGAACATGCCGTTTATGGGTTGCCTGAACTGAACAGGCAACAAATTGCGGGTGCCCAATTGGTAGCAAACCCGGGTTGTTATCCAACTGCGGTGCTATTGGGATTTGCTCCATTGTTAAACGCAAGGAGCAGGAAGGAAATTGCCGTCGATAACTTTATTGCAGACGCAAAATCGGGAGTATCTGGCGCTGGTAGAAAGCCGGAGAGGCATGTATTATTCGCCGAGGCTGGCGATAATTTTATGGCATACGGCGTTGCTGGTCATCGTCACCAGGCAGAAATAAGCCAGATGATGCATGATTTGGCCGGAGAAGACTTTGGGCTGGTTTTTTGTCCGCACCTTGCGCCCATGATCAGAGGCATATACGCAACACTATATGCCCGGATACAACCTGGCGGGAATAAAACCAACTGGCAGGAATTATATGAAAACTATTATTGTGACACCAGCTTTGTCGATGTATTGCCCGGAGGTTCTTACCCGGAAACCCGTTCGGTGCGTGGCAGCAATTGTTGTCGTATTTCGGTACATCAGCCGCAAAAGGGGGATATGCTGGTTGTACTAACAGTGATTGATAATTTGGTCAAGGGAGCGGCCGGTCAGGCGGTGCAAAATATGAACCTGATGTTTGCCTTGCCGGAAGATAGTGGGCTTGGGCAACTGCCACTGGCGCCTTGAATAAATGGAGAAATCCGAAAGTGAGTAGTTATTTGCCCTCCTTTTGTGTCGTGCGCGCAAAACAAGTTGCTGTGCGCAGCAAGATTTCGTGGCTATGGTATCTGGCGGCCTGGTCACTAATCTGCATCATTTCCCTGCTGCTGGCATTTGCTGTCGTCAGGTGGTATTGGCCTAAACTCAATGTCAACAATTTAACAGTTCCACAGATCGAAAATGATTTGCGATCGCGTATCGTGAAATTGGAAGCAGAGTTGACAGAAGCCCACAAGCTAGCCGGTACCGAAGAGAGTTCGACGGAAATGGCTCTTACAACCCAGAAAAAGCTGTTGGAAAGATTGCGCATCCTCGAAAGGGATAATATTGAGCTAAAGGAAGATATAAAGGTTTTTGAGCGCCTTGGCCTCAAGGGTAATAGCGATAAAGGAATAACCCTAAAGCGGGCCAGCATTAGAAATGACCTGTCAAATCCGGAACGCTATCGCTACCACTTGCTTATATCCTATCAATCATCGTCGCGTAAGCGTAAGGGCGTATTCATTGGCAAGTTGCAGTTCAGACTCAAGGGGGTTGATAGTAAAGGCAAGCGGGTAAGCCTAAAACTGCCACAAAACGGTGATAGCCAGTTGAGTAGCTATCAATTGAGGGTTTCCGGCATAGAGAGCAAGGACGGCTATCTGGAAATACCTGCCGCCATGAAAAATGTCGCCTTTGACCAGGCAGAGGTACGGATATACAGAAAAAACCGTTTACGAGCGCGCCATAAGGTAACGGTTAATAATCCGCTGCCGGAGCTCATTCTGACCGGCGATAAACCCGCTCTGGGCTTAATAAGCGCACTCCCGGCTGACCCAAAGAAAAAGGCTGCGGTCAACAAGGAGAAAAAAACGAAAAAGACCACCGCCAAGTAAAAATCGACGTATTTATTGCAAAACTGGTAGGCCCGGAGAGGCTCGAACTCTCGACCAACGGATTAAAAGT
>Ga0049116_10000221_pt1 | contig 12860 bp, 16 predicted proteins | sample WorMetvacBELIZE2_FD_55049 | JGI IMG/M metagenome (GOLD analysis project Ga0049116, IMG submission 55049) | Marine gutless worms symbiont microbial communities from Max Planck institute for Marine Microbiology, Germany - Olavius vacuus BELIZE.2 | ecosystem: Host-associated > Annelida > Digestive...
TCCAGCTACCAATAATTAAAACAGCGATGGATGCAACTAATCTAGGACCATAAGTCAATACTATTTCGGTAGCCTGGTTAACTAAAATCTCTGGATTCATTTTCAATTACTCCTTAAATTAAATAATTATTCTGCAAAATATGTCGTTAGCCGTAATCGGTTTATTTATGGCGCGAGCTACACAAAGAAAAGGCGACCTAATTACGATTATGCTGGATGTTACAATTGCTTTACATCAAAGCCATAATATCTAAGCACTTTAGTAGTTCGACTATTTATTATTGGCAACTATTCATTATTGATCCACCCGACCAGCTCTTGAACATTTGACTGGCTAAATTGGTGTAGCTTATAAGATTTGTCATATATCAAATCTGCCATTCGCTTGATTGTATCGCCCTCGCCATACAACAAATGCTTGATGCCAGATTTAACATCGTCAAATTCGTTCTCATACTTGAATCCACCATGCCAAACAGAGGGCACCTTGCCATGCCGGATGTCACGAGGAACGCCGTAGACGTGCAACAAACTTAAATTACTTGTTACATCCGCCATCAGTACCTAGCTCCACTCAGATTGAGCCCTATTACACCGGCGATTATCATACAAATGCTAAATACTTTCAGCGTTGATAATGGCTCCTTGAAGAACAGAATGCCAATGATCGCGATTAGGGCGGTACCTACTCCGGCCCATATAGCGTACGCAACGCCCACATCAATTTTCTTTAACGCAAGGGCTAAAACTACGAATGAGGCCGCGTAAAAGACGAAGATAAGAATTGATGGAATCAGTTTTGTGAAGCCAGCAGACAGCTTCATCGAAACCGTGCCGGAGACTTCCAGTGCAATAGCTCCGGCTAGAGCTAACCAATGATTCATGAAATACTTTCCTATTTCTTTGAGCACATAACAGGACAGAGCCGAGCTGTCGACGTCTATGCGTAGCATTGTACCTTGTTATGAGGAGGACGGCTGCAACGTGTGCCAGGCCAAACGTCTGCACGCTGAAGTTTGCCCGGCTCAACCACGAAAGGCCAAGATAAGTGGGTATGGCCTGTTAACACTTGCCAATCAAAACGTCGGGTTGCATCACTAATCGCGTCCCCGCCAGGCGATCATGTAAAAATTGTCCGTCGCGATCAATTATGGCCCACCACAGCGTAACGCCTGCCAGCAGATACAGTGGCCAGGCCGACAGATAGCGCACTAATGCCTGCTGCGGTGTGACGGCAACGCCACTTGCGTCTACGAGACGAATCCTCCAGCTGCGCATAGCCAGCGTTTGGCCGCTACGCGTCCAGAAAAAGCAANAATAGAGCATGGAGACAAAGAATATATGCAACAAGAGCCAGCCGCCGTGCATACTTTGCTGCCAAAACAGCCCCAGCAGGGTATGCGGGAGAAAAAACAGCATAAACAACACGCCCGANCACAGTAGCAGATCATAGAATAAAGCACACAAGCGGCGCGGCAGTCCAGCCAAGGGCAGCTGGCNNGCATCCTGGACAGATTGGGCAGCGGGGACGGCGTGAATTAACACTTATTTGCTTTTTGGTTTGGTGTTGAGCTGGTGCTGAATGCTGTAGGGGGTTTCCCTCATCCAGATTTTGCCTTCCGGAGTTAATTGGTCATAGCGTCCCCACTGTTTTATTAGCTCGCGCTGTTTTTCAGGAGGAAGACCCTTAAATTTTTTGTATTCGTCACGNGCAGCCTGGCGCTGTTGTGGGCTAAGTTCCGCCCAGCGACGCATACGCTCGTGCAAACGGCGCTTTGCCTGCGGGCGCATACCGGGGTAATGTTTGGCTACCTGCAACCATTTTTTACGTTGTTTATTGGTCAACGTTTGCCAATTGCTGGCCAGAGGGGCCAGGCATTCTTTTTGAGCAGCGCTTAGCTCTCGCCATTTTGGTTGCGCCAAGGTAGTGTAAGACACCGCGCCCGATTCGGCTTGAGCAATTACTCCCCACGCGCCAGCTAACATGAAGATACAAATTGCTTTTGCATAGACAAGCAGCGCCAGTGAGTATCTGGCAAGTCTGGCGTTGTTGATCACAGGGAACTGTAGACGAGCCACCCGTCAAACCCCTCGTCATAAAATATAGCTGGCGGTAAGTCCTCAACCAGCAACGCTATATCCAGCTCTGCTTGCCTTTCGATATCGTAATTGGTCTTGAAATGGGAGGCTATCGCCATACCAAGTATTATTACCAGAGCTGCTGTAGTCAAGCGCAAACTACGGCTGCGCTGCCAGAGGGCGGCAAAAGCCAACAGTGGAGCGACCGCCGCGTGGCCTGCCAGCCCTTTATGACCTGCCGGTGCGCCGACCAGACGGACAGCTGGCTCAGGTTGGGAAGGTTGCCGTTGCACGAGTAATGCCTCACGCCGCGCCTTCGCCAACCGCTCGCTAGCTTCAGGCGGCGTGTAACGTATTGCCTGATCCAGGTGCTGCCGGATAAAGGTGCCCCAATTTTCTTCGTTCACGGTTTTATCCCCATTCGTTGCAATTGTAACGCCAGAGCATGCGTGGCGCGTGAGCAATGCGTTTTAACACTGCCCTCAGCGCATCCCATCACTTCCGCCGTTTCAGCAACATCCAACCCTTCCCAATAACGCAGCAGGAAGGCTTCACGTTGACGAAGTGGCAAGGCAGCAATTGCCATTTCGATCTGTTGCATTACCTGGCGCTGTTGCAGCCTGTCATCCGGCAATTCGCCGAGGCCGGAGGGGTCATNCGTCAACAGATGTTCGAGCGGGTCAAAGACGTTGTCCGGCGTTTCGTTTTTTGTGGGTGAAAACAGCGTAGACCACGCTGAGCGCACCTTGCTGCGCCGGTAATAATCACGGATAAGGTTTTGTAAGATGCGCTGAAAGAGTAAAGGTAACTCTCCAATCGGGCGGTCACCATATTTTTCGGCCAGCTTCAACATGGCGTCTTGCACAAGATCCAGGGCCGCTTCTTGCTCGCGCACCGCGTACATTGCCTGTCTNAAAGCCTTGCGTTCTACCGCCTCAAGAAAGTCTGATAATTCGATTGCCGTGGCCAGAATAGCCCCCTTTAACCGTTAATCGCAATTTTGCCAGCACAGCCAGGACACGCAATGATTGCAGCAATGCCATCCGAAAAGCCCGTAATTTTCATAAAATAAAGCTTTCGTTCTTAGTATAGTGTTAGACTTGCCTGGTTTTACATGTGGTCACCAATTGATGGCCGCATATTGAAACACTTTACCTGCGGCACGTAAGTTATGTCATAACTTATGATCTGCAAAATTCACACACCCGTCAACAAAGGGTGTCTGTCAGAATGAGCGTGGNGATTTNCCTCAGCCTGATGGACTGGACGGCGGGTGGCGGTTAAACCCTTTACTGGAGTTATGTTTATGTCGATCACCATGCGTGACATGCTGGAAGCCGGGGTGCATTTCGGCCATCAGACCCGTTTTTGGAGCCCTCAAATGGCTCCATTTATCTTTGGCAGTCGCAACAAAATTCACATNATTAACCTAGAGCATACGCTTGCCCAGTACAATGAGGCGCTGACCGAGACAAGAAAGATCGCCTCCCGTGGCGGAACTATCCTCTTTGTCAGCACCAAGCGTCAGGCGCGGGAAATCATCGCCGAGGAGGCGGCACGTGCGGACTGCCCGTACGTCAATCAACGCTGGTTGGGTGGTATGTTGACCAACTTCAAAACAATCAAGTCATCGGTCAAGCGTCTGAAAGATGCTGATGCCATGGTAGAGTCAGGCGAAATCGATCGCTTGCCAAAAAAAGAGGCGTTGCACCTGCGCCGCAAGATGCAAAAACTGCAAAAGGCGATGGGAGGTGTCAAGGAGATGAACAAACTACCCGACGCTCTGTTCATAATCGACGTCGGCTACCATCATATTGCTGTTGTTGAAGCCCAGAAGCTCGGCATACCAATTATCGCTGTGGTTGACAGTAACCATTCGCCGGATGGTATCAATCATGTTATCCCCGGCAACGACGATTCGAGCCGCGCTATCCGTCTCTATGCAAGTGGCATTGCAGACGCTGTAATCGAAGGCCGCAGCCAGGCTCTGCAGGATATTGTTAGAACTGGTGCCGAAGAAGACGAGTTTGTNGAAATTGACGAGTCTCCAGAAAGNGCCTGAAGTAGCCTGCCTAATGAACCATGGTAGATTAGAGCGGCTGTAAATAGTATTAACTGATCAATTGGCTTCAAATATTTGGCCAGCGTTGTGTTGAAATTGTAATCAAGCGAGTGGAGACAGGAATGGCGGAAATTACCGCGAGTATGGTTAGAGAGTTACGCGTCAAGACTGACGCGCCGATGATGGAATGCAAAAAAGCCCTAAGTGAGTCCGGGGGTGATTTGCAGCAGGCAGAAGAGCTGCTGCGCGTAAAACTGGGCAACAAGGCCTCTAAGGCAGCCGGGCGCGTTGCAGCCGAGGGACTGCTTGCAGTGCATATCAGCGTCGATAGAAAATTGGGGGCTTTGGTCGAGGTTAACTGCGAAACTGATTTCGTGGCCAAGAATGATGAGTTCATCGCCTTTGTACAGCAACTGGCGGGCATGGTAGCCAGTCACGATCCATCCAGCTTGAATGAACTATCGTCTCTGGCGATGGGTACCGGTACGGTAGAATCAACCCGCACAGCTTTAGTTGGCAAAATTGGTGAGAATATAAGCATACGCCGTTTTGTACGGATGACAGCCAGTGGCAAGCTCGTTTCCTATGTACACGGTGGCGCAAAAATCGGTGTACTGCTTGACCTCGTTGGTGGAGACGATCAAACTGGCCGCGACTTGGCCNTGCACATTGCGGCCAGCAAGCCGAAAGCGATCGACTCCGCAGGAATAGACAAAGAACTATTGGCCACCGAAAGACGCGTTGCCATAGAAAAAGCACGTGATGCTGGCAAGCCGGAAAATATCATCGAAAAGATTGCCGAGGGCAGCGTACAAAAATTCCTCAAGGAGACAACCTTGATGGGTCAGCCTTTTGTCAAGGACGACAAGCAAAGCATCGAGCAATTATTAAGCGCCAGGAAGGCCACAGTGTCTGCCTTTAACCTGTATGTGGTCGGTGAGGGCATAGAGAAGAAAAGCAGCGACTTTGCAGCCGAAGTGGCAGAACAGGCAGCAGCGGCAAGTAAGTAACATGCCAGCGCTAGCCGCCGCTCCACTGGACGAGGGAAAGAAGCCGCGCTATCAGCGTATCCTGCTCAAACTATCAGGCGAGGCTTTGATGGGTGATGGCTCTTATGGCATCAACCCGACAGTGTTAGCCGACGTGGTAGAGGAAATAAAACGGATAGCCGTACTGGGCGTGGAGACAGGTATCGTCATAGGCGGTGGTAATATTTTTCGCGGCCTGGCCGCCAGCTCGACAGGCATGGATCGTGCTACCGCAGACTATATGGGCATGCTTGCTACGCTAATGAATTCCATGGCGCTGTCCGATGCTTTACGTAAAGCCGGGCTCGACAGCCGCGTACAATCGGCGCTGAATGTAGAACAAGTAGTTGAGCCTTATATTCGTGGTAAAGCTATCCGTTACCTGGAAGAAGGCAAGATTGTTGTCTTTGGTGGCGGGACCGGCAACCCTTTCTTTACCACGGATACGGCGGCTGCCTTGCGTGGCAGTGAAATCGGTGCTGAAATTGTCTTAAAGGCTACTAAGGTGGACGGGATTTACAATGCGGATCCAAACAAGGTCACCACTGCCAAACGTTATGCAAGAATCAGCTTTAACGAAGCCATATCCATGAACCTGGCGGTTATGGATGGCGCTGCTTTTGCGCTTTGCCGAGATCAGAATTTGCCTATCAACGTGTTTTCCATCTTTAAACCGGGTGCTCTTGAGCGAGTTGTGCAAGGCTCTGACGAAGGAACCTATGTCTATTGCTAGGGTGCGCCATTGAAACTTGTAATTCTTGACCGCGACGGTGTTATCAATCATGACTCACAGCACTATATCAAAAGCGCCGATGAGTGGAGGCCAATAGACGGTAGCCTGGCCGCCATCGCCAGCCTCAACCAGGCCGGTTATCATACTGTGGTGGCTACCAATCAGTCCGGCGTGGGACGTAACCTGTTTGATATTGATACGCTGAATGCCATTCACGGCAAAATGAACAAGGAGCTGGCTACGGCGGGAGGACGCATTGACGCCTTTTTCTATTGCCCACACCCGGCGGAGGCCAATTGCGAATGCCGTAAACCGAGGCATGGCCTGTTCCTGCAAATTGCCGCCCGCTTNAATGTTAACTTGCAAGGCGTTCCNGCCATTGGCGATTCGTTACGCGACTTGCAAGCTGCGGCTGCGGTAGGATGTCGGCCTATGCTGGTGCTCACCGGAAAGGGTGAGCAAACCAGGGTAAACGAACACTTGCCGGAAAATACTTTGCAATTCGACGATTTGGCCTCGGCAACACGTCATATACTCGCACAAGACGAAGGCCAGGAAACGTTTTCCTGGACGAGCACTATCACATCCACTATTTCGTAGGCTTTTCCATCCACAGCCACAAACACTTTCCCCTGCCGCTTTTTTCGTCTTGACTTTGTTGCTCAATTTTTTCCAGCTGCTTGGAGTGCTCTGCCATTTCTTCTTCACTAGCCCTCAAGACCAGCGGCCTCTTGGTTAACATCAGCCTGTCAGGGTATGCTGAGCTTGCCGGGTTGGTGCTAACTTGTGCTTCGATCATCAGGCTATCTTGTCCACGCGTCAGCGCCAGATAAACCTGCGCCAGCAAGTCGGTGTCGATAAGTGCCCCGTGCAAAGTGCGTGCCGACTTGTCGATAGCGAAACGCTCACATAAGGCGTCCAGCTTGTTTGATTTGCCAGGAAAGCGTTCGCGCGCCATGCTTAGCGTGTCTGTTATTTTCGGGCAAAGATCCTGCACCGTTGGTTTGCCAACTCGAGCCAGCTCGGCATTCAGGAAGGCGATATCGAAGGCTGAATTGTGAGCAATCANCTCCGCCCCTTCAATAAAAGCTACCAGGTCTTCGGCTATATCCGCAAAGCGAGGCTGGGAGGCAAGGAAATCAGCCTGCAGACCGTGTATCTTNATNGCCCCGGCGTCAATTTCACGCTCAGGGTTAAGATAATAGTGCAGGCTCGCACCTGTCAAGTTGCGACTTTTCATTTCCAGGGCGGCTATCTCGACGATGCGGTGGCCACCTCTTTCGGGTTCCGGGTTCAGGCCGGTGGTTTCAGTATCGAGCAATATTTGTCGCATGGGTCGTATTATCAACTTTTTAAGTCATNCCTGATCGCAGTCGGTTCTNCACACGTAANAAATTTGCCGCTGAAACGGTCAAAATGACCAGCCAGTATNGCGCTGCGCATTTCATGCATCAGGCGCTGATAANAGTGAACATTGTGTATTGTGTTAAGGACGCTTGCTAAAATCTCACCACAACGATAAAGATGGTGCAAGTAGGCGCGGCTAAAATTAAGGCAGGTATAACAGTCGCATTTACTATCCAGCGCTTGTTCGTCGTGCCGGTGGCAGGCGTTCTTGATTCTGACATCTCCGTGGCTGGTAAACAGGTGGCCATTGCGCGCATTTCGTGTTGGCATGACGCAATCGAACAAGTCAACTCCGAGCGCCACGGCGCGCACAAGGTCTTCCGGTGTACCTACACCCATCAAGTAACGCGGCTTATTGTCTGGTATATGTTCGGTGATTTCTTGTAGCGTGCGCAACATGTCTCCCTTAGGCTCGCCCACCGATAATCCACCTATGGCAATGCCGTCAAAGTCGAACTCCAGCAAACCGTACAACGATTTGAGTCGCAGGTCTTCGTACATGCCTCCTTGCACAATACCAAACAGCGCATTACTGTTTTCCAGCTGCCGGTGCGTTTTCAGGCATCGCGCCGCCCAGCGTAACGACAGGTGCATTGAATCAGAAGCTTGTGCGTGAGTGGATGGGTATGGAGTGCACTCATCCAGCACCATGGCGATATCTGAATTCAGCTCTTTCTGAATGCGCATCGACTCCTCTGGCGTTAAAACAAGCCGCCGACCATCGACCGGTGAAGCGAACTTGACGCCATCTTCGCAAATTTTTCGCAAGCTACCAAGCGAATAGACCTGAAAACCACCTGAGTCTGTCAGTATAGGTTTTGACCAGCCCATAAAGCCGTGCAAGCCACCGAAGCGCTTTATCACTTCCGTCCCTGGCCGCAGCCAGAGATGGAAGGTATTGCCCAGGCAAATTTGTGCGCCGCTTTCCGCCAGTGCTTGCGGAGTCATTCCCTTGACTGTACCGTAGGTTCCAACTGGCATGAAGGCCGGGGTGTCTACTATGCCGTGCGATAAAGTTAGCTTTCCACTTCTGGCTTTGCCATCGCGGCCTGATAAATAGAATTGCATTTTGCTAATTTGTCCGGCATTTTATGATATGGATTCAATAAGTTGCTACCGACAACTGTACTTTTACGCAGCCTGTTTGTATCGTCACAATTTGTGGATAATTTTTTCTGCGCAAAGCCAGTTGCCCCATATAACGTATGAATCAATTCCTTGCCGACGCTCCCCGCCACGTTATCCTGCACCTTGAGCAATTCCAACAAACTACATGGAATATCTCACTGTTGTTGGATGTTCCATGGGGTATATTGTTGTCAAAAATGGCTCCCGTAGCCGTGTTCGTCGGCCGGGAACATGCCAGACTTGACATCAGCCACATAGCTTTTGACTGCTTCGGCAATACTGATAGCACCATGCATGTAGTTTTTTACAAAGCGAGGTTTTTTGCCAAGGGTAATATCCAGCATGTCATACAATACCAACACCTGGCCGCTGGTTGCGCCGCCGGCACCAATACCAATTGTTGGAATAACAAGTTGGTTGCTAATGCGGGCGGCTACTTCGGCTGGTACGGCTTCCATCAATATCATTGTTGCGCCGGCGTTTTGTAACGCCAGGGCGTCAGAAGCAATACGATCGGCGTTGCCTGCGCTCGCGCCCTGGATTTTGTAGCCGCCTAGTAGGTGTACCGACTGCGGTTGTAAGCCTATATGGGTGCAAACCGGGATGCCGCGCGAACACAAAAAGCTGACAGTCTCGGACATTTCGGCACCGCCCTCTATTTTCACCATTTGGGCACCAGCTTGCATTAGCTTGACTGCGTTGCCAAATGTGTCAGGTGCCGAGATCTGACTGCTGCCAAAAGGCATGTCCGCAATAAGCAAGGATCGCTGGCACCCTCTGGCTACAGCTGTCACGTGGTAGCACATGTCAGCCATGCTGACAGGTAAAGTGGACGCGTGGCCCTGTATAACCATGCCCAACGAATCACCGACCAGCAAGACATCAACCATACATTCGTCCAGCAGGGCAGCAAAACTTGCATCATAGCAAGTGAGCATGCTTATTTTTTCGCCGCTTGCGTGCATCTTTTGCATATCAAGACAGCTTAGTCGATTAGTCGTTGGATGCTTGTTCAAGCGGATAGTCCCGACAAGTTAATTGTTCGTACAACGCTGATGGTGCATGCGGTTAGGTATTAATTGTCCACAACCAAATCTATAGGCGTTTTGCAAGCTGGCGTAGCTATAGTTATGCGCATGTTGAATTGAGTCGCGCCTACTTTTGCCATGAGCCAGGCCGGCGGTTATGGCAGCGGCAAATGTGCAGCCAGAACCATGATAGGTATTTGGCAAACGTTCACACTGCAGCGAGAAATGATCTCCCATCTTGTCGTAGTAATGGTGCTTGATTGTGTCACCAACGTTGTCAGCACCTTTGATTATAACCGCAGCGCAACCTGTAGACAGAAGCGCTTGCGAGCAGCTGGAAATAGCTTCTTCGCTTGATGAAACGTCATCGCATGGCGTGGCTTGAATGTGGCTTGCCAAGCACATGGCCTCGCTACTATTCGGGGTCAATACGCTAACCAGAGGCAGCAGGTCTTCGCACATAGCCTGCATCATACCCTCATCGACAAATTTGTCACCACGACCCGAAGCTAACACCGGATCGCAAACAACATACAAGTTCTGGTTTTGCTGCCGTAAAAGTTTCTTGATGGTCTCGACAATAGGTTGAATGTTCTCAAGCGAACCAGCTAACCCTATTTTTACGGCGTCTATGGGCGCCTGAAGGTCGTCGAGCAGGGTATTGATTTGCCGCCTGCACTGCTCTCCACTCAGGCTCTCAATATGCGAAACGCCAATACTGTCTTGCGCTGTGATTGCAGTGGTAATGGTCAATGGATAGCAGCCATTAGCCAGTAGTGTCATTATGTCTGCTTGTAAGCCAGCGCCTCCGGTTGGATCAGTGGCTGAAAAGCATAGCGCGGTGGGTGGTAGAAAGTTGTCTGATTCACCGCCCATAAGACTTTTGATAGGTCTCGTTGATGCAATTAACAACCTGGTCGACAGTTATATTGCTGGTACATGGTTTTCCTGGCGTACTGCACGTTTGGGCAAAACAAGGAGAGCATGGCGGCATAGGATCTGCCTGTATGAAGGTCGTTTTGTGGTAGCCCAGGCGTAAAGTATCTTCTTTGTCGCCAGCCAGAATACAAATTATGGGCGCCTCAAAGGCAGCTGCAGCGTGGCTAACTATCCCCTCGGTGCAAACAGTCAGACGCGATATAGACATTAAGTAAAAACTTTCCCTTATTGTCAATCCAAGCATATCTATCACGTGGTCAAGTAGTGGTTCGTCAGCTTCCCCTATTTGCAAGAATTTTATTGGCAATTTAATTCTTGCCAGCACGGCGTTCCACCTGTCAATGTACCAGTTTTTAAGGCCCATACCATTCCCTCTATTCACTCCAGCCGTAGCCTTAATTATGCCAACAGCTTCCTCGGTGAAGTTTTTAAATTTCAGGCGGTAAGCTGATAGCTCTTCAGACGAAAATTCTATTACAGGCGTGTATTTGTCAGCGTCGGATATATTGTGCAACCTCAGATCGGGCGCTGTATCCAGCAACCAGGTTGTGCCGCGTGGAACAATATAATTTGTGCGTGGATTGGTACCCAGAACCCACTTTTCCGTCCCGACGCAAATAACATTTGGGCCACGCATATACTTTCCGAAGCTCTTTAGCAAACTTCTCGAATACGACCTCATCTTGCTATAGTCAATATGGAACCTGACCATAGGGTTGTTCTTAAATAAATCAGGTTGTTTTGAAAAAACTATACCGTTCACTCCCCTTGTGCTTTGCAAAGCTGACAACGCAGTGGTAATAGTAAGCGTGTCACCCATTCCAGATCCATATACTCTATACAAAAAAACAATCTTTAGTTTGCTTAAAAACAGATTGAGTAGAAATCTGATTGGTGAGACAAGATAATATCCAAAGCATTCAACGTACCTTGGCAGAATTTCAAAACATTGCTTCACTGCGCTATAACTGGCTTTGGTTCATTGCATGCTTTATTATTTTGGCCAGCTACATTTAACCATGCTATGCACAGGGCGAAGGCAAATGATACATGCGTCGGCTTTCGGTCCTCNAACAATCCATGCACAACTAAATAACCCAGTATTAAGGCCAACAATGTTACTCCAGACGTAAAAACAAACGATGATTTCATGTTTTCGTGTTGCCTCAGTATACTAACTATGAGGGAAAAGCTGCGCCAGATTAAATATAGCAAAGCAGCAAACCCGACAATACCAACGCAGAATAAAGTGAAAAGGAAATAGCTGTGAGGACTCCTGGATTTTTTGAATGTCCATTCAGGATAATTGCCAACAACTGAGTTAAATTCGTTATGAAAGACGTCCATGCCAAATCCATAACCGAACAATGGTCTTTCGGCAAACATGTCGATGGCTGGCAGCCACGTACCGGTAGTACGGCCGCTTGTGTTGAACCCTTGCAAGAATTTAGTGATAACAAAACTTTCAGGATAAAATATATAAAGCAAGAAAAATGACAAGGCGATTGACGTAATGGTGATGATAAAAAGCTTATAGCTTCGCATCATAATTATGAAAAATATAAGAATGGCAATGTAAGCCAGCCACGCACCTCTTGATCCGGTCAATACAACCATAATGGTACACAATAATATTAGTACCAGCCAGATAGCGCGGCTAATAGGCGATTGGCTAGTAAAAAAGCTTAATAATATAAATGGGGCGCCAAATACAAGCGGATGGTAATAGCTGCGATGCGCTGCTATGTTATTGGAAATTTTACCGCGCGCTATAATTTCATCAATATAGGCAACCAGGTTGTCGGCCATCATCAATATTGCCGCACATGAAAAAACAAATATTACCAGCTTGAGCCTGTTTGCATTGCCAACGAATAAGATATAAAACAATGGTATAAAGAATGATATCAGAATTTCAACTTCGAAATCTTTCGCAGAGTCACTGCTATTGAATGTGTTACCAATAGCTGAAGCAAAGATTATTATTGCATAGTAAATTATCCAGACTAGAAGTAAACTATTTGACTGTCTGCTCATGGCAGGAAATTTATTCGAGCGTGCGCACTTAACAAGATACAGCATAGTAGAAACTAATAACAAACCAAAACACATCCGCCATTGCTTGCCAATGTTGTGCAGGTCGTAAAACAAGAAGAGCTGTAAAGCAGCAATAAGGAACAGTGGAAACCATTCCAGCAGGATGGCCTTATTGTTTCTTATCGTCGATATGTGAGCAATCGGGTTAATCATCTATTTGTTTTATTCAAAGTGTTAAGGAAACGCTGAACAAACCGCTTTATTCTTAATTGTTGCACCCAGCGCACGGCAAACACATATTACAACCCGCGCGTTTGTTAGCACCCGTGTAGCTCGAATCACCGTAGATATCCTCTTCCTGACCGTGCAACAACTGATCCGTTTCAGTCACATCCGAAGTGTTTGCAGGCGTTGTACTA
>Ga0049116_10000223_pt1 | contig 12816 bp, 6 predicted proteins | sample WorMetvacBELIZE2_FD_55049 | JGI IMG/M metagenome (GOLD analysis project Ga0049116, IMG submission 55049) | Marine gutless worms symbiont microbial communities from Max Planck institute for Marine Microbiology, Germany - Olavius vacuus BELIZE.2 | ecosystem: Host-associated > Annelida > Digestive...
TGACAACGCTAGCGTAACAAGAACAGCGAGTTGCTTTTTCTTTGGTAACATTGTTGTTTCTCCGGTTTTTATATTTATAAGAGACGCGCATACTGACAAAAGGTGAAGNTGCTTTTGAAACGTGTGTGAACTATTCAAAATTTACACAAATTCAACATTTATCGTATTTAACCATTTCACTNCCCTTTATGCCACCGGATAACATTTTGGTGATTAATACCGTCAATGCTTTACATTTATCCGATAGCACGTCTTGGCTGTTAAGGAAGCGAAAACGCGTCAATTCTAATTCATTCTCTATAGTGGTCTCGTAAACCACCAAAACCTTGAATGAGAAGAGTTGCAGGGTACAGCTATGTTTTCTAATTAACGCAAAACTTCTCTTCGGCAATAATGTAAACCTCGAAAACAACACTCAAGCTTTACATTTGATTTACATCCTAAACAGTTATGCTACCGGTGGCAACAATTTTGTTGAAAAAATTTACAATATGCTGAAATGTAAGGCGATGGATTATAAAAACCACGGTTCAATAGAAAGTATGTATTGGTGGGGGATTGAAACAAATAAACTTTAATTTACATAAACTTACACCAAATAACCCATAAAAACATCGCGTAAACCAAAAGTTAATGAATGTGAATAATTTCGTTGACATCTGAGCAAATAAAAACCATTATGCTACCGGTAGCACAGAGTGTATTTACAATGTTATAAAAATAAGGGTTTGTTATGCTAAAAGGTATTCTACGCGCAGCTTCCGTTGTAGCTTGCACGGCGTTTGTTTCTTCCGCTGCTAATGCAAATGATTGGGTACAAATGCCTCTCGATAACACACAATCATGGTCTATGAGAATGATAGAGTCTGAGATGGTGCGTTTCCCAGAAGCTTGGCAAATCGATTGGGATGAGAAGCCACAATGGGATTACGTTCACGGTCTCAACCTTCTTGCCATAACAGAAGTCTATCAAGATACTAAAGATCCCCGTCTCCTGTCTTATGTAAAAGGTTACTACGACATGTTGGTTCAACAAGACGGAAGTATCAAAACCTATGATATCAATAAGTTTAATATTGATATGGTTAACCCTGGTAAAGTGCTGTTTTTCCTCTATGAAGAAACCGGCAACCCTAAATACAAAAAAGCCGCTGACCTACTTAGAACGCAGCTTACTACTCACCCACGTACCGAGCAAGGTGGCTTTTGGCATAAGAAACGCTATCCAGACCAAATGTGGCTTGATGGCCTATACATGGGGGCCCCCTTCTACGCTGAATACATTGTTAAGTACGGCGATATGAAAGAGCTAGACGACGTATTTTTGCAATTTGAACTCATTGAAGAGCACCTTTACGACGAAAAAACAGGCCTCCCCTTACATGGCTGGGACGCATCTAAAAAGCAAAAGTGGGCTGATAAAGAAACAGGTCTTTCTCAACATCACTGGTCACGTTCGCTAGGTTGGTATGCTATGGCAATGGTGGATGTGCTAGAAGTTGTTCCTGCCGAACACCCAAAAACACCGTGGCTAAAAGCGCGCTTTAAAGCGTTTATCGACGCTACGCTTACCTATCAACATAATTCAGGCACCTGGTATCAGGTTACTGACTTGGGAAGCCGTGAAGGAAACTACCTTGAAGCATCAGGTACAGCAATGTTGACCTACGCTATGGCTAAAGGTGCAAGCCTTAAGTTTCTTCCTGAGGAATACAAAGCTCACGCAGAAAAAGGGTTTGCTGGACTCCTTGATCAAATGATTTCGGTTAATCCAGATACTAACGTTATCAGCCTTGAGCAAGTTTGCGCTGTTGCTGGTCTTGGTGGAAATCCATATAGAGATGGTTCATTCGACTACTACATGAGTGAGCCAATCAGAGCAAACGANGCGAAAGGTGTAGGCCCATTCATTCTGGCTGCACATTATTTGAATAAGTAAAAAGCGCTAAATTNTAAATAAAAGGGGTATATGATGGTCCGACCTAACTCACCGAATGCCAGACGTCACTTCTTAAAGTCTGGTCTCGCCACCACTGTTGCAGCTTCTGGGATGGCTGTAGGTGTTCCTACATTCCTATCCGGATGTGCAAATGTGACCGAAACGGGAAGGACTCAACGCCAGTGGGACGCCGAAGCAAACCTTATTAAAGGGATGATAAAGCGCCCCACCTTTGCAAAGCGCGAAGCTAATGTTACCGACTTTTTAAATGAAAATGGCAGTGACTTTAAGCAAGCGTTACATGCAGCTATCGACCAAGTCGCACGCCAAGGTGGTGGCAAAGTGGTTGTGCCAAAAGGCGACTGGCTATGCACCGGCCCAATTCACTTACAGTCGAATATAAACTTGCATATTGAGGCAGGCGCAACAATTCGATTTTCTACCAATCCTGATGATTACAAACCATATGTTTTTACTCGCTGGGAAGGTATGGAGTTAATGGGTTACTCCCCTCTTATTTATGCTTTTGAGCAAAGTAATATCGCAATCACCGGCAAAGGTACGCTTGACGGTAGCGCGGCGAAAGACAACTGGTGGCCATGGAAAGGTAAGTGGAAGGCTTCAACATGGGGTGACGATCCGGTTGAGAACCAAAAATATACCAGAGACACGCTGCAAGAAATGGTAGAAAACGGGACACCCGTTAGTGACCGCGTTTTTGAAAATAATTACCTGCGCCCTCCGTTTATACAACCTTACCGCTGTGAAAATGTACTTATCGAGGGTGTTACCATCCTGCGCTCTCCATTTTGGTTAGTTAACCCTGTGCTTTGCAAGAACGTCACCGTTAACGACGTGTACTGTAAAAGTTTCGGCCCAAATTCGGACGGGTGCGACCCTGAAAGCTGCACGAACGTTCTTATCTCTAACTGTACATTTGATACAGGGGACGATTGCATTGCCATTAAATCTGGACGCAATGCAGACGGCAGAAGGGTCAATGTTCCCTGCAGTAATATCGTCATAGAACATTGCGAGATGAAGGCTGGCCATGGCGGTGTTGTAATCGGCAGTGAAATATCCGGCGGTGTAGAGAATCTCTATGCTCAGCATTGCACCATGAGTAGCCCTGATTTAGACCGCGGCATTAGAATTAAAACCAACAGTATTCGGGGTGGTCACCTAAAAAATCTAAACTATCGCAATATCGATATTGGGACGGTGAAAGACGCTGTTGTCGTGAATTTCTTCTACGAAGAAGGTGATGCCGGTAACTTCCCTCCTCTACTGGAAGATATCACTATAGAGAACTTAAACGTTGCGTCAGCTAACCGGGCCTTTGTGCTTCGCGGGTATGACCATACGCCTATTTCTGGGTTGACGTTGAATAACATAACGATAAAACGTGCGCTTAAAGATGCCGTTATCGAAAACGTAGCGCATCTTTCAATAAACAATGTGTTTATTAATAGCCAACCATTTAACAAGCACGGGCTGTAGAAGAATAAATACTATGGAAATTAATAAAGCACGTGTCAGTCTTAGTTTAGCCTTTGTGTTGCTGGCAGGTATACTTTTCAGTGGATTAAGCGCGGCAATGCCAGCAACGACGGATGTAGTGGTAGCTAAATCACATGACAGTGACGTAAGTAAGGACGCTTTACCTCATTTTAACTCTGTGTCCCAAGCTGTTGCTTATATCGCGTCTCACAAGCCACAAAAAGATAAAGTATGGACCGTCTTTATTAACGAAGGCATTTATCGAGAGCGTGTCGTCATAAACGTTGATAATGTTCACTTTGTGGGCCAGTCGCAAGAAACAACGACTATCGTTTTCAATCGGTATGCAGGTCAACAAGTCGCAGAAAATGCTCAAGAAAAATGGGGAACTCGTCGCACTGCCACTGTGGAGATTTTAGGTGATAATATCACTCTGGAAAATATCACTATCACCAATGATTTTGATTATCCCGGTAACGAGGTCAAAGCAAAAGACGACCCTACTCGATTATCAGGTACGCAGGCAGTAGCGCTTAAAACCGATGTGAACTCAGATCGCACTTACCTTAAAAATGTCGCACTCTGGGGTTACCAAGATACCCTCTATTTAAAAGGTGACCGCGCTCTGATTGAAGGCGGAACAATAGCAGGACATATTGACTTTATTTTTGGTGAGGGCACCGCGTTTTTTGAAAGCGTTTCTATTGTTTCCCGTACACGTTATTCTGGCGGTGATAGCGAAGGACTAACAGGCTACATCACCGCCCCAAGCACTCATTTACAGCGTCCTTATGGGTTAACGTTCAATAACTGTAGGCTTGAAAGAGAACACGGCGTTCCAGATGAAAGCGTGGCACTGGGAAGGCCTTGGCATCCTACAACCACCTTTTCAGATGGCCGATATGCAAACCCTTACGCTGTAGGTAAAACCACGTTTATCAACACCTATATGGCAGGTCATATCATCCAAAAGCGCTGGACTACTATGGGTGGAACTACGCCATCAGGTACAAAGAGACCATTTAATCCCCACACAGAAGCAAGATTTTCCGAGTACCAATCTCATGGAGAAGGTGCACCTAAAGCAGTCTCCTCACCAGCAATAAACTCTCATTTTCTGAATGATAAAAACGCGGCTTTTTACACTAAAGAGGCGGTATTGCGAGGCTGGGTGCCTAATAACATCCCGAACGATATTAAATAGAGCAACATAAGCGTAAGTAATTTGCTCGGCACATTGCGTAACCACTTGGTATCTATTATCTTTTAGTTATCACTGTGCCACTACTACCCTTATGTCTATACGTGTTCGTTATATCGTTGCGTTATTGCTAACCGCTACACTCGTCACTCTTTCTTTTATTGTTCTGTACGAATTAATCAGTGATCAGAAGAAAGATGCTGAAATTATCAATATCGCGGGTCAGCAACGCATGCTTTCACAGCGTATTGCGTTGCTCACCTCTACACCAAACATTTGCGAAGACAGTGAAGAGCAAAGGTATTTGGCGCAATCGTTAGCACGTTTCAAACAAAATCATCAACAGCTTGTGTCACTCGATAACCTTCCCGCCTCTATCTCTAATACTTACTTTAACGAAGGCCAGCTCGACAACAAAGTAAACCGATACATAAAAAGCGCCGATCAAATTTTAGATGCAGCACAGTGTCAGCCCACTACGCTTTTAGATATTCAAGCGCTGACATCGCTATTACAACAGCTTGATTATGTCGTCGCGCGGTTCGAGCAAGACGCCACTGCTAGAGTAGATGTGGTTCTTTCGATTGAAGTTTACTTATGGCTAGCCACACTCGCTCTATTATGTATCGAGGCAGCATTCATCTTTTCCCCTATGGAGCGNACCGTTAAACGGTCATTTGCCAAACTAACGAGCTTGAANGAGCAAGCNGAAAGTTCGGCTGATGAGGCTCGTAGAGCAAGCAAAGCAAAATCAGAGTTTCTTTCAAGCATGAGTCACGAACTTCGCACACCAATGAACGGCCTGTTTGGCATGATCGAGTTGGCCATAGACAACCCTGACAAAAGCAACATNTACCTTAAAAAAGCCAAAACTGCTGGTAGGCAACTCCTTGTGTTAATCAACGATATTCTCGATATATCAAAAATTGAAGCAGGCAAAATCAAAATTGAACAGGCGCCAGTCGACCTATTACAAGTCTTGGACGATGTGGTGTCGTTACAGCGGGTTTACTGCCAAAGAAAAGGTCTTGAATTTCATTACTTAAAAGACCCTGACTTACCTCACGTCATTAAAGGCGATATCACTCGTATTTCGCAAATTCTGCACAACTTGTTAAGTAATGCAATTAAGTTTACTGAACAAGGTTCTGTCACGCTAAAGGTCACCTATACCAAACGCCCAAACGGCAATTATTTAAGCTTCGATGTTATTGATACCGGCATTGGTATCGAGTCATCTAAGCTTGATAATATCTTTAAGAAATTTGAGCAAGCCGACCAATCCACCACCCGTGAGTACGGAGGTACAGGGCTAGGGTTAAGTATTGCGAAGCAGTTGGCGAAACTCATGCTCGGCGACATCAATGTAACCTCATTTGTAGGCCAAGGAAGCACCTTCAGTTTTACCATGGCAGCGGAAGAATCTCAGCTGCCTGACATTAACGTTGAACCCAGTGCTAATTTGCGCTGTGCGATAGTTGATGACTTACAAACCAGCCGCGAATATTTTGAGCATGTCGTTACCTCCATGTCGATTGTGCCCCAAAGTTATGATAGTGCAAAAGCCTACCTATCAGACAGCCCACTGGCTTTCGACGTTATTATTCTTGATTTGTCTATGCCAGAGATGAGCGGGGTCGATTTGCTAGAACAGTTGAAGGCGATGAACCCAGATAAATTTCCTAAAATCATTCTTATCTCTGCTGAACTGGAACGACTAGAAGATGAAAATGATGTNTCTGAACTTATCTGGCGCACGCATGCTAAGCCCATTAATCGTCGAGAACTTGAGCATGATTTAGGAAGGTTAATTGAGACAAAACCCGTATCTCATAATGATGTTAAAGAAGGCAATAAGAAGAAACGCATACTGCTAGCTGAAGACAACGAAATCAATGCCGAAATCGTGAAGACTATATTGCAGTCAGAAGGCTATAAGTTCCTGCATGTTAAGAACGGAAAAGATGCCGTAGACGTGGGCAAGCGACATCAATTCGACCTTATTTTGATGGACTGCAATATGCCCGTCATGGGAGGAATTGAGGCATCAACAATATTACGCAAAGCATTGGAGGTTGATACACCAATTGTTGCGCTCACTGCAAACGCTTTCGCAGAAGACAAAGAAGAGTGCTTGGCTGCCGGCATGACTGACTTTTTAGCCAAGCCTTTAGACAAAGACACGCTNCTGGTTTGTATCAAGAAATATATCGGTTAGCTGCATGTACTAACACTNAACAAGGNGCTGTTTGGCAGNCCACTTCCACATTTTATACGGTATAGGGTTCTTGCTCTGCAATGTACCCTGGCGCGATGGCTAAATTGTCGGTATTCGCAAGGCTCTGCTGNTTCCTAAGCCAAAGTTGATANTCTCCGGTACGTAAGCTTGCATGTTTTGTACAATCAACATTCCAACGTCTAAGCAGGTATCCCGCCATGGCAGCCCGTACTTCCAATGTAAGCACNCCTTCTTCCATGGCGTAATCAAGCTCTATTGCGGTAGCATATTTAATATTCTTAGGATGCGGCACAATTTCAAGTGAGATAAGTCTTCCCCACTCTTCATCGCAATCTATGCATTCATGGGTTTCAGGTTCTGCTTTAACCGTTACCTTACTAATTCGAGTTAGCACAAAATCTCTGAAACTTTGTGATTTTCTGTCGAATGCGCGAACATGCCAGCGTTGACCATTATCAACAATACTGTGAGGCACTAACTCTCTTGCACCACTGCCGCTTGAAAGCGACGTATAGATTACGCTCATCGCCTTTTTGTTCACGATGGCTTGTACCACTTTCGCCACCACAAAAATATCAGGAATATTAAGTGAAGATGCACTTTCAACAGGGAAATGTATGTCACCGATCGCATCAAATCCATCTGATATGTCGTTGGCAAGCTTCACAAGGGTTCGCTTTGCATCGTGTTCAAAAACCGGAATAAAGCTTTCTGTTTGAAAGTAACGTTTTTCCCTTGGATCGTAGACTAAGTTATCAGGGGCGAGCTCTTTGTATAGTGTAAAGTCACGAGAACCAGCCGATAGTCCCACTTCAAAGCGATTTATTAAGTCTTGGCGATGGATAGCCCCTTTAAACAAAAGGCAGAAGTCGATATACGCCAGTCGTTGGCGTTGAGAAAAAGAAATGGTTTCTAACATGGTGCGCACTTATTGTATTTTTATTCAGTGTGGTTTATTTAAAGCCGTATGTAAATAGCAATAGAAATAAAAAAGCCCAGCACGTGGCTGGGCTTAAACTTTTAGCCATTAAGGTTTATGACTTCACACGTTTGCGGGCGAAAAACATACCACCTAAAGCCAGAAGCGATAGCGCGAAGGTACCTGGTGCAGGTACTTCTGCAATACTGAAACTTGCGCTACTCACTTGTATAGGCGTCAGCTGCCCCCCTTGAGAGCCTTGAAAAATGTAAGAACCTGACAACCCATCAATTGTAATGTCACCAACAGACTGTGCGATAAATTGCACGGTGTATAAACCAATCACTGGTGTCTGCAGTTGATAGAACAAATCAATTTGTTCCAAGTAAGCTAGTGAACCTATCTCTAAAATTCCCCCCGGTAGAAAAGGAGGTAGAAACATCTCTAACACTGGGTTCCCCAAGCTGCTAACTGAGCCAAAAGGATTTAACGTAGAAGCGCCAATAAAACTCAAGAGCGAATCGTTAAAACCAATTGTCGTGTTATATACATCAAACGGTTGAGGAAACGGTACGATACCTAAAAAAGCATCTTCATTAGAAAAGCTTACCGTCGCCGTGATAGTTTCTCCTACTTGATAAATTGATTTATCCGTAGAGATTTCAATTATTGCGGCATTTGCATTAAAAGTAGCAATTGCCAATACCATTAAAATAATTTTTTTCATTTTCTTTCCAACTACTGNACTGCACATGCGGTACGTGTACACATAGACATTAACGCGTATAAATCGTAGATATTTAATCTGCCGTCATTGTTAAAGTCGTGCTCTTCAACCGTCGCTTGACGTTGCAGAAGNAAGGTGTAGAACGCCACAATATCGGTGTTGTCTATGTCACTATCGCCATCAAAATCACCAATTACTGGCTCCGGCTCACTCGTTTCAGGGAAATCCAGCACAACAATTACTGGATCGTGATCTGACGAACGATAAGCATCAGCCCCGTAATAGCTAGAAAGCTGTGTTTCTGACTTATATTCAACGTTGTAGTCGAAGACACGAGGCTCATCAGCATTGATATGCCAAACCGTTGCGTCTGCCACATACTCAGTCAAAGTTGAGCTTGATAGCGCGTGATCTAAGTAACCCATTTCGCCGCCGAAGCTATAAGAATAAGCACTTTCGCCGTGGAAGAGGTTCACCAAGTTGCTGTAACCGGCGTCTTCGAGAGCAAGAATTGGATCTTCTTTCGCATAAGCATTTAGGTCACCCATTACGATAACTCGGTCAGACAAACCTTCACTGTTTTGCACAAGCGCTGTCAGCCCTAACGCAGCTTGGGTACGTAGCTCGTTCCAGCAGCCTTGTCCATCACCCAAATCAGCATCATTACCTGTTGCACTGCCACAGCTTCCTTTTGATTTGAAATGATTTACCGCGAGCGTAAACGCTTCGCTGTTACTATTTACGCTAAAGGTTTGTAACAGCGGCTGGCGGTTACCGTAGTCAAAAGGAGCTTCAGAGGAAGTAACCGCTGCGCCTTGTGGTGTAACCGTTGCAGGCTTATAAATAATACCTACCGCAATTTCATCACCACCAAGTAATGATTCAAGTGCTACATAGCTATACACGTCACTACCAAGTTCAGCATTTACGCTATTTACAAGAGAAGCAATGGCAGAATCACTCCCGTATCCATCGTTTTCGATTTCTACTAAGCCAAGTACATCTGCGTCCATCGCAACGATGGCTGCTACTGTCTTCGCTTGCTGGCGGGCAAATTCATCTTCTGAGTCTGCACCACGAGAGGTAGGGAAGTTCGGACCATTAAAGTAGTTAAGCACGTTAAAGCTAGCCACTTTGACATCGCCTTGTACGTCTAACTGGGGCACATCTGTTCTTGGGTTTGTGCGTACAGTTTGAAGAGCGCCAACTGGAATTAAGTTATAAGCACCAAATGCGTAGTGCATTACACCTTCCAGGCCTTCTACACTGTCGCCTAAACGCAGAGGATTCGCATGAGATAAACCTCCAACTGGGAAAGGAATATCGTCAGCATTTTGTGCGCTTGAGCCATCATCAACCAATGTGTTGCGTGCATTCGCTTCAGCCAAGGCAATAGCTTCACTTGAACCCGCGGCATATTGGTTTGTAGGAATCATCAGGCGGCCTGATGACACGTTGAATTGCCCATATCGACCAAGATTGTAAACGTCTGTCACGTTCAAAGTTTGCTGGAATTGAACCTGCATACCTTCAAGTGACTCTAGGTTAACGCTCTCGTCAAATGGCATTTCAATGCTTGTCGTTAGTATATCANCACCTGCACCTAGCGTTTCAGCATTGGCGCTTAGTACAATTTCTGTAATGCCATTGTATTCNGCCACTGCACCNNTAACACGCACAGCNTCACCAACAGATGGGTATTCAGTGAAGGTTGTCGANTAGGCAAATACACCTTCAGACGTCGCAGCATTNCCATCAGAGTCGGCGGCTTCTTCTTGAATAAAGAATCCGTTCATTTCCGGCACAACTTTNGTCACTACTGCCTCAACAACAACGTCATTGCCTGTAAGTGGCGAGGTATCGCCTTCGCCTTGGATAGCGCTAATTAAGACTACTTCACCAACTGGGTCAGTTGGGTCTGTAGGATCAGTTGGGTCGGTCGGGTCAGTTGGATCCGTAGGCTCGCTAACAGATCCATTGTGCGAACCAAAATTGTTAAGCGTATCTTTTGGTAGGCTATCCCATTCTTCAAGGGTAAACGCTGGGTTGCGGTTAGGATTGCCTGCCGTTACTGAACTCTTGCGTACCAAAGTAACGTCTTTACCCCAGTTAGTTTTAACGCCGTACGTACCTAGAGCATCAACAACCTGACCGTTAGCGACGAGCTCAATGTAGTCATCGCCATTGAAATTAATCACGAAGCTGCTAATCGTTGAGCCGGCAGTTAACAGTGCATCTGCACTTCCGTGAGCGAATGTTGCTACGCCACCTGCTGGGATTGTGCCTTCAAGTGCTAACACTTTACGGTCAGCATCTGCGGTCTCACCATTGGAGAGTAAAACTAACTCATAACCCGCTAGACTTACCGGTTGTGTCGAGCTATTGAAAAGCTCTATACCTTTATTGAAACCGCCACCTTCGATGTATTCTGAAATGTAAATACTGCTGATAGAAGGTGTTGTGTCACCGCCGGTATCACCACCTGTGTCGCCGCCGGTATCACCACCCGTGTCACCGCCAGTATCGCCACCCGTGTCACCGCCAGTATCACCACCTGTACCATCACAACTCTCGTTGAAGATAAGTGAAGCAAGTTCAGGTTTGTCAATGAACGGATTTCGGTTTCCTTGGAATTCATAAACGCGCTCGTTACGACGACGTTCGAAATCATCCACTGGATCACTTTCATGCCATTGAAGCAATACGCAAAGCTTACCAAACGCGGCTTCGCTAGTAGAGGTAAGGCGATTTACTAACACTAAGTCGTCTTCGGTATCACCCGCTGTATTGCCATCGTAACGCACGTCCATGTATAGCATTGAGCGTGCTACATCACCTTTTACTGCGTCACGAGGCTCAAAAGAGTCACCATCAACTCGGTTTAACGGAGCTTCAGAAAGCGCGCTATCACTAAAATCAAAATCTAAGTTGCCGCGCGAGCTATTTACAGAAATATCGGTAGGACGCAGGTGCAGAATATCGCTGTATGCCGTTAGGCTTGAGCTAGGAAAACCATGGCTCTTAGCCCAAACATGTTCGCGATTCCAATTGTCTGGGTTGGTGCTTTGACTACCGCTACCGTTGGTAAACTTGCCTTGTGATATGCCTTTGTAGAACAAGATAACGTTATCGGTGTTAGCAGGATCTTCATCAGTGTAAGTGAGTGCTGTCCACACTTCTGAGTAAGAAAGCGTACGATGACCATTTTCAATGATGTTATGCGCCGTGTCTTTTAACGTTTGCGCACTTTCACCGTTTGCAATAGCTGTGTCGAGAGCTGCGTAATAGTCAGATGCAACAAAGTCGCTGGCTAGGTTAACTGCTTCCAAATCAGGGCAGTTAAAACAAGTACCACTTAAGAAAAGAAGTTCATTTGAAGGTTCACCGCCGTCGTCAGGGTTACCGCCAGTATCCCCACCATCGGTAGTTCCATTTCCACTTACTGAAATACTGTCTAAATTGAGATATTCGGTACCCGAGTTGTTAGCCATGGCTACTTTCAGTTCTAAAGTGCTTCCGCTACCTATCGTTTCGGTCAGTGTTGCAGAACCAAAGTCTTCCTGTACCGTATTCGTTGCCCCTTCTGAAAGCGTAATAAGCTCGAATGCGCCACCATCTAATGAGTAAAATACATCGATGTAGTCTGTCGACTCAAAATTTCCACTTTGAGAAAGCACGGCATTTATGGTGATATCACCGGCACCAGATATATCGATAGACTCGCTCAACCAGACTACTTCACCGTCAGTATCACGTGCTTGCATTGCGCCGCTTTCAACACGGAACCAGTCTGAAGTGGCACTTAGCTCACTCGCTGACACGTCTACTGACCAACGATCAACACCTTCAAGATCAACAATTGCTCCCGCTGGGTCTGAGCCAGTTGCGCCCTTGCCTTGCAGTTCATTTGCTTCGAAGTCCTCTTGCCATACTGTATCTGCAGAGGCATTAATAGAAACAACGCCTAACGACAATGCGCCCGCCAACAACGCGTTGACTACTTTAGCTGATTTCCTCAGCTTATACTTTTGTGTGTTACCCTCATGAATCATTTTGCTTTCCGCTTTTTTGTATAAGGAAGGTATAAATTCTTATACATACGTATATACAGCAAGCACTTAATAAAAATAATAATATAAACGTCACAAACGTTAAAAATCAGAAACTTAGACGTTTAAAATAAACTTACTTATTGATTAACTCTGCTGAACTTTGGTACAGGGAAAGTTGATTTGTCACAATGCGTAAATGTTTCAGCTTTGAAATATTTTAGTGACTCGCCGTGGTGCAT
>Ga0049116_10000229_pt1 | contig 12534 bp, 11 predicted proteins | sample WorMetvacBELIZE2_FD_55049 | JGI IMG/M metagenome (GOLD analysis project Ga0049116, IMG submission 55049) | Marine gutless worms symbiont microbial communities from Max Planck institute for Marine Microbiology, Germany - Olavius vacuus BELIZE.2 | ecosystem: Host-associated > Annelida > Digestive...
TAAATGTTTTGCCATTTAGTGGCATACGATACCATTGATCGTGTGCTTTATTTTGATTAGTACCAAACATATTAATCATAATTGCCCAAATACAAAGAATAAAACTGATAATGATTAAAGTTTGGTTTTTTTTAGATAACTGAATTGATTTTAGCTGATGCTGATTATTTATTTGTCGTATCTGATTTTGACTTGAATGCTCGATTATCGGATTAAAATATTTTGATACTACAATTATAAATATCAAAAAAAGTCCCGGCATTGCCGGTATTAATAGTCGAGGACCATAACCGGGACCACCATGCCAAAACCAAAAACAACTAAGCATTAATACCGTCATAACTAAGGGAATTAAACATAAATAAATAATTAATCGTTCATTAAAACTTAAATGTCTATATACAAAGTAAATTAGTCCGATAATTAATATAGTCCAGGGCCAATATATCAACATTCCTCGTGCCGGACTAACTAACAACCCAGCAGTTCTGGATAAATCAAATCCATCAAAACCTCCAAAATGATAATTACCTAATACATTACCAAAAACTAGGTGGTTGTATAACAATCCAATTATTAACAACAAAGATGCCCCGAATAGCATATAAACCGTTTTTTTTCGATTTAATAAAAATGCCCAGCCAACTATCATCACCATCGCAATAGCATATGTTGGTTTACAAAGTATCGATAAGGCGATTAAGGGAACTAATATTTTTAATTGGTAATCAATTTTATTTTTATAAGCCCCTGCCAAATGATAAATAGCAATAATTAAAAATAAATTTGCATAAGTATCTGTCCATAGGGCGCGTGAAAGGACTGAAGATAATGAAGAGCCGAAAACCAGGATAATTATTGTGAAAATTGCCAGTCTGGGTATCATCCACAATCTGGCTAATCGATATAAAAACAATGAATATATTGATATTAAAAATGCACAATAGATTTTTTGCAAATAGGTCTCATTATTCAACCACCACCTAAGTGGATCTCCGGCAACTATTCGATAGCCAAGTTTATCCATTAGATAAACATAAGGAATTGATAAAATTGCATTAATGTTAGGATAGTGATAACGCCACTCTACCTTACCTTTTACTTTCTTTTCAAGTACACTGGCAGGCATTAATTTTTCTACTGATGGTCGTAATGTTGGATGATCCAGATAAGGACGCAAATTTAAGCTTTTATCGTGATAAATGGTATAACTTAATAAAAAGAGAAATTGACTATCATATACTTGGGTTGCTCGACCAGAAAATAAAATAATAAAAACCCCAATAAATATTGCCAGCATAATTTTCCATTCCCGCTTATTAAATGCTGGAACATGGGTTCTTAAATTATCTGTTACTAACATTTAAACATTTTTAAATTAGATATTATTCACCGTTGGCGGGAATCGAACCCACATCTGAGTCTTAGGAGGACCCCGTTCTATCCATTGAACTACAACGGCTTATAATGATATCAACCATATTTATTGATATATTTATACAGAAACCTCATAAGAAAACTAATTTTTTTCCAAATCATAGAAAAATAAATAATTAATGTTTAGTTAAATGATCTTTTTGGTAAAGCTCAGCCGGTAAGGGAAATCTGACATCTTCAATTAAAGTGTTATCTTGTTCAATCTTTACTTTAATATTTTTTGAAGTTAAATGAGATTTAATATACTTAATTAATTCATCTACTAATATTTCAGGGGCTGAAGCACCGGCTGAAATGCCAATATTTTTTTTGCCTTTAAGCCAATTTAGATCGAGTTCCTTCGCACTATCAATTAAATACGCTTCACATTGATTTTTTCGGGCAACTTCGCGAAGACGATTTGAATTAGAGCTATTTTTGGATCCGATTATTAAAATTAAATCGCAATTTTTCGCAATTGCTTTAATTGCATCTTGTCGATTTTGAGTGGCATAACATATATCACTTTTTTTAGGAGGAGTAATCGAAGGTAATCTTTTAGTTAATTCATTAATGATTAATTTGGTATCGTCTTGGGAAAGTGTCGTCTGAGTTACATATCCAAATTCATCGTTTGATTTTATCGGAATTTTTTTGATATCGTTTGCTGTTTGAATTAATGAAATTTTATTTTTTGATAGTTGGCCAATGGTGCCCTCAACTTCCGGATGCCCTTTATGACCAATCATAATTACCTTTTTTCCTTTTTTGGCAAGCTTATCAACTTCAACATGAACCTTAGTTACTAATGGACAAGTAGCATCAAAAACTTTGAGCTTTCTTTTTTTTGCTTCATTTCGAACTTTTTGAGAGACTCCGTGAGCACTAAATATGGTAACTGAGCCATTAGGGACTTCGTCTAAATTCTCAACAAATATCACCCCTTTTTTTTTAAGACTATCAACCACAAAGCGATTATGTACTACTTGATTTCGAACATAAATCGGTGGGGGATATTGATTAACAACCTGATTTACAATCTCAATAGCTCTTTCAACACCGGCACAAAAACCATGCGGATTAGCAATGGTAATTTTTACTGAATTCCTAGCCATTTACCATTTCTAGCCATTTCCAGTATTTAGCAATTCCTTGATCCAGATTGGTAAATTCTTGATGATAACCAGTTGATCGCAACTTGTTTAGATCAGCCTGGGTATAACTTTGATATTTACCTTTTAAATCATCGGGAAATGGTATATATGCTAATTTCTTTTTAGATACTAAATCAGTAGCTGTTAATTTTGATTTTGATTTGGAAAAATTCTGATATAAAGCTCGGGCTATCTCATTAAATTCGCGGGCTTTGCCGCAGCCACAATTAAATATTCCTGAAATTGATTTCCCGGCAAGGATTCGATCTAAAAAGTAAGAATTTACCGCAACTACATCACCAACATAAATAAAATCTCGTTTTTGTTCGCCCGCATGGTAGCCATCATATTCACCAAATAATTTCATGGGTTTTTTATTTACCAATTGTTGATGTAAATGAAATACAACCGATGCCATTCGTCCTTTATGTTGTTCGCGCTCACCGTAAACATTAAAATAGCGAAGACCTACTACCGGTATGCTTTTTTTTCTGTAGGTTAATAGATGATGTTGAAAGTGTTGATCGAACAACCACTTTGAATATCCATATATATTAATTGGTCCGGTTTGGGGATATGGCTGATGAGATTTTTTGTTTTTAGGATTAGGATTGACATTATCTTCCAAACATAAATTAGCTAGCCCATAAACAGAAGCTGATGATGCATAAATTAATGGTATTTTATGATTTTGACAAATCTCCAGTATATATTTTGAATATTGATAATTATTATTCAGCATGAAGTTACCGTTGGATTCAACGGTTGAAGTGCAGGCACCTTGATGGAAAACTGCGTCTATCCGACCCCAATATTTTTGCTTGAACTTATCAATAAATTCGTTTTTATCGCAAAAATCGTATATCGGCACACCCTTAATATTGATAAATTTATTACCATCTTCTAAATCATCAACGACGATTATTTTATTAACTCCTTGTTGAAAGAGATGATTTACTATGTTTGATCCAATAAATCCAGCACCGCCGGTTACAATTATCTGCATATCATTTTTTAGCTAGATGGGTAAAATAGAGATTTTAGCTTATTGGTAACAAAAAGATTTGTAAGTTATATGAAAAATTATTTAACAAAATCTGGATACGATAAATTAACCTTAGAGCTAAAACATATTGTTACCGATTTACGGCCAAAACTAGTTGAAGTGGTAGCATGGGCTGCCAGTAATGGCGATCGTTCAGAAAACGGTGATTATATTTATGGCAAACGCAAACTTCGTGAATATGATCGTCGAATTGAATTTCTAACCAAATTATTAAAAACTGTAACAGTTGTTAATCCAACAGAACAAAGTCAAAAAGATAAAATTTTTTTTGGAGCGACGGTAACATATGAAGTTTCTAATGGTAATTTACAAACAATTCAAATTGTCGGTAGTGAAGAGGCAGATCCGAAAAAAGGTTTAATAAACTATCAAGCCCCTTTGGCTAAAAGTCTGCTATTACGATCAATTGGTGATATTACCAGCTATAAAACCGCAAATGGAATACAAGAAATTGAAATAACTAATATTAAATATATCTAGTTCAATCAATTATTGCATTTTCCAAATGCATTAGCATGCTATCAATACTATAATTTATATTTTTCAGATTTTGAGCAAGAATGAGAGCCTCCAAATACTTTTTTATTACTACCCGAGAAGATCCTGCAGATGCTGATTTAATTTCACACAAATTAATGATTCGCTCGGGGATGATTCGCAAAGTATCCGGAGGAATTTACAATTGGTTGCCCATGGGTTTACGAGTAGTGCGCAAAATAGAAAAAATTGTTCGGGAAGAAATGAATAAAATCGGGGCAATTGAAATATTTATGCCGGTTGTGCAACCGGCTGAACTCTGGGAAACATCAGGTCGTTGGGACAAATACGGTCCGCTATTATTTAAACTCCAAGATCGAAATTCACGAAAATTTTGTTTGGGTCCCACTCACGAAGAGGTTATTACCGAGATGGTTGGAAATATATTGTCAAGTTATAAACAACTTCCGATAAATTTATATCAAATTCAAGTAAAACTTAGAGATGAGATTAGACCCCGTTTTGGAATTATGCGAGGCCGTGAGTTCATTATGAAAGATGCTTATTCTTTTCATAGCTCAATTGAATGCTTGCAAAAAACTTATGATCAAGTTTTTAGTGCATATTGTCAGATGTTTTCGCGTATGGGATTGGAATATCGATCGGTTGCAGCGGATTCAGGTGCAATTGGTGGTAATTTTTCCCATGAATTTCAGGTTATCGCAGATTCGGGAGAGGACCAAATTGCATTTTGCGATAATTCTGATTATGCCGCCAATATTGAATTGTGTGCACTTCCGCCAATTAATTCAGAACTTCCCAAACCGACTAAAAAACAAGAATTAGTCAAAACTCCATCAATGCCAACTTGTATCGAAGTTGCTAAATTTTTAGGTCTGGATATTCAGCAAATATTAAAAACATTAGTCATTAAAACCGATAAAAATAAATTTGTGATGGTGTTGCTACGCGGAGATTTTGAACTAAATTTATATAAATTGCAGCAATTTTTAGATGTTGATGAAGTAAGTTTTATTGAAGAAGATGAAGTAAAAAAACTTTTTAACACATCTTTTGGATATTTAGGTCCTATTAATGCTCCTAAAAACATTGAAATAATTGCAGATTATTCAGTAAAGTTAATGGCCGATTTTGCCTGCGGCGCGAATATTGAGGATCATCATTATCAGGGTAATAACTGGGAGGTAGATATTCCCCTACCTAAACTTACAGATTTGCGATTTGCCGTTGATGGTGATGATAGTCCTGATGGTAAAGGGAAATTGGTGATAAAACGAGGGATTGAGGTTGGGCATGTATTTCAGTTAGGAAATAAATATTCAAAAAAAATGAATGCCTTATATCAGGATCAAAATGGTAACCAACTCCCTTTTGAAATGGGATGTTATGGAATAGGAATAACTCGGATTGTTGGCGCTGCAATTGAACAAAATCACGATCAAAATGGAATTATTTTTCCGATCGCTATTGCCCCATTTCAGGTATATTTAGTGCCGATCGGTTATCATAAATCCCCAGAATTGAGTGCCGAAGTTGATAAGATTTNTCGTAACTTAATTGAAAATGGCATTGAAGTTTATTTGGACGATCGCAATGAAAGACCGGGGGTTATNTTCAGTGATCATGAATTATCTGGAATTCCGTNTCGTTTAATAATAAGTGAAAAAAACTTAGCTGACCAAAAAGCTGAATTAATTTGTCGAAAAACTAAAAAAGTTGAAATATTAGCTTACGATGAAATATTACCTGCTATATTAAAATTAATTAAATTAAACAAAAATATAATTGTCTAGTCTTATGAAACTAAAAAAAATATTTAATCATTTAGGCAAAATTCTTTTTTTATTGGTTTTATTCGGAAATTATGCAATTGCAGGTAACCAAAAGTATGAAAAACTTTCACAATCGGTTCAAACTTTACTGAGCAAGCAAATTATTACTCCGGTAAAAGTTAAAAATTCTTTTGATAATTTAGGCGAAGCAATTGATTGGTTGTCTGAGATGAAAATTAGAGTATCGAAATTCGAAAAGAATATTGTTGATAGTGTTCGCCTACTTCAATTAATTCACTATGAAGCCAAACGGGCAGGAGTTGATCCTCAATTGGTATTGGCGATTATTGAAGTTGAAAGCGGTTTTAAAAGATACGCAATTTCAAGTGCTGGAGCCTTGGGTTTGATGCAAGTTATGCCTTTTTGGGTAGATTTAATTGGCATTAAAGAACATAATCTTTTTGATCAGGAAACCAATATTCGTTATGGCTGTTCAATTTTGCGCCATTATATCGATATTGAAAATGGTAATCTTTTTCGGGCACTTGGGCGATATAACGGCTCATTGGGAAAATCAAAATACCCAAATGCGGTATTAGCAGCTTTAAAAAGAAACTGGACTTATCAGAATAAAGAGCATGCACCTGCAGTAGTAACTCGGTAAAACTGATTTTTAGCGAATAATAGTGGAAAAATTTGAAATCTGAATACAAAAGTCGTTAATTTTTCTAATATCTAATTCAAAATGATCGCATTAAAATAAATGAGTTTTGAAATTACCCATTTTTTTACAGCTTTAATCAGTTACTTATTTGGTTCAATTTCCAGCGCAATTATTGTCAGTAAAATATTGAATATAGCAGATCCTCGGACTTACGGATCTGGAAATCCCGGTGCTACTAATGTTTTGAGGAGTGGCAGTAAAAAAGCAGCAATTTTAACTTTAATATTTGATATTTTAAAAGGTTATCTTGCGGTTTTTATTTGTAAAGAAATATTTGCCAATAATAGTGAAATTGCCGCAATTGCTTGCTTTTTTGCAGTTGTAGGTCATATCTATCCATTTTGGTTAAGATTTAAAGGCGGTAAAGGAGTTGCAACAGCCTTAGGAGTTTTACTTGCCTATGCTCCTCAACTCGCTTTATCCGTAATCTTGATTTTTGTAATGGTAATTTTAATATTTAGATATGTATCTTTAGCTTCAATTATTAGCGCTTTAGGTTCGGTAATATTAATAATTTTAGCTGCAAGACTTCCATTATTAAATTTGCAACCCAGTTTAGTTGAAATTTTATTTATAACTGCTATGGCAGTATTAATTATATTTCGGCATCATCCAAATATTAAACGGTTATTCCATAAAAACGAGCCTAAAATATTTAGGAATTCATAATCTATTAACCTCTTAACATTGCATAAGCAGTGTGATTGTGAATAGATTCATAATTTTCTGCAGCCACCTCAAAATGCTCGATTTCGGTCATTTTTTTCAGCTGCATTGCAATATCGCGAACTAAATCCTCAACGAATTTGGGGTTATCATAGGCATATTCGGTTATATATTTTTCATCCGGTCGCTTAAGTATTCCATATAACTGACATGAAGCTTGAGTCTCAGCAATATTGATTAAATGATTAAATGAAAAAATATCAACTTGAGAATTAATATCTGCATAAATTGTAATTAATGAGCGTTGATTATGAGCCCCATAATCGGCAATTCTTTTAGAGCAGGGACATAAACTGGTAATTGGGACTTTAACCCATATTTTACTTATTGATTTACTCAAATCACTACTTACGGGCATTTTGGTAATTGAATAGCCACCTTGATAATCCATAAGTGAAGTTTTTTTTGATACCGGTGCCTTTTTTTCAGTAAAAAAGTGAAATCCTACATCTAAACGACCATGTTTAGTATGCAGCAATGTTAGCATTGCGGTAAATATATTTTTAGCTTGAGCTAAATTAAAAGGTTTACCTCGGTTTCGCTCCAATATTTCGATAAATCTCGACATATGAGTCCCTTTCTTTGAGGCAGCTAATTCCACAGTCATTGTCCATTTAGCATTACAATTTTGTTCGATGATGTTTTCTTCAGCAACAAGATGAACCGGATACATTAAATCGCGAATGCCTACTTCATTTATCATAATCGCGCGGTGATCAATTTCATTTTGAACATCGCTATGATTCANAATTTCTTGTCGGCTATTCATAATAATTCAATGATTATCTAAGAGTAATTCCAGGTAAAATGTTTGAATAATTATATCGTAAATACCAAATTACTTAAAGCCAATAAGGATGAAAGCAACAAATAATAATACTTTTAGCCTATTCTATAAATTACCGATTAAAAATACTTTTATGCAAATAAATATTGAAAACGACAATCTAGTTTCGACAAATTATCTAGCAAAAANNTTAAAAAATTATAACCANCAAATTAATTCCTCCAAATTAGCTATAAATATTTTTAAGCAGCTAGATTTATACTTTACTGACGCTAAACATAAAATTAATATTGATATTGATTTTAATAAAATACCCTCAACTGATTTTCAAAGAAAAGTTTGGNAAACCATTCAAAAAATTCCTGTTGGTAAAACTATTACTTATGGAGATATTGCCGATAAATTAAAAACTTCTCCAAGAGCAGTTGGTAATGCGTGTGCGGCTAATCATCTTCCTTTATTAATTCCTTGTCATCGCGTAGTCGGAAAACGATCTTTAGGGGGGTTCAATCATCAGCGAGATGGGCTGATGTTACAACTTAAATCCTGGTTACTAGATCATGAGGGCGTAAAAATTAAATAAACTTAAAAAATCTAAAAAAATCAAAATTAGTTATAATCCTGCAACTTATAAATCCAAACAAGGGTCGTTAGCTCAGTTGGTAGAGCAGTGGACTTTTAATCCATTGGTCGCAGGTTCGAATCCTGCACGGCCTATAAATAATCTAAAAAAATTATGAATCGCAAAGGATTAATTCTTGCCGGAGGTGCAGGAACCCGACTTCATCCGATAACCTTAGCTATTTCCAAACAATTATTGCCAATATATGATAAACCTATGGTTTATTATCCTCTTAGTGTTTTAATGTTAGCGGGAATTCAAGATATATTATTGATTTCTACCCCTCAAGATACCCCAAGATTTTCCGAATTATTAGGTGATGGCAGCCAATGGGGAATAAATATTCAATATGCTACTCAATCAAAACCTGAAGGTATTGCTCAGACATTCGTTATTGGTAAAAGTTTTATTAATCACAATCCCAGTGCTTTAATCTTGGGAGATAATATTTTTTACGGAAATGAGATTTCCTCAATTCTTAAAAAGGCAAATCAAAGAGATAATGGAGCAACTATTTTCGCTTATCAGGTTAATGATCCTCAAAGATATGGGGTAGTTGAATTTGATAACGATCAAAATCCAATCAAAATTACTGAAAAGCCTAAAAATCCTAAAAGTAAATATGCGATAACCGGTTTATATTATTATGATCAGCAAGTATGTGATCTAGTAGCGACAATCAAGCCCTCTTCACGGGGTGAGTTAGAAATAAGCGATATCAATCAAATATATTTAGCTAAAAATGAACTTGCTGTTGAGATTTTAGGGCGCGGATACGCCTGGTTAGATACTGGGACCTGTGAAAGTTTATTAGATGCCGGTAGCTTTATCGCCACCATTCAAAAAAGGCAAGGGTTAATTGTTGCGGCTCCCGAGGAAATTGCTTATTCAAATGGCTGGATCAGCGCTGAAGATGTTTTGAGAATTGCAAAAAATTTAGATAAAAATGATTATGGTGTTTATTTACAAAAGTTGATTGAAAATAATAGCTAAACTTTATGGGAATAACAATAATCCCCACAGAAATTCCGGATGTTCTGATAATTGAACCCAATGTTTATAGCGACCAAAGGGGTTTTTTTTATGAAAGTTTTAATTTAAACGAGTTTCAATCTCTAGTTAAAAAAGATATTACTTTTGTCCAAGACAATCATAGTTATTCAATCAAAAACACTTTACGGGGACTACATTATCAAATAAATCATCCGCAAGGTAAATTAGTCAGGGTAATTATTGGCGAGGTTTTTGATGTTGCAGTAGATCTGCGAAAATCATCTAAAACTTATGGGAAATGGGTTGGTAAATATTTATCTGCTGAAAATAAACAGCAAATGTGGATCCCGATAGGATTTGCCCATGGATTCTTAGTATTATCAGATGAAGCTGAAGTTATTTATAAAGCGACTGATTTTTATGACAAAGAATCTGAAAGATCAATAATTTGGAATGATCCAACCATAAATATTGATTGGCCTAACAAGCATTCACCGATTCTTTCAATAAAGGATAAATCAGCACCACTATTTAGTAATGCTGAAGTCTTTTCTTAATACTATTAAAAATCAGAATTTTAAATCAAACTAATGCAAATACATTATTTTTTCACTTCGGTAAAGTCTGCATCAACCACATCATCCTTATCAGATTTTTCCGGTTCGCTTTGAGTATCTTCAGGATTAGGAGTGCTTTCTTCAGCTTTTTGAGCATCGGCATACATTTTCTCACCTAATTTTTGGGTGGCAGTGCCTAACTCTTCAGCTGCCTTGTCAATTGCTTCTTTATCATCTGTTTTAACAGCTTCTTCGCACTTTTTAATTGCTTCTTCGATAGCGGTTTTTTCACTTGCTTCTAGTTTATCTCCATGATCCTGAATACCTTTCTTAGCAGTATGAATCATTGCATCACAATGATTGCGCGCTTGCACTAATTCATTTAGCCGTTTGTCTTCATCAGCATGTTCTTCAGCATCCTTCATCATTCTTTGCACTTCGGTATCAGATAATCCGCTGCTTGCATGAATCCGAATTCGATTTTCTTTGCCGGTTGCTTTATCTTTTGCAGTAACATGTAAAATCCCATTGGCATCAATATCAAATGTAACCTCAATTTGCGGCATACCTCTGGGAGCCGGTGGGATATCAGTCAAATCAAATTTACCTAAACTTTTATTAGCTGAGGCACGNTCCCTTTCACCTTGCAAAACATGAATGGTAACCGCAGGTTGATTATCCTCGGCAGTTGAAAACACTTGAGAAGTTTTAGTTGGAATTGTGGTATTTTTTTGGATAAGCTTGGTCATTACTCCGCCTAAGGTTTCAATACCTAAAGATAGAGGAGTTACATCAAGCAATAATACATCTTTAACATCACCTTTTAAAACCCCACCTTGAATAGCTGCACCAATTGCCACTGCTTCATCGGGATTTACATCCTTTCGCGGTTCTTTACCAAAGAAATTCTTAACTACTTCCTGAACTTTAGGCATTCTGGTCATTCCACCTACTAAAATTACATCACTAATTTTGTCGGCACTAAGACCGGAATCTTTAAGCGCAACCTTACATGGTTCAATAGTGCTTTGAATTAAATCTTCAACTAAACTTTCTAATTTTGCCCGGGTAATTTTAATTAATAAGTGTTTAGGTCCGCTTTGATCAGCAGTAATATATGGAAGGTTTACTTCGGTTTGCTGAGAGCTAGAAAGTTCAATTTTGGCTTTTTCGGCAGCTTCTTTTAATCGTTGTAGAGCTAATACGTCTTTTTTAAGATCAACACCTTGTTCTTTTTTAAATTCCTCAATAATAAAATCAATAATTCTTTGATCAAAATCCTCACCGCCTAAGAATGTATCGCCATTAGTTGATAATACCTCAAATTGGTGCTCACCATCAACATCGGCGATTTCGATAATCGAAATATCAAAAGTTCCGCCCCCTAAGTCGAAAACCGCAATTTTGCGATCTCCTTCTTTTTTATCCATACCAAATGCCAGCGCTGCTGCAGTAGGTTCATTTATAATTCTTTTAACATCTAGTCCGGCAATTTTCCCGGAATCTTTAGTCGCTTGCCGTTGTGAATCATTAAAATAGGCTGGCACGGTAATAACTGCTTCTTTTATTTCATAACCTAAATAATCTTCAGCGGTTTTTTTCATTTTACGCAGAACTTCGGCAGAAACTTGCGGAGGAGCAATTTTTTTATTACGAACCTCAACCCAGGCATCACCATTATCGGCTTTGGCAATTTTAAAAGGCATTAATTCAATATCTTTTTGAACTTCCTTTTCTTCAAATCGACGACCAATTAATCTTTTAATTGCATACAAAGTATTTTCTGGATTTGTAACTGCCTGCCTTTTAGCTGATGCTCCAACCAACACCTCGCCATCTTCAGAGTAGGCTACGATTGAAGGTGTAGTGCGAGTGCCTTCAGCATTTTCAATAACTTTGACATTGCCAGCGTCCATCACCGCAACGCATGAATTTGTTGTTCCTAAATCAATACCAATTATTGCCATAATTTTCCCTTAAATCTTATTGAATATGAAAAAAATATAAGTGGTTATTTTGCGATTTCAAGGTTAAGTTTTAATCAAATAAATTTGGCAGATTAGGGTTTTATGCTTAAAAATAAAGCTGTAATAAAATTAAATATTTTTACACTAGGTAAAAGCTAGTTAATATTTTTTACGAAGATTTAAATAATTGAAATATCGTTTGATTAAGAAAATTTTACTGACTCGAATAACAATATTGCTATTGGTTATTTC
>Ga0049116_10000242_pt1 | contig 12253 bp, 9 predicted proteins | sample WorMetvacBELIZE2_FD_55049 | JGI IMG/M metagenome (GOLD analysis project Ga0049116, IMG submission 55049) | Marine gutless worms symbiont microbial communities from Max Planck institute for Marine Microbiology, Germany - Olavius vacuus BELIZE.2 | ecosystem: Host-associated > Annelida > Digestive...
TACATAAGCCACCCAAGTTATTTTGCCTGTCATGCTGAATTGACGAGTTATAGTCAAATCTGGTGTTTGGCATGCGAATTAAGCGGCGACCTGGACAATTTCTTTTACTTCGACTCTGTCTTTGAATTTTACTCCGGTGACCTTGCCCCAAAATAACGTATCCATTAACCTTGTTTGATGATTGCTCAATTCCAAATTAACCGGATACGCCGCCTTTTTCAACCCCTCAAACACCGCTTTCGATTATAACTCCTTGAGGTTCTAGAATGAAGTGCAACACCATAGGAAACAGGAGGTGTGGCGATGAAATGTACCTACAAACAAGCTGTCTCAGGAAGAACGTAACTTGATCCATCGGGGGGTTTGTTGAACTAAACGATATGCGCGGTAGAATACCAGACCAAATTAAATCATGCCGCACTTGTAGCTTATAGCCTTGTTCAAATTTGCCAAGCCACTTCTTGTCAAACGACACGTCATGATAGATTTATTAATTTGTTAACAATATATTGTTGGCATATATTAAAGTAATCTATCATTGAGTCAATCTCAATCCACTCGTCTCGGCCATGCAAATTGCCAACCCGAGGTCCTGATAGCAGCACCGGAATACCAAGGGCACTGAAAAAGCGGCCATCGCTACCACCAGAGGCACGCTCCAACACCGCTGGTAGCCCGGTTACTTCTTCAGTAATCTTGAGGAAATCACTATCAGGCGCCAGATGGGTCGGCTCGGCGCTGACTATTATCTCTGCCCTTACCGAGGGGCTTAAAATTGCATCAATGTCTTGCAATATTTCAACGCTGCTGCTTGGAGGGATAAAACGAATATCAAGTGTGGCGCTCGCATTGTCAGGAATGCGATTTGGACTATCGTTTGAGGTTTGCATGACAGTCATGCTGCACGTATTGAACCAGTGCGTTGACACATCAGCCACATCCACCCTTGCCGGAGCATCCTTGGCAAAATGTTCCTTTATCGCCGCCAGATTCTCTGCAAGAATCTCCAGGGCATTTTTACCCAACCANGGACGCGCCGCGTGCGCAGAAACTCCATTCGACTCCAGGGCGAGATGGATNATGCCTTTTTCCTGGACGATAATGCGGTTTATCGATCCACCATCGGGAATAATTGCTTCACCGCAGCTTAACCCAGCCTCCTCAAGCAAAAAACGCACGCCGTTCTCGCCACCGCGCTCTTCGTCAGAGGTGATGGCCATGCCAACAGAAAGACCAGGATACCTATTGCCGAGTAGACGTATTAACTCAATCATTATTGCCAACTGGCCCTTCATATCGCCAGTTCCAGGCCCATAAATTTTCCCATCATGCACCTCAGAACGGTAACTGTCTGGTTCAGTATGGTGTACTACGTCCAGGTGGCCACACAGGAGTATTTCCGGGCGCTCAATGCCGACAGGTAGTGCCAGCATTGATTCGTAACCATTCTTTTCAAGAATTTTGATTTCGATAGCCGGTAATTCTTCAAGATGGTTACGAACCAGCTGAAAACAGCGCTGTCTCTCCTCTGCCCGGTTTTCGGTGCTCTCAATTAACACCAGGTCGCGTGTTAGTTGTATCAGGCGCTGGCGCAAGTTGGTTTCGTTCATGTCTTGGGTTTAATCACGGTTTGGTTAGCAATGTAAGTACTCTCTCGTCTTTTGCAACATTGTTTCACTTTGTTGTTGCGAATCGGCCATAAAGAGAAACTGCCCTTTATAAATCAGTCCGCCCTCACCTATATTTAGGCTGATTGGAAAAACTCCTGGCGTCTCACGATCAGCCGCAAACAGGCAGCCGCTTTGCTGCAGACAGTGCATTACTTTATCAGCACTCATTGGTTTGTTTAGTCGCAGGTTGCGTAAAATCCAGACACTTTCGGGTATGAAATGACTTGCCAATATCGCCGGATATGTTGCTCCTGTGACTCTGGCATTAAGCTCGCAAACGTAGAGTGTAAATGAATCTTCTTCCTCAGTTAGTATAAAGTCCGCACTGGCAGTACCGCGGTAGCCTTGTTTGTGTAACCACTTCCCCACTATAGCAGCCTGCCTTAACAATTCCTCTTGCCAGTGAGGCTTGCCAGCCAGATAAGGCGGCGGCGATATATTACCTTCGTGAATGCTATGGTGAGAGAGTATTTGCTCAGTGAGAGCGTAAATTACTACCTCGTTATCGTTAAGAAAAAGCTGCGCGCTTGGGCTATACAAACGCTTTATCGAACCACATCCGGCCCATAACCACCCTTGCACCAGGCACGGCCCTTCGGTGAAAAAATGCTGTGGAACCTCAACTGCGGCAAGCTCGAGCGAGTCCTGAAGATTAACTTTCAGCATACCGATGCCTGATGCTCCCAACGGCGCCTTTACTACCGCCGACTGGAAGCCAGCGCTTTTAAATAATTGTAAGGCCTTGTTTATTCCCTCTGCTGTTGCGGCAATTTCAGTACGTGGCGTCGGCAGCCCATTGAGCTCCAAAAACGTATACAAACGCCATTTGTTATTTCCTTGCTGGCTACCGTAAATACTTGAGAATGTTTTCATGCCAGTAACCTGGGCCAGGGCGCTCAAGGTTCGGTCAGTGACATAACCGTCCAAACGGTTCAAGCCAGTTGAGGCCAACCTATCGATCAGGGTCAGATGCTCTTGTTTCCATCCTGGCTCATTTTGCCAGTCATGCTTGCCTGAGCACTCTTCCAGACATTGTCCTATAGCTATGTACTCATCGTGTGGGAGAACTCCTACCTCAGGTATGCTCAGGTCCACCTGATCTGTGAAATATTGGCCCAGGCATGCGACCGGCTCGCGCTCCAGAATCAATAAATTAGATTTTGTACCCCTGTAAAGCAGATCCATAACCGGCATCAAGCGAGCGCCATAGGAGTCTATCTCGCCAACTTCATTGGCCAGCATCCGGGTTTCTGCCTCGTTTCCAAAGAACAGCCCCAACAAATTGGCCAGAAAAATGGCGCTTTCCTCATGAAAGGTTGGCAATCTATCTAGAGATACCTTGATCAGCGGTTCTTTCATACTCTTCAAGTTCGTGTCGAAACCGCGTGCCACCTTCCCTCGCCAAATACCGCTTTCATCGTTTTAGGCCAACGTTCCATTCAGACCTGGATCACTTCTTCAACAGCAGTAATCACGCGCTCGGCAATGTCAAAGCCGCTTTGTTCGGCGATTTCGACCATGCAGGTTGGGCTAGTGACGTTAATTTCGCTCAAATAGTCTCCAATAATGTCCAGCCCTACAAGCAGCAAGCCCCGCGCCACCAACTGCGGAGCAAGCGCCTGGGCAATTTGCAGATCGCGCTCGACAAGCGGGCGTGCAACTCCAGTACCGCCTGTAGCCAGGTTGGCACGCGTCTCACCATCTTTGGGTAAGCGTGCCAGACACCAAGGCATCACTTCACCGTTGACTATAAACACCCTCTTGTCACCATCATTAATCTGAGGAACATATTTTTGCGCCATCACAATCCGTTTTTCATAACGAGTAACGCTTTCCAATATGGCATTGCGATTAGGGTCGCCAGGTGTAAGGCGAAATACCTCAGTTCCACCCATGCCATCGAGTGGCTTGATAACAATATCTTGCAGGTTGTCAATAAAGTCATTTAACGCTTTGATGCTGCGCGAAAATATTGAAGGCGGGCAGAATTGAACAAATTCGCTGGTGGCCATCTTTTCAGAATGGTCGCGCAAGGCCTGTGGGTGGTTAAATACTTTCGCCCCTTCTTTTTCTGCCTGACTTAGCAGCCAGGTGAGGCTGACATAGTCAATGTTACATGGTGGATCTTTGCGCATCAGCACGGCATCAAATTCAGATAAAGGCATTTTTTGTCGCCCTGCTTCTTTGTACCAGCTCTCTCTGTTTAAAGCACCGTTTGCTTCGTGCTGGGTATTGGATGCTAGAGATAATTGAATTGCTTCGCCACAAACCAGATTCTTGCCATGGCTATCATAGACGTACCAGCCAACGCTTGACGACTCAATAGCAAAAACATCGTGGCCACGCCTAGCGGCGGAGCGCATCATGGCAATGCTGGAGTCTTTTGCGGGCTTTAAGACTGTTAGCGGGTCTACAATAAAGGCAAGGTGCATTTTCAGATATAAGCGTTTGAACCACTAGCCGGTAGCGCTTGAGCGAGATCTGGCGGCATTGCCTCTTCTTCACCAAGGTCAGCTTTATTGCTGGTCGAGGCCATGGCTTTTAGCTCCATCGCAGCAGCGACGCAGGCCAGGCGTGCCACCACGCCATAGGCATAAAAGCGATTGGGAGGGGCATCCGGATTAACCTGCGGATCAGGCGTATTGCAGTATGTTTCAAAGCCAAGTGGATAAAAGTGCATACCAGGCGCGTTCAGATTTTCGTCCTTGCCACGCTCAGTATGTATGCGGTAAAAGCCGCCAACCACGTAACGATCAACCATGTATACCACCGGCTCGGCGTACGAGTCGCCTATTTGCTCAAAGGTATGCACTCCTTCTTGCACCAGCACCTCGCTGACCGGCACTCCTTCCTTAATAACGCTCATCTTGTTGCGCTGCCGGCGATTAAGGCCAATCACTTGCTCAGCGTCCTTGACAGTCATGACGCCCATGCCGTAGGTGCCTGCATCGGCCTTGACGACGACATAGGGTGTTTCCTTAACGCCATATTTTCTGTACTTTTCACGCACTTCCCGCAATATGGCGTCCACATTGTTGGCAAGTTTGTCTTCTCCTTGCCGCTCGTGAAAATTTACACTCTGACACACCGTAAACAATGGATTNATACGCCAGGCATCAATACTAATTTGATCGGCAAACTCAGTTGACACTTGTTCGTAAGCGCCAAAATGGCGTGATTTACGTCTGGTAGCCCAACCGGCGTGTAGCGGCGGCAAAAAGACCTGCCCATGAGTGTTTTGTAATACGGACGGCACGCCGGAAGAAAGATCATTGTTCAAGAGAACAACGCAAGGTGAGAACCCCTCCAGTTGCACGTGGGATGCACGGCGATGAATTGGTTCAAACAGCAGACTGTCTCCCTTTTCCAGTTTTATTTCTGTCGGTTTGTCGATTTCTGGCAACAAGCTGCCGATGCGAACATTGAGCCCAGCCTGACGCAAGATACGCACCAATTGAGCAATATTGGCAAGATAATACTGATTACGGGTATGGTTTTCTGGAATCAGCAACAGGTTTTTTGCATCCGGGCATACCTTTTCGATCACTGACATTGCTGCTTGCACGCAAAGTGGAAGCATACAAGGATCAAGGTTGTTAAAACCACCAGGAAACAAGTTGGTGTCTACTGGCACCAGTTTGAAGCCAGAGTTGCGTATATCGCAAGACGCATAAAAAGGTGGCGTATATTTTTGCCAACGACTACGGAACCAGGCCTCAATGGTCGGGCTCTCAGCTATAAATTTCTCTTCCAGTTCCAATAGTGGACCGGATAGAGCTGTCTTCAGATGAGGCACCATAATTTTCTTTTTATATTAACAAGTTCTTTGACATTAATGAGCAGGACATTCATGTTTGCAAGCAGGCTATTGTCACGACTTCCAAGTCCATTCAACAGGCGATATAGCTTAACACTTTACACAAAAAGTGCCACAACCAGCCTTTTCCGGCACACTATGAGTCTGGACGGATCAGGGCTGTCCCGCCAAACCGTCCATGACAACCAAAAACGAGTGGGTTAATATTCGGCTACTACCTACCTGTTCACGATCCAAGCAAGAACAATGTGCCTTACCGGCAGCTCACTGATTCAAGCCATAAATATGCCTGAGAGAACTGCGTTGTCTGCTATCTTGCTTCCCTGCCTTTTGCTGTTGCTGGCAAATTGCTCAACAACCCGGAGTCAGANTCAAGTGGATGACCTCAAGAGCGAAGCAGAAGCAAATGTGGTTCATGCGTCGGAAGCCGTTCAGCTCAGGGTTCCACCTTATGCTACGGTGAAAGATGTTGCAGGTTGGTCGCGCCAACGTCAGGTAGGCGCAAAAATGCGCACCGAGGCGGCACGCATGCTGGAGGCATCGAGAAAGCTGACCGACAATAAGAAAGCAGATTGTTATAAAAAGTTTTTCGTCAACCACTGCTTGCATGAGTTGCGTGAGCAAGAAGTGGAGCTGGAACGTGCAGCCCGTAAACTTGACCGGAATGGCAAGGCTCTAAGACGCAAGGTTGAGCGGGAGGAATTTGCTGCGGCAGAAGCCTATCGCTTGCGCGAGTCCGACNCTCTGGACATGGAGCTGGCGGCAGAGNCTGAAAAAGAGGAGATGGAACGCGCTAAATTACAGGCTAAAGCTAACATGCAAAACTTGCAAAAGCGCCAAGAAGCAATAAAAGGCAAGAAGCGCCGCGCTGACGAGGCCGCCTACTGGAGAGAAAAAAAAGAAGCGCATGAGAGGTTAAAGATAGAGAAAATACGCCGCTCCGGAGAGAAAAAACTCACCAAGCCGCAATAATTGAGTTAATCCAGGAGAGCAGCGGCCATCCAGCCAGAATATCCCCAGCCATGAGGCGTAGTACGTACAGGCCAGCCAGCGACACGACAACTCTGGTTGAACCCGTCCAGATTGGCCATGCGTAAACAAGCAAAGACATGCATACGAAAACAGCTATTGACAAGGCAAGATNGCTTGGCAATAAGCAGCTTAGAGCAAGGGTGCTAACAAGGNCAACAAGCACTATCAGCAATGCCTGGCGTACAGACAATAAACTGCTAGCAACAGGTGAGCGTCGCTTTTGCAGGCTCATGTTCGCTCGATCAACTGATATGGTAAACAGGCTGGCTATTATGCGTACAGCGCTGGTAGCTGTTCCCAGAGCAAAAAAGAACAAGATTCCTTTTGTGAGTTTGCTGGATATGGGGTCTGCAATTGCCATGTCTGCCAGGTACACAACCAACAGCGGAAAAAAAACAAGAAAATTTGGCCACCAGGCACGCAAATTCAGGCTGTGCAGCAATACACCCAACGGCAAGGCCGGCGGTGCAAAAACCCGCTCAACTTGACAAAGCCGTTCTGCAGCTTTTGCCAGGCGGTCACCGCCCACTACAATAGCTGCACGCGCCTCTTGCCACACGGCCAGATCTACCGAAGAGTTACCGCAATAATCAAAGCANCCCGAACCAAATTTGTCGACCAAGCGCGCAGCTTTGCCACATCCAGCTAGATTCGTGCTACTTTCAGTGGCGATTACGCCATCGAACAAGCTGCGCCAATATTCAAAAACCGGATGCGCCAAGCTGATATGCGATGCGGTGGATAACCATAAGCTGCGTCCACTTTGACGCTCGCTTTGTAGCCAGGCGAGCAGTTCCTGGTGCCAGGGTAACGTGTGTGGGCTAATCGTTATACCCCGTTCGGCAATTTCAGCTTTCAGGCGCAATTTGCCACCTGCTATCAACCACGCAGGAATATAAAACAGGTATAAAGGGCTTCTGGCAAGCAACATCAACACAGACTCGACAGTCAGATCGCCGTGAGTCAGCGTACCGTCAAGGTCTATGCAAAGAGGGATATCAAGCGCTTGCAGCGTTTTGCCGTTAGACTTGCAACTAGCAAGCTTTGTCACCGCGCCTGGGGCAATCTGTTTTTTCGCAATGTGCATACAAGCACAGGGTGTGTCCGCTGAGACGAAAACTGCGTCGTTGAACCGCCGCTAGCTGCAGACGCTCAATTTCCTCGTCCTGAAATTCCTCCACCGCGCCACAGTCCACACACAGAATGTGGTCATGGTGTTCACCACTATTAATCTCGTATACAGCTTTGCCGTTGTCAAAATTCTGCCGTTGAAGTATTCCTGCATGCTCAAACTGGGTTAGCACGCGATAAACAGTTGCCAGCCCAATGTCAACGCCTGTAATTGTCAAGCTACGATACACATCCTCAGCCGCCAGGTGCCTTTCTTCCCCAGATTCAAACAGCTCGAGAATCTTTAGGCGCGGCATAGTAGCCTTCAACCCCAGCAACTTCAATTTGTACACGCTTTGCATGGTTACAGGTTCATTTGATGAATGCCTAAAATCTATGCCAGTCAGTTTGCATGAATTGCGTTATTATTGCACATTACATGCACGATCAACACTTTGCTGCTTTAATCTAAAAATGCGTCAGTCGTGTTTAAACGAACCTTTTCTCACGCCACTTATTTGTTTTTTTTATATTGGTGGTTCATTCGAACCGTGATCTGTCCAATATTTATTTACCTATGACCCAGACTGTCCCTGAATCGAATGGCAAACGTACGGCATTGCCATCATTTTGCCCACGCGTAATACTACTCTTTGTCGCAGCCACGGTTAGCTTGCTGCTAGGCGCTTGCGTGCCGCGCATCATTACCGAATACCGTATTGATGTGCAGCAAGGCAACGTCCTGACTCAGGAAACGGTTTCCAGGCTTCAACCTGGCATGACTCGCCATCAGGTAAAGGCCCTGCTTGGCACCCCAATGCTGTCTGACATTTTTCATGCTGATCGCTGGGATTATCCCTATAGTTTGCAAGACGGTTATAGCGGAAAAATTGAAAAGCGTTTTTTCTCGGTTTTTTTCGATAAAAACGGCAAACTGATACGCGTTGCAGGTGACGTGGAGCCGTTGCGGAACTCACCAGCAAACCAGGGAGAACAGGGAGGCGAGACTGCCCCCACCTCCCCTGTAACGAATACAACCCCAACGTCTTGATAGTCTGATGTCATGTTTAATTCTGTGGTCAGCAACTGTGCAATGCCGGAGTGCCTGTAATAGGGGTGGGCGTGCTCGCTATAATTTCATATTATTGTATTTGTAGGGAGGCAGCATGGCATCTCACTCCAACCTAGAGTCATCCCCGGTTGCGGTTGGCGTAGCTGGAGCTGGTGGACGTATGGGGCGCATGTTGATTGAGGCGATACTGCACGACCAAAACGCTCGCCTTTCTGCGGCCTTTGAACAGCCAGATAGCATGCTGATCGGTCAAAATGCCCATGATCTGGCCGCTACTACTCCAAACGACTTGCCGCCTTTGCCGCTGGATTCCGATCTTGCTGGTGGATTGACAGTTTGCGATTGCCTGATAGATTTCACCCGACCTGCCGGCACCCTTACCCATTTACGACATTGTTTGGACGCCGGAGTATCAATGGTTATTGGTACCACCGGTTTTAGCCAGGCGGAAAAGGAAATTATCGAAAATGCATCTCGGCACATCGCGATCGTTTTTGCTCCTAATATGGCGGTAGGAGTTAATGTGATGTTTAACTTGCTGAATTTTGCTGCGCAAAAGCTGGCAGGGTACGACGTCGAAATAGTCGAAGCGCACCATCGCTTGAAGGTTGACGCACCCTCCGGCACGGCCTTGAAAATGGGCGAGGTTATAGCAGCGGCCCAACAACGCCAGCTTGAAGATAGTGCCATTTATTGCCGTCATGGACACACTGGCGAGCGCGGCTCGGATACCATTGGCTTTGCCACCGTGCGAGGTGGCGACATTGTTGGCGACCATAGCGCATTGTTTTGCGGCATTGGTGAGCGTATAGAAATTACTCACAAGGCAAGCAACCGTATGCCATATGCACAGGGAGCGCTGCGTGCGGCGTGCTTTTTGCAAGGAAAAACAACAGGTTTGTATGATATGCAAGACGTGTTGGGTCTGCAATAACTATCTGGCGCAGTTCAATTTCGTTAAACTCGCCTGGTCATGAAATCTACCCTTCTCTCNCGCGCGTCGAACACAATTTTTGGTCAAAAAGGTGAAAAGGCCATGTTTGACCAGATTCTGCAGGTTTCGGATAAAAACCCTGAACTAGCTGAAAAGTTTAGCAAGNTGGTCGACGTAGCAGATATGGCTTTGGCTCGTTACGCCGGTATTCAGCAGATACAAAGTGAGCTTTCAGGAGACGCGCTTTCGTACTGGAATATGCATAGCGGGTTGATCGAGAGTGGTAGACACTGGAAAGCAATACTAGGCTATTCACGCGATGAATTATNAGACAGTATTGGTGNCTGGCAGGAACTGGCACACCCACGTGATTTAAAGCGTCTAAAAGACCTTATCGCCGNAATGGCGCGGGAGAAAGGTAATACCTTTCGTACCGAATGCCGGATGAAAAAAAAATCAGGCGAATGGTGCGTATTGTCATTGAGTGGCAAGGTATTGTCACGTGGGCATGATGGTAACCCTGAGCGCATCGTCATACTGCAACGAGATATATCAGACTTTAAAAAAACAGAATCGGCGGCTCTGACTGCCAAGGCGCTAGCTGAAGAGGCAAATCGTACCAGAGGCGCCTTTTTGGCCAATATGAGCCATGAAATACGCACGCCAATGAACGCCATCATCGGCATGACTGAATTAACCCTGGATACGCAACTTAACGATGAGCAAAAGCATTACTTGCATACGGTNAAAACGTCTGCCGAATCGCTATTGACTATCATCAATGACGTGCTAGATTTCTCCAAAATTGAAGCTGGCAAGATGCGCTTTGAGGAAATAGCCTTTACCCTGCCTGCGGCTGTGCTGGAAGCTGTACGCAACCTGGCCGTGGTGGCTCACAAAAAAGGCCTTGAGCTTATCGTCGATGTGGCACCGGAAGTTCCGTCACGTCTGATTGGTGACCCGGGACGCTTGCGGCAGGTCATTACCAACCTGCTTAGCAATGCAATCAAGTTTACGGAAAAGGGAGAGATCCGCGTTGAGGTAAAAACCGATTCGCGCGACGACAACGCAGTTAACTTGCGATTCTCGGTCACAGACACCGGCATAGGAGTTCCAGAGGGAAGTCAAAAAGCCATTTTTGAGGCGTTTTCACAAGCCGACGACTCAACTACCCGTAAATTCGGTGGCACGGGCCTAGGTTTGGCTATCTGCGCCAACCTGGTACAACTTATGGATGGCAAAATAGGCTTGAATAGTGTACCGGGCAAGGGGTCTACTTTTTATTTTACCGGTAGATTTCCTTTCGAGTCAGGCGCCACTCAGGTCGCTGACCCACCATCATTTGCTGACCAGCGGGTACTGATATTGATGGAAAATGTGCGTGTCGCAGATCAAATGCGTGGTTTTTTGCGACGTTTGCAGTGTAGCACCGAGCAAGCCAAATCAAACGAAGAAGCACATGAAATTCTCGACTCGGCCCGAAAGGCCGGAAAGCCATATAGTGTGTTCATGGTCGATGGCAACATGCCAGAGCCCGGCGGAATAGGACTGGTCGGCACATGGAAGGAAAAAGCCTACCCAGAACAGCTGCTGATGTTGCTCACAACCCAAAATCAGCGGCAGCACCTGGAACTACTACGCAAGCACAATTTTAGCATTTATCTGGTGCGCCCAACCTCGATTGATGACATTGCTTCGGCTCTAGGTAAGCTAAAAGATATAGAAGACATCACTGCCGATGAGGCCTCGTCCAGTCAGCCTCAACCGGATAAAGCAGAAAAGGAAGACTGGCTTGAGGCTTTTGACTCAAATATCGGCGTGCGCAACCTGGACGAACAGCGCGTAGAAACAGAAGAACTTAACATATTGCTTACTGAAGACAACGCAATAAATCAGGACCTGGCCATTCGCTTGCTAAGCAAGATGGGACACCCAAACGTCGCAATTGCCAATAATGGGGCAGAAGCAGTAACAATGGCTGAAAAAAACGACTACGACATAATTTTCATGGATATGCAAATGCCGGTTATGGGGGGGCTGGAAGCTACTGAAAACATACGCAGCAACGAGCTTAGCAGAAGCTGGCTTGTTGCAGACGCTCATCGCGGCGTGCCAATCGTGGCCATGACCGCTAATGCCATGGAGGGTGATCGTGAACGCTGCCTGCAGGCGGGCATGAACGATTACATATCAAAACCTGTACGGGCTAGTACAATCGAAGAAGTAATGGTGCGAATATTGGGCAATCGTGGCAAGGCTCGCAAAAAAATTGAAAGCGACAATCAAGCCCCGTCTGTTGAACATGTTTCAACCCAGGCGTTATCTTCATCTCCCCAACCGTCACAGCAGACACCTACGACTACAACGTCTGATACGCAGCAGAAAACCACTGTTTCCGCTCCAGGAGCGGTTATCAATCTAAAGATAACGGAACAAGAACTGGGCGACAAGGAGCTGGTAAAACGCACTGTCAGCATGTTCCTCAATGACCACGTGCAATACGCTCACAATCTGGCTGATGCAATCAAGGCAAAGGATCATGCAAACATGCAAATGCATTCGCATACGATCAAGGGATTGTTGGCCACGTTCCACGCCGAGCACGGTAAAGATATCGC
>Ga0049116_10000243_pt1 | contig 12179 bp, 10 predicted proteins | sample WorMetvacBELIZE2_FD_55049 | JGI IMG/M metagenome (GOLD analysis project Ga0049116, IMG submission 55049) | Marine gutless worms symbiont microbial communities from Max Planck institute for Marine Microbiology, Germany - Olavius vacuus BELIZE.2 | ecosystem: Host-associated > Annelida > Digestive...
ATAAGAGTTCTACAATCCGACGCCCACTTTGCCAGAGCATCAAGAATATTTTTAGTGCCTTGACAATTTATATTTTTGCATTCATCCGGATATTTGAAACTATCTACAATTGAACCAAAACCAGCAAGATGAACTAAAAAATTTGGTCTTATTTTTTTTATTACCTCAGAAACCGCATCTTTATCGGTAACATCTAATAAATATTGATTTTTTTCACTAGTAATTTTTGGAAAACAAGCACTGAAAATCTCATAACCATTCCTCTCAAGCTCTTTGACCATATGTTGTCCCACAAAACCTGAAGCTCCGGTTATTAGGACTTTTTTCATTATACGGATGCTATTAATTTTTACGATAAATAAAAAATTCTGTCAAAAATTACTTATATCGACAAAGATATGATTTAAGATTATGAAAAGTTGATGGGATAAACTTTATGTTAATAGGAACATTTCTTATTTTCAAGTACCAATTTCCTACATATTTATAATAATAAAAGACTTACTTAAAAGCGCAATAAATGAGAAATTGATAAACATTAATAACTTATTTCAAATTTTAATTTATCACTTGGATGTAACCAGTCAGTATAAATTTCATCAATGCCAAGCTTTTTATACTTTTCTACTTCGTCAATTAAATTAATGGTATGTACGTATGTATTAACATTCTTCTCTTTTAATCTTAACCCTAGTCCGGTTTTTGCTCGATTTTTTGGCATAGTAACTGCGTAAAGTTCCATTTTATTAACATCTCTAATTATTAGATCATTACTTTTAGATGTTCTATACAAGGTCCATATAATTTCATTGTAACCGAATAATTTTGCTTGGTAATACTCCCATTGGTGATAAATTTGTGGAATAAATCGATTTAAATATTTTGTGTATTTATTAGCAATAAATTCTAAACCTTTGATATTTGATGTTTTAATGTCGGTTATGATTTTTGCGTTTTTATTTTTTGTTAGCCAAGTAATTAAATTTTCAAGGGTACATTTTGTATATTTAAGATTTTTATCATTAATTTGTTCAAAATCTGATAAGGATAATGGTTCATTAATTTTATATCCATATGATCTTGTAAATCCATCTTTCCAATCATGAAGACAAACTAGCTTATTATCTTTTGTAAAAGAGAAATCTATCTCAAAAAGATAGTATTTATCAGCATTATAATTAAGTGCTTCAATTGAATTTGTATATGTTTCTTTGTTATACCCACCACCAGCATGTGCAACTCGTTGTATTTTTTTGTTTTTTGAGTCATTTTTCTTTTTAGTATTGTATTTTGTAGCAAAGTTAGTTATATAAAGTACTATATTTTTTTCAACTTCTCCTACTTCTTCATAGAAATGCCCATTGCTATTAATAATAGCAACATATGGTTGTCTAAAGTCAATACTTCTCCATTTAGTTAAAGGTAACCCATTAAATGCTTGATAAAACAAATCCTTATTTCTACAAAATGCACTATCATGCACAATTACTATAAAAGCTCCGAAATTATTTTTTAGTTTTTTTATAACATTTACAATACCTCCATTCAGTCCAACAAGATCATATTCAATATGTCCTACCGCACATGAATCTATATATGACAACTTTATTGCAACAGAATCTTGGCTGACACCAAATAAAGTAATACCACGTTTAACAGTTTCACGAACATTTGGTTTTATGTTTGTTACTTGCACAAATGAATTACCATTTTTATATCCTCCCGTAGATTTGATTAGTATCTCTCCTTTAAGATTATCATTATTTGAAAAATTTATCTTTCTAATACGAAAATCTCCAATTTGAACCATATTATTTACATAACTCAATTGTTTTTCAAACTCATTTTTTTCAATGTTATTAACAAATAAGTTTTGAGTTAGTATCGAAAAAGAATAATGTCTAGATTCCTCTTTAATTTGTTCAATTTTCCAATTACCTCCTAGGACACCAATACCAATACAATAATTATTATTAAAGAAACTATAATCTCCATTTAAAGAAGCTATTTTTTTACATTGATCAATCCATATAATTCCTGAACCTAAAGATAACTTTAAAATATCTTTTGTCAAATCATATGCTGGTCCATATAGAGTTATCTTTGCAGATAATTTGATTTTATCTACTTCACCATTTTTATTAATTTCCAATAATGCTGGATATTTAATTCTACGATTATTACCCAACAATAGAATTTTATCTTTCATATTAATAGTCAATCCATTATCTAACTTAGGGTATTGCCATAATGAAGCATAAAAATTAGAATGACTATTTATAAANTTATCAATTTCATGATATTTTTCGGCTAATGTTTTTTGACTTCTTAATAAATCCCTTCCAAATCCAAGTTTAGGAACATTAAATCCCATTAAAGATAGTAATGTTGGAGATATATCAAATTGTGTAGCACTTCTTTTAATGTTTCCTTTGATTTGTTGTCTAGGATGAAGTGCAATAAATAAATTATATCTTTCATTCAAATTTAACAATTTTGTTGCAGTATTTCTCATAGCTAAATGATCAGAAAGTACTACTATCAATGTATTATTATTTATATCAAAATCTTGTATTTGATTAATTAATTTTGTAACAAGAAAATCTGTACAATGAACTGCATTGAGCATAGGATTGCTACCATCTTTGTAGACCAGTTGATCACATTCTCTTGATGGATGCCCAATTGGAGAATGTGTATCTAAAGTTAGTAAAAATAAACCAAAGGGGGAATTCTTTTCATAAAGCTTCTTAAATCTATTTATCGCCAAACTAAATAGTGCATCATCAAATAATCCCCATCCGGTTTTGTAGCCATTTTCAATTTTATCATGCAGTTCTTCTCTACCATTCACTTGATTAAAGTTATGTGTTTTGTAAAATTTACCTTTACCTGCAAATTCCAGTGATGCTCCACCCATATATTCCAAATAAAATTTTTTTTGTTTTAGAATATCACCGAGACAGTTTGCTCCCTTTAAAAAGAAATCTATTCCGTACATTCTATTACCAGCATAACTAGATAATGGAACTCCACATTGACTTGCAACCATACCTGCAATAGTCCAATTTGTACCTTCTACTTCTTTTATACCTTCAAAAAATATTGCATTTTTTTTTATTTCTGAAAGTCCTGGCATTAAGTTTGGAAATGTCTTTTGATTAAAATAGGTTTCTTCCACTCCCTCTAAATAGATTACAACAATATTTTTAGGAATGGTAATTTTTGATAATTTGGGATGGTGATACCCATCAAATATATAGTTATTATTTACAAATTCAAAATCCTTTGGAATATTATCTATTTGAAATTCAATGCCTTTATTAACAATGGAACTTTGCGAAAAGTGTATTAATTTGTAAATATCTTTAATTAAAGGATTTGTTAATATTGCAAAAACTATTAATATGGATAATAAAAATCTGATTAGGAACTGTCTAATATTATTGAAACTTGAAATGTATTTATAAAAAAAAATACTTAAGATTATTGAAAATATAATAAAAATCAAAACTCCAATTATTAAAGGATGATATTCTGTATAACCTGAACCTTTTAATCCATATTTGAGATGATAAATTACAGATTGATCTACTCCTTTTCCAGTAAAATAATTAGATACTATATAAAAACCGTTAGCAAATAAGAAAATAAAAAATAATATCGAATAACTAATTCTCAATTTTAATGAATGGGCAATCCCTCTAGCAAAAACACTCCATATAAGAAATAAAACTATTGAAGCATATAAAAAAACACTTGAGTTAGTATTTAGCAAAAGGCTATTCAACCAATTCGTTAAAATATCAAATTTTTTTTCGAACACTTCATATAACCATTTCATATAGACACTAATTAATTTCAAAAAATACCAAAGATAATATTGTAAATTATTGTATAGCTTCTCGTTTGATCCTTGTAATACAACTTACTTGTAACATGTATTACATTTTCATATTAGAACTTTATAATAATATGAAATATATCCAGCTATTTTATCAAGATCAAATTGCTAAAGGTTTTTTTATTTTTCAATAAGCTCAGTGTTAAATCTCTCATGTATATTGTTTAATATTTGATTAAGAGTATAGAGATTATCTACAATTTTTTTATATTTAAAAATGTCAGTTTAAAAAGGTTGATGTACTAAAGAAAATCTAACAAAATAGATATGGTAGATAATATTGAAATATCTTCCCATTGAACCTTAATATGCATATCACTAGAATATTTCACTTTTAATTTATTTAAGCCTTAACTGTTAATGTAGCGTAAATTAATATTCTTTTACTACATATTATAATTCAATGATTTAGCTTAAACATAAATCTATTTGCATTTGAAAAACAAAGTAATACAATAAAGTAAATATGCTTTATTTTAAAAAATTATTACTAATAATATTGGTTTTACTTTTATATAGATTTTCGAAAACATCAGAAATATAATATTAGTTTAATCAATAGATGATAAAAATTAATTTTCCAATATTAGCTTATGCTAAATTTCTCCCTCTATTTAAATATTACTGTAGAGACAATTTCTGATCATTGTGTATCCTTTAATAAGTTCTTCAATTCCATGATCTAGTGTATATTGAGGTAGATATCCTGTCCCTGAAATTTTTAAATTTGAAACAATATAATTTCGCTGATCAGGATCTTTACCAATTTTTTCTTCAATAAAAACGAAATCAGCTATTTGTTTTTTTATAGCTTCACATAGCTCTTTCTTAGAAAGATTAGCATTTGATAATCCAACATTAAATATTTCACCTTTCATTTGCTCATAGTTCAAAATTCCATGTTGAAAAACTCGGGATACATCTCTAATGTGAATATAGTTTCTTTTAAAATGGCTCTCAAATAAAACTATAAACCGATCATAAAAGGCTCGATAGGTAAAATCATTTACTAATAAATCTATACGCATTCGTGGGGACATTCCAAATACTGTTGCGAGTCTAAAACTAATNGCATTTTCACGAGACATTAACTCCTTCTCAACTTCTACTTTTTCAATCGCATATTGAGAAATTGGTTTTAAGGGTGAATCTTCATTACATTGATTATTTTCATCCCCTGTTCCATATGCACTATTTGTAGTTGGCATTAATACAATTTGATTTTTTGAAATATTATTTAACATCATTAATANTGCATCACGATTAGTTGTGGTTGCTCCTATTGGATCACTTTTACACAATGGAGCTCCTACTAATGCTGCAAGTGGGATAATAATATCAATTCTTTTAACTAATGATTTGATCAATGATTCGTTACGTACATCTCCTTTTATCACATTAAAATTTTTATAAAGGGCACAATGATTTAAACTTGCTTGTTTAAACATAAAGTTATCAATAACAGTTATTTTGTATCCCAAATCAAGTAGATCAGGAACTAGTATTGATCCAATATATCCTGCTCCACCAGTTACTAAAATATTAAGTGACATATCGATTTTTCCAATTTTCAAAAAATGATTGAGCTTTAATGTAATCTTCAGGAGTTCCAATATCAATAAAACTATCATCAACTTTGTAAGAATAAATACCTTTTTTGGCTATTGCTTTTGGAATTAAATCATTTTCTAATGAACAATACTCCCCAATATTAAAACCTAGTGACTTTATAAAATCAGTTTTTACTAAATAAACTCCGCCATTAACATTTATTTCATTATTTGAATTTTGATTTTTTATTTGAAATATTCTTCCGTCTTCATGTACACAAAATCCCAAATACCGCAATGAGTCACTAGAATTAAAAGTAGCCAATGTCCAATTGGAATTATGTTTGTTATGAAATTTAAATATTTTATCTAAATTAACATTAAAAAAACTATCTCCATTAACTACTAAAACTGTTTCTTGAGTAGATTTTAATCTGTTAAGTGCATTCAACAATCCTCCACCTGTCCCCAATGGAGATTCTTCAATTGCGTAATCAATACTTGATCCTAAAAATTCATTTCCAAAATATTCAATAATTTGTTTATATAGATAACCAACCGAAAAAATAAAATTTCTAATGTCTTGTTTTAACCAATAAGTAATTAAATATTCTAAAAATGGTTTGTTATTAATTGGTGCCAGTGGTTTAGGTAAATATGACACATGATTCTTCAATCTGGTACCCAATCCACCAGCAAGTATTATTGCAAATATTGGCTTATTGGACATATACAACTAAAAGCAACACACATTATAAATATACCTTAGTTTTATAAGACCATTCAATAGTTTTTGTAAGTCCTTCATGTAAATCAGTTTTTTTTATTTTTGGAGCTATTGAAAGTAATTTTTTAATATTTAAGCACTTGGATTTTGCACCTACGTATTTGTTGGTATCATAAATAATTTTATTGGCATCATAACCAACTATTTCAGAAATGATTTTGGCAAAATGTTTAATTGAATGTTCTTCCCCAGCCCCAATATTAATTATCTCATTATTAACTTTATTCATTAGGTTTATAGCAATTGAAACAAAATCTTCAACATACATTAATTCACGACATTGTAAACCATCACCCCAAAGCACCACTTCTTCACCTAATTCTTTGCCACGTATAATTTTTTTTATTAAATCAAAAATAAAGTGCATTTGGCGATCATCAGTATGATAGTTTGGTCCATAAAGTGTTGATGGAATGAAGCACAGATATTTCATTTTATATTGTTTTTCCAAAGAAAATGCACCTTCTAATAACATTCTCTTGGTCATTGCGTATGATCTTAATTCATCTATAGGATTCCCTTGTAAATATTGTTCTTCTAGTAAATCTGATTCAGGTGCATATGCACAACTTGTTCCCATAAATATTAATTTTGCTTGTGGTTGATTTTCCTGCCACCATTTTAAAACATTAGAATTTATGAGTTGATTGTTAAGCCATTGTTCACCTTGATGATATAAGCAAAAGTCCCCGGCTTGAGTCCATACTGCTAAATGTAAAATATAATCAAAGGCAATATTTGAAATTGATTTGGGAATAGGGGTGAGTAAATCACATTGTGAAGATGTTGGTGCTTGTAGATAATTTTCTGATTTTATTAATCTATCAATAAAAGCTTTTCCTAAGAATCCAGAACCGCCTGTTATGAATATTTTCATGATAGTTATTTAGTATTAACTGGAAAATAAATTTTACTCTATGTTCCAAAAGTTTTTGAATATAATCTAACATTTTATTCTTAATCTTCCAAGCAAGCACATTATAAATATCTTGTAGTTGTTTTATTTCATCTTCTAGTAGTCTTGGAATATGCATTCCGGGTGAAAATAATCCACGGCGTAAAGGATTTTTTTCAACTAAGCAATCAATAATTTCTTTATTTATTCCAAAATAATTAAGTAAAGTATTACCTTTAAATGGCGCCCCAAAACCATAAATGGTTTTTCCTATTTTTTATTTGATAATAAAAAATGTTTATATTTTTTCTTCATTACAATAATTCTTTTTGCAAATGCATGATATGCTGACAATACATTACATTTACTAACTTTTTTATGATGCTCTAGTTTCTCAAGTTGTTTAGTTTTTCTATAGACTCCAGGATGAGAAATATATCCAATAATTGATCCACCATGTATAGGCGAAAAATAAGCATCAAACATTTTTAAGTCATGAATTTCAAGTAAAAAATTAATTGTTTTAATTGTGTAATATAGTAAGTGTTCATGATAGATTTGATCAAATGCACAATTTTTAACAATTGATTTCATATATAAAAACTGGATAACGAAAACACCTTTTTTCTTTAGAATGCTTTTAATTCCTTCACATGCTGAGTGTAGCTCTTCAAGATGAAAAAAAACACCTGACGCATTGATTACATCAAAACTGCGACCTAGTTCATTAGCAGTCTTCAAGTTAAAGAAAGTATTAATTGTCGGAATTTCTGATTTATTAGCAATACTTGAAATTTCCTTTGAAGATTCAACTCCTAGCACTTCCCATCCTAATTTTTGATAATGTTTTAATTGAGTGCCATCATTTGAACCAATATCTAAAACTGTTTTCCTTTTGATTCTAGGAAAAATTTCTTATCTACTTCGTAAGCAGTATTTAAAAAATGTGCTGATAGTGACTTTGTAATACCTGATAAATATGTATGATCTCCAAACATAATTTCTTCTTTACTGTATAGTCTAATTGTGCAGTTTGATAGAAATTACAATAGACAAATCGCAAAGGATAGAAAGGTTCACTTCCTATCTCGTTTATATTTAAAAATGATTACACCAAGGTTGATTACCTAGGTCAACAATCAACTCTAAATCCTTATTTTCACAAACTCTTCAATATATTTATATGTATAATTAATAAATTATTGAACATTTTTATTAAGAGTGTTTAGAATACTTACAACAGTATTTAAAGCGCCATTTTTTTGTGCCCACATTTTCCTAGCATTATTTGCCAATGCTGATAATGTCTCATAACGAAGTATTGCTCTTCCTATAGCTTCAACTATTTTGTCAGGAGTACTGCTTGAAAAACTTTCTCCTGGAAAACCAAACTCATGCATTAATTTTGTTAATGTNGTTGCTTCTGGTGCTACAAGTGGAATACCGTTTGCTAAAGCCTCACAACTTATTCCAGAACAAGCAGTTGCATAATGAGCTATATCATANGGTGCTACTAAAATATCACATTGTGAAAGTAAATTTTTCCAATCAATCGTCGATTGAATATTTAAAACCAATCGTAATCGATGATGATTTATGGACATTTGTTGCAATTTATCTAAAGTTTCTTTTAATTCATGTCTACCATCTTGAACAAGTATATTAATATTTGAAAACTGGCTTAATAACTTACCNACGATCTCAGGTACTAAATGAAATCCCTTATTAGGTCTTTGAGCACCAATAAATCCGATGGTNAGCTCATTTTTAAATTCNTCACTCCTTTGACAAATAGCATTATATGGATGNGGAACATAATTAACATTTGTCTGAACTAAAAAGCTATAAATCTCAGAAAAAGTTCGATCAACAGTTATAAAACTAATATNNTGCTTTAAAGATCCTGGTAAATTTAAACCAGATAGACGGTATAAAGATGGATAATGATTTCCTGGACGAATTNNCCATTCACTTTTCTCATTAGGTGTTGCTAACATACCAGTTTGCTCAATAAGACTAACCACAACTTTAGGACAATAATTAGCACGATTTTTCATCCAAAGAATAATTCCCCATAGCGCTGCTGGTGTTGCAGCATCGAAAAAAACGAGGTCATCAATATTAATATTATCTACACTCAATAAATCATTACAAATAATTGACGCAATATCATAATAACTTTTTATCCAGCCACAAAGAGTATCATTACTCGTAAGTGCATATGGGCTAACGCTAAATACTTTATAAGCTCCTAATTCATTTTGTATTGAATCTTCAATATTGTAACTCGAAAGAATTATTGAATCATGCCCTTTTTGTCTAAACGCTTGTACTAACAATCGACAATAAGTAGCATAATGTCCAAGATTAGAATACAAAGATGGATCACAATAAATAACTCTCATAAATATTTATGATAATAATCTATCAATTGTAATTATATTAATTTAATTGACCTATTCAATCTTTATAGCAACCTGTTCATGAATACGATTGTATCCAATGTATTTGTATTTTAATTTTTTATAATGTAAAAATTCTTGTAATGCTTTATACTCGCCATTTTCCCAATTAGGGTAGTTGAAATATTCATCAAGTTGAAATATTCATCAAAAACAATAATACAACCTGAATTAATTTTTGGATTAAGAATTTTAAAAATATCTCTAGTAGATGAATAAAGATCGCAATCAATATGCATGAAACCAATATTTTCATTGTGATTTTGAATAAATTCATTTAGTGTATCATCAAATTTACCTTTAATTAGTACTACATTTGATTGTACTTTCGGCAATGTTTTATTTCTATAATGGCCTCTAAGAAAACCGTCACGCCATCTTTCTGGTAATCCTTCAAATGAATCAAAACCGTAGATCGTTTGCTTAGTTAGTGAAGCAATAAAATTTATTGTTTTTCCTGAATAAACACCAAATTCGCAAATAAGTCGATTATTATTAGAATTAGCTTCTATAAAAGCTATTTCTAAAAGATCATATTTTGAAGTGACTGAATCAACATCTAACATATTTTTTTCAATATATCTTGCAGTTGATTCTGTAGCTCTTTTTTGTAGTACTATTCCAATATCTTGAACGAATCTTTTTTGAAAATATTGCATCTCATATCTTATTAAGTATCTAATAGGTAAAGTTATTATTTGTAATATTTTTTTAATAAAAGTGTTTAACATGACTTAAATTTTTTGGGACATTAATCCAAGTAGAAAATTTTAAATAATAATAAATATTTATCTTGACAATTTTTTTATTAAAATTCTAGTTATTCATTTATTTAGTAGTTTTGCTAAAAAAATCTCCTATATATTATTTAAATGTTGATAATTTCGAAAGGATAATATATAAAACTAAGAGTGGATAATCATACTTCCAGGCGCATTTATACAAAAAGTAACTTCTGGAAATTTGCTTAAAGCTAATTTAATTGAAGTTTTTAGCTTTGGTGGTACAAATAACAACATGAACCCACCCCCTCCTGCACCTAGCAACTTGCCGCCAAGTGCTCCAGCCTTACGAGCGGAATCGTATAGTTCATCAATAAATGGATTACTTACACCTTCATCTAGATTCCGTTTTTTACACCAGCTATGATGTAATAATTCACCTAAATCTGATAAATTGCCATTTCTAACAATAATTTTATGTGCAACATCTACTTGGTTGTGAATAGCTTTAAGAAAATCAGAAATTAATTCTACATTTTTTATTTTACGTCTTTCAATTTCATAAGCTCTTCTTTTAATACCAGTATAAACTAGCATAAGTGATTTTTTTAATTCTGAAAGTCGTTTAGGTGATAAAACAATTTTTTCTACATCAAATTCACGATCACTATGAAAATCTATTCGACATATTCCTCCGAAAGCTGCAAAAACTTGATCTTGACAACCTACTGCTTCTCGAAGAATGTTCCGTTCTAAATTAATTGCTTCACTTGCAAGTTGTTTACGTGTCCTATGTTTATGTTGGAATGCTGCTAATGCATTGAGNAGACCAACTGTAAAACTGGAAGANGAACCTAAACCAGTAAATGATGGTAAATCCGAACTAATACTGATCTCAACATCTTGTTTAACTCCCATATATTTTAGAGACTCACGAAACGGAGCATGTGTTATTTCTTGAAGATTTTTAACACATTCAACCTTACTATATGCTAAACGAACTTTGTAATCAAATAATTTTGAAGGGAAACGCATAATTGAATGATACACATATTTATCGATAGCTGTTCCTATTACAGCACCACCATATTTTCTGAAATATTCTGGGAAATCGGATCCTCCACCAAATAAACTAATTCTAAGTGGGGTACGTGAAATTATCATAGTGATTAATATTAAAGATGTATTTATAAGATAATGAAAAATATCTCAAAATTATGCGTTCAATTATTTCATATAACATTTAACATAATAATTCAATTTGAATATTTTTCACTAAAATACCTAGCAAACTGCTCTGCTATCCGCCCATTTCGGCCGCCTCGGTTTAATGCCCATCTTATTGCTTCGGTTTTAATCTTTTCTTCTTCAGTTGGTTTAATTTTATAACCATAATTTATTAGCCATTGTTTACATATCAACCAATAAGTTTCCTGATCGATACTATAAAAAGAAAGCCAAATGCCAAACCGATCCGAGAGCGAGATTTTTTCTTCTACCACTTCACCTGGGTGAATTTCTCCTTTTTCGGATTGATGATAACTTAGGTTATCTTTAAAATCCTCTGAAACTAAATGGCGACGATTTGATGTCGCATAAATTATCGCATTTTTAGGTAACACTTCAAAACCGCCATCTAATAAAGATTTTAATGATTTATATTGATATTCATCTTGCTCAAAAGAAAGATCATCAAAAAATAAGATATATTTTTGCTGATTCTGCTCTTGTTTTTGTAATAGTTCAACCAAATTATGCCAATCACCGATAGATTCTCGATCAACTTCAATAACTCTAAGACCTTGCTGGTAGTATTTATTTAATAGTGCCCGTATTAAAGATGATTTTCCACTACCTCT
>Ga0049116_10000249_pt1 | contig 12079 bp, 5 predicted proteins | sample WorMetvacBELIZE2_FD_55049 | JGI IMG/M metagenome (GOLD analysis project Ga0049116, IMG submission 55049) | Marine gutless worms symbiont microbial communities from Max Planck institute for Marine Microbiology, Germany - Olavius vacuus BELIZE.2 | ecosystem: Host-associated > Annelida > Digestive...
TTAAAGGTCACCTATACCAAACGCCCAAACGGAAACTATTTAAGCTTCGATGTTATCGACACTGGCATTGGTATCGAATCATCGAAACTTGACAATATCTTCAAGAAATTTGAGCAAGCCGATCAATCCACCACCCGCGAATACGGTGGCACTGGGCTTGGTTTAAGTATTGCTAAGCAACTAGCAAAACTCATGCATGGCGATATCACCGTTACGTCGTTTATAGGCCAAGGCAGTACTTTCAGTTTTACCATGGCGGCAGAAGAGTCTCAACTCCCCGACATTTCTGTTGAGCCCAGTGCAAATCTACGTTGTGCGATAGTAGATGATTTGCAAACCAGTCGCGAATATTTTGAACACGTCGTTACATCTATGTCCATTGTGCCCAAGAGCTATGAGAGTGCAAAAGCTTACCTTGAAGATAGTCCTCTGGCCTTTGACGTGATAATACTTGATTTATCCATGCCGGAAATGAGTGGTGTAGACTTGCTTGAACAATTAAAGGCGATGAACCCACAGAAATTTCCTAAGATCATTTTGATATCTGCGGAACTGGAACGTTTAGAGGATGAAAATGATGTTTCTGAACTTATCTGGCGTACTCATGCCAAGCCGATTAACCGTAGAGAACTCGAACACGATTTAGGCAAGTTAATCGAGACTAAACCTATTTCTCGTACTGATATTCAAGAAGGTAACAACAAGAAACGGATACTTCTTGCTGAAGACAACGAGATTAATGCAGAAATTGTAAAGACCATCTTGCAGTCGGAAGGCTATAAGTTCCTGCATGTCAAAAACGGAAAAGACGCTGTAGATGTGGCAAAGCGTCACCGCTTCGACCTTATTTTAATGGACTGCAATATGCCTGTAATGGGCGGTATCGAAGCATCAATGATGTTGCGGACAACATTAGAAGTCGACACACCAATTGTAGCGCTTACTGCAAATGCCTTCGCAGAAGACAAAGAAGAATGTTTGGCTGCTGGCATGACTGACTTCCTAGCCAAACCTTTAGATAAAGACACGCTGCTCGTTTGCATTAAAAAGTACATTGGATAGCAGCGATTACTGTCATTTACTTGCGTGTTGGTCGACAGACCACACGCACACAATATTAAACCATGTAGGGCTCTTGTTCTGAGATATACCCGGGTGCAATTGCCAGATTATCGGTATTAGCTAGGCTCTGCTGGTTTCTAAGCCAAAGTTGATATTCGCCAGTGCGTAAGCTTGCATGCTTTGTACAATCAACATTCCAACGCCTTAATAGATATCCTGCCATGGCCGCACGAACTTCAAGTTTTAGCACGCCTTCTTCCATTGCGTAATCCAGCTCTATTGCGGTGGGATATTTAATGTTTTTAGGGTGAGGTACAATTTCAAGCGGGATTAGTCTCCCCCATTCTTCATCGTGTTCAACACATTCGTGAGCATCCGGCTCCGCTTTAACCGTTACCTTACTAATTCTTGTCAGTACAAAATCTCTGAAGCTTTGTGACTTTCTATCGAATGCACGAACATGCCAGCGCTGACCGTTATCAACAATACTATGAGGTACTAGCTCCCGTGCGCCGCTGCCGCTGGATAGCGACGTGTAGATTACGCTCATTGCCTTTTTGTTCACTATGGCCTGTACCACTTTTGCTACCACAAAAATATCAGGAACATTTAGTGACGATGCACTTTCCACAGGGAAATGGACATCGCCGATGGCATCAAACCCGTCTGAAATGTCGTTAGCCAGCTTTACAAGGGTTCGTTTTGCATCGTGCTCAAAAACCGGAAAAAAGTTTTCTGTTTGAAAGTAACGCTTTTCCCTTGGATCGTAGATTAAGTTATCAGGAGCGAGCTCTTTATATAATGTAAAATCACGGGAGCCAGCCGACAACCCCACTTCAAAGCGATTTATTAAGTCCTGGCGGTGGATAGCCCCTTTAAATAGTAAGCAAAAGTCGATATACGCCAGACGCTGACGTTGAGAAAAAGAAATAGAATCTAACATGGTGCGCACTTATTGTGTTTTTATTCAGTGTGGTTTATTTGAAGCCGCATGTAAATAGTAAACAAATAAAAAAGCCCAGCGCTAGGCTGGGCTTAAACTTTTAGCAACTAAGGTTTATGACTTCACACGTTTGCGAGCGAAAACCATGCCGCCTAAAGCCAAAAGCGATAAAGCAAGTGTTCCTGGCGCTGGTACTTGTGCAATGGTGAAACTTGCGCTGTTAATTTCAATTTCTTTATTATCACCGCCTAAAAAGACCCCTCCAAAATTGATGCTACCTTCTAAGCCATTCAACGCTGAAGTTCCCGCAGCCTGTGCAACAAACTTTAAGCTAAACAGGTCTATTACAGGAGTTGTCGACTGATAAATAAAGTCGATTCCTCCAAAATGATCTACGATTGAAGATCCTATTTCTAGCACCCCCCCAAAATATGTCAGTGGGAGGAATAACTCGGAAATGGGATCTCCTAAGGTATTAATCGCACCAAAAGGGTTTAATGTTGAGGCATCTACAAAATTTATAAATGTTTCGTCAAAACCAATTACCGTATTGTAGACGTCAAATGTTTGAACGATTAACGTTCTGTCAAGGAAAGCATCTTCGTTAGAAAAGCTCACCGTTGCCGTGATAGTTTCCCCTACTTGATAAATGGTTTTATCCGTAGAGATTTCAATTATTGCGGCGTTTGCACTAAAGCTTGCAATAGCCATTACCATTAAAATAATTTTCTTCATTTTCTTTCCACTTACTGAACTGCACATGCTGTACGTGTACACATAGACATTAACGCATACAAATCATAGATATTTAGTCTGCTATCCCCGTTGAAGTCATGTTCTTCAACCGTTGCTTGATTTCGTAGAAGCAACGTATAGAACGCCACAACATCGTAGTTATCAACGTCACTATCGCCATCAAAATCACCAACGATGGGCTCAGGCTCACTTGTTTCAGGGAAGTCCATTACTACAACTACTGGGTCGTGGTCAGATGAACGATAAGCATCAGCGCCGTAATAGCTAGATAGCTGTGTTTCAGTCTTATATTCAACGTTGTAGTCGAAGACACGAGGTTCGTCAGCGTTGATATGCCAAACCGTAGCGTCTACCACATACTCTGTAAGCGACGAGCTTGATAACGCGTGATCTAAGTAACCCATTTCGCCACCGAAGCTGTACGAGTAAGCACTGTCGCCATCGAAAACGTTTACCAAGTTACTGTAGCCTGCGCTTTCCAAAGCAAGAATTGGATCTTCCTTCGCGTAAGCATTTAAGTCGCCCATTACGATGACGCGGTCAGACAATACTTCGCTATATTGTTGGACAAGGGCTATAAGTCCTTCTGCAGCTTGGGTACGCAGTTCGTTCCAGCAGCCTTGTCCATCACCCAAGTCAGCGTCGTTACCTGTTGCACTGCCACAGCTCCCTTTAGATTTAAAGTGATTTACCGCAAGTGTGAAGGCTTCGTCGTTACTATTTACGCTAAAGCTTTGCAGCAACGGCTGACGGTTACCGTAGTCAAAAGGCGTGTCAGAGGAAGTAACAGCTGCTCCTTGCGGCGTAACCGTCGCAGGCTTATAAATAATACCTACAGCAATTTCATCACCGCCTAGTAATGATTCAAGTGCGACGTAGCTGTACACGTCACTACCAATTTCAGCATTTACGCTATCCACAAGTGAAGCGATAGCAGAATCACTACCATATCCGTCGTTTTCAATTTCCACTAAACCAACGACGTCCGCATCCATTGCCACGATGGCTGCTACGGTCTTCGCCTGCTGACGGGCAAATTCAGTTTCTGAGTCTGCGCCACGAGATGTAGGGAAATTCGGACCGTTGAAGTAGTTAAGTACGTTAAAGCTTGCCACTTTAACATCGCCTTGCACGTCCAGCTGTGGTGCATTAGTTCTCGGATTTGTGCGAACGGTTTGAAGTTCGCCCACCGGAATTAAGTTGTAAGCGCCAAATGCATAGTGCATTACACCTTCAAGGCCTTCAACGCTGTCGCCTAAGCGTAACGGATTANCATGTGATAAACCGCCAACAGGGAATGGAATACCGTCAGCGTTTTGNGCATTTGAACCGTCATCAATCAACAATGTGTTACGGCCGTTAGATTCTGCCAATGCAATCGCTTCGCTCGAGCCTGCTGCATATTGGTTTGTAGGAATCATCAATCGACCTGATGAAACGTTAAACTGTCCATAGCGCCCTAGGTTATATATGTCGGTTACACTAAGGGTTTGCTGGAAGCTAACCTGCATGCCTTCAAATGATTCAAGGTTTACACTCTCATCAAATGGCATCTCGAGGTTCGTCGATAAAATACTATCGCCTGCTCCTAGAACTTCAGCATTAGCGCTAAGTACAATTTCTGTAATGCCGTTGTATTCGGCTACTGCACCGCTTACACGCACAGCGTCACCCACACTAGGGAACTCAGTGAAAGTCGTTGAGTAAACGAACACGCCTTCAGAAGTAGAAGCATTACCGTCTGAGTCACTGGCTTCTTCTTGAATGAAGAATCCGTTCATCTCTGACACAACTTTGGTCACTACTGCCTCAACAACAACATCGCTCCCCGCAAGTGGTGATGCATCCCCATCCCCTTGAATCGTGCTGATGAGTACAACGTCAGCTACCGGATCTGTTGGGTCTGTTGGGTCAGTAGGATCGGTTGGGTCAGTAGGATCTGTAGGCTCGCTTACCGAACCATTATGCGTACCAAAATTGCTAAAGGTATCCTTTGGCAGACTGTCCCACTCTTCTAGAGTGAAAGCAGGGTTGCGGTTAGGGTTACCTGCGGTCACTGAACTCTTGCGCACTAAGGTAACGTCCTTACCCCAGTTTGTTTTAACACCGAATGTACCAAGCGCGTCGATAACTTGGCCGTTATTGACAAGCTCTATGTAGTCATCTCCATTGAAATTTATTACGAAGCTACTAAGAGTGGCACCAGTGGTAAGCGAAGGAGCCGCACTAGCATGGGCAAACGTTACTACGCCACCCGCAGGAATCGTACCTTCTAATGCAAGAACCTTGCGATCCGCATCAGCGGTAGCACCATTAGAAAGAAGAACCAGCTCATAACCTGCTAGGCTGACTGGCTGTGTAGAACTATTAAAAAGCTCGATGCCTTTATTAAAGTCTCCACCTTCAATATATTCTGAGATGTAAATGCTGCTAGTTACAGGAGTTTCGCCGCCTCCTGTGTCGCCACCAGTATCCCCGCCAGTATCCCCGCCAGTGTCACCACCAGTATCGCCACCTGTACCGTCACAACTTTCGTTGAAGATAAGTGAAGCAAGTTCAGGCTTATCGATAAACGGGTTTCGGTTGCCTTGGAACTCATAAACGCGCTCGTTACGGCGGCGCTCAAAGTCATCTACCGGATCACTTTCATGCCACTGAAGCAGCACGCAAAGTTTACCAAATGCCGCTTCACTCGTAGATGTGAGGCGATTTACTAATACTAAATCGTCTTCTGTATCACCAGCCGTATTACCGTCATAACGAACATCCATGTAAAGCATAGAACGTGCAACGTCACCTTTAACCGCATCGCGTGGCTCAAAGGAGTCACTGTCGACACGATTTAACGGTGCTTCAGAAAGTTCGCTGTCACTAAAATCAAAGTCCAAGTTGCCCCGTGAACTATTCACCGAAATATCGGTAGGACGTAGATGTAGAATATCGCTGTATGCAGTCAGGCTTGAACTAGGGAACCCGTGGCTTTTCGCCCATACGTGTTCGCGGTTCCAGTTGTCTTGATTAGTGCTTTGGCTACCGCTACCGTTGGTGAATTTATCCTGAGAGATACCTTTGTAAAACAAGATAATATTATTTGAATTAGCAGGGTCTTCATCTGTATAGGTTAACGCCGTCCAGACCTCTGAATAAGACAACGTGCGGTGACCATTTTCAATAATGTTGTGTGCTGTTTCTTTTAAAGTTTGCGCACTTTCACCGTTTGCAATCGCAGCGTCAAGCGCCGCATAGTAATCAGACGCAACATAATCACTGGCTAAATTAACTGCTTCTAAATCAGGGCAGTTAAAGCAAGCTCCGCTTATGAATAGAAGTTCGCTTGAAGGCTCTCCGCCCTCGTCAGGTGTGTCACCGCCGTCTGTGGCACCAGACCCGGTAACTGTAATACTCTCAAGATTAAGATATTCAGTTCCTGCGTTGTTAGACATAACAACTTTAAGAACAATGCTACTACCGCTGCCTATAGCAGCCGAAACGTTGCCGCTCTCAAAATCGTCTTGTACTGTGTGAGCACTACCAGCGATAGGTGTAATAAGTTCAAACGTTCCACCGTCGACGGAGTAGAAAACGTCTATATAATCACTTTCTTCCATCGTGCCGCTTTTAGATAACAAAGCGTCGATAGTAATGTCACCCTGACCGTTTATGTCTATAGACTCACTTTGCCATACCACTTCACCATCAACATCACGGGCCTGCATCGCGCCATTTTGAACGCGAAACCAATCTGAAGTTGCGCTTAATTCGCCTGTTGAAACGTCAATTGACCAACGATCGACACCCTCGATAGTGACGTTAGTGCCAATTTCAATGGGGCCAGTCGCCCCTTTACCTTGGAGTTCACTTGCTTCGAAGTCTTCTAGCCAAACCGTTTCTGCTGCAACATTGATTGAAACAGCCCCTAGAGACAACGCGCTTGCCAACAATGCATTTACTACCTTTGCTGACCTGCGTAGCCTGTACTTTTGTGTGTTACCCTCATGAATCATTTTGCTTTCCGCTTTATTGTATAAGGAAGGTATAAATTCTTATACATACGTATACACAGCAAGCACTTAATAAAAATAATAATATAAACGTCACACACGTTAAGAATCATAAACTTAGACGTTTAAAATAAGTTTACTTATTGATTAACTCCACTGAACTTTGGTACAGGAAAAGTTAACTTGTCACAATGCCAAAATGTTTCAGTCTCGACACATTTCAATGACTACTCATGGTGCAATTTACAATGACTTGCACAAAAAAAGAGCGCCACTGGGGCGCTCTTTCAATTCCAATTTTAAGGCAACAGGCGGTGTGCACGCCTACTGCAATATTGCGGACTACTGCTCGTTTAAGAAGCTGTCGAAATCTGCCTGGAATGCAGATTTCAGTCGCATACATTGTTTAGATTCATCCTGCATGATTTCAACACCGCGAGCCATACCCTGATAAGTTTCACTNATTGGCGCNTAGAACGCATTNGCCAAATCTAGGTTTTCAGCTGAGCANGTTGTTGAAACAAACTCTGGCATTCTGCTTACATGATAGTCAGGCATTTTTGCTAACAGCGCATCTTTGTTTTTGTTAAGCCACTCGTATAACAACGTGTGGTCTTCTAAGTTACGCGCTACACGCACTACCATATACATGGTATTTGCAGGTGTAATGTNGTCAGTAAGCGCTAAATCTAGCATTTTAAAAACGGTTTCTTTGTCTTCAAAGTGCATTGAATACACNAGCGTACTTTTTACATTAGGCAGCTGTGCTTTTTTGAACGCCTCAACAATAGCGTTAAACCATGTTGCATGCTCGCTCTCTGCACTATTTCGCGTCGCGATCTCTATAGCAGTTCCTGCTATACCTGAAGGCACGCTGCTAGTATCGGCAAGATACTGCTTTGCTATCTCAATGCTTTGCTCAACAAGTTTCTCATTATTTGCATGTGTACCTAACAGGCCATACAGTTGGTTGCGCAAACGAATAACATCGGCACTATCCTGTTCACCTTGCTCAAGAGTAAGCTCGTTAAGTAACGGCATGTAATTTTGATTTAAAAGCGCGGCGTAAGCAGCTTTATTATTGTCATTCACTAAGTAATCAAATTCTGCCANCACGCCAACAGCAGCGCGAATAACCGCTGGGTCATCGTCTTTTGCTAAGCTATTAAGCACTTTCATGACNCTANCAACACCAACTTCATCTGCATTTAGCAGTGCCTGATAGTTATATAACACGTTCTTTTTTTCACGNTTGTTTAGTGCATCTATGTTGTCTAGAAGTGCGTTGAGCTGAGCAGGTTCAATAGACCAACGGAAGTATCCTGTCGCATTGTCATTTGGATAAACCCAGTCCGCTTCAGCAAGTTGCGGTAAAACAGTGGTTTTCTTATCTATGAAAACGACTTCGTTTAGAATTTTACCATTTGATTGGTAAGTCAGTTTTAACGGAATAGCCCAGGTTTTATCTTCTACAGTCGCGCCCGCAAGATGGAAACGGGACTGGGTTAATTTGCCGTCCTTAGAAATGTGAATAAGCGGGTAACCCGGCTGTTCCAAGTAGGCTTTCATCATGGCGCTTAAGTTAAAATCTGACACATTGTCTAAAGCACGCCATAAATCGTCTGCTACTGTATTGCCCCATGCATGTGTGTTCATATAGTTCTGAACACCTTCACGAAACTTTTCTGTGCCGATGAGAGACTCAATCATTTGCAGAATTGACTCGCCTTTTGAATAGTTTAAGCCCAGACCATCCATTACNTCAGGCTGGCTTTTCACTACCTTTTTAACAGGCTTAACCGTAGGGCTCGCGTCTGCCGCAAATGCACCTTCCTGTACAATGCGATCGGCGTAGTTAAGTTCAGGATAGAGGGTCTTCATCGTGTGACTGGCAGCCCATGATGCAAATGCTTCGTTTAACCACAAGTCATCCCACCACGCCATAGTTACAAGATTGCCAAACCACTGGTGAGCCAATTCGTGAGCTATGACATTCAGTGGTCGCGAGCGCTCTGTTACGCTTGGGTTATCTTCAAGAAGTAGCAGACTGTCTCGATAGGTAATTAAACCTACATTTTCCATCGCGCCATGAGTAAAGTTTGGAACGGCAACAAAATCCATTTTCTTGTAGGGGTATTTGATACCAAAAAACTCTTCCAAAGAGGCCAGTATTTCAGGTGTGTGTTTGATGACAAATTTAGTTTTGTCGGCATAACCTTTTGGCACGTAAATCTTTCCAGGTACGGAAAGCCCGGTAATTTCAGCGCTATCGAAAGGCCCAACCGTGTAAGCAATTAGATATGTGGGCATCGGCTTAGTTTTCTCAAACTCCACCGTTTTTACTCCGTTTTCCACGGTTACTTTTTCAACGGGTGTATTGCCAACAATTTCCTGGTGTGCGGGCGCGCTAATTGTCATTTGATAAGGGATTTTGAAATTAGGCTCGTCGAAGCTTGGAAACGCTTTACGTGCATGCATATCTTCAAATTGAGTGAAGATATAATTAGTCTCTTCGAAGCGTGACAAATACATACCATCAGATGATGTATTCACTTTTCCTTCAAATGTAACCTCAAGCGTATATTTGCCCGGCGCTATCTCACTTTGTGATTCCCCCCAATTAATATCGTATTCACCAATGGTAACATCTAAGGGAATAGTTGAACTTGAAGAAACCAGACGCGCAGATTTAACCGTGAGATCTTGCTGATAAAAGCCTACCTTCTTCGTCGGGGCTTTAACCGTTATATCAATATTCGTTGTACCAGAATAAGCAGGCTTGTCTGGGTCGATGTTTAGGTGAATGCGTTGAAAAGTAGGGGCGACCGTGGATGGTAATCGATACTCAACATCGGCCAGTGTCTTTTTAACAGGTGATACCACTGCGGCTGCAGTTTGTGCTTCTTGCGCTAGTACTGCCGTTGTCGAGAGCGATGTAATTGCTAAAACACTCGCGACCACACCAGCCAGTGTAGATAGTTGTTTCATTATGGTTTATCCATGTTGTGGGAAAATCCCTATATTCATCCACGGGTAAGAATAAATATGAAAAAGGGCCTTAGCAATCTAAAGCCCTTTTGGTACTGGTTCAAATTGTTACTATTCGTGTCAACCGCAAGAATTTAGCATTTCAGCGTAAGTATAAGCACTACTTTGCTGCCACCCGCTCANGTTTTCGGCATGTCGAATCTAACCAGCCAACAGTCGCAAACTGAGTACCCCATACAGTTACTTAAAAATGATATCTGCGCAGCTGCATTTGCATCTGCTTAACTTGTTGGACCAAGGCTTCGCAGTTATCTACAACTTCTTTCGCATAGCTAGTATTAGCATTACCCACCTGTTGAATGCTACTCACTCCTTTGTTTACGTCATTCGCCACCGCTGTTTGCCCTTCAGCCATCGTTGCCGCATCTTGGTTTAGTGTAGTAATGCGAGCAACGGCATCCAGCGCTTGTTTCAATGAATCGCCAGCGTGCTTAGTGGTCTCCACAGTTTTGTAAGCAGTGTCTTTATTTTGTTGCATTTTTTCAGAGGCCACACGGCTACCTTGCTGGAGTCGCTCAATCATATTGCGAATTTCTTCTGTAGATGACTGTGTTCTGCTCGCAAGCGAACGTACTTCATCTGCAACAACCGCGAAGCCCCGCCCCTGCTCTCCGGCACGAGCTGCTTCAATTGCCGCGTTCAGCGCCAACAAGTTCGTTTGCTCNGCGATATTTCTAATGACTTCCATGACGCCACTTATCTCTTCACTCGCCTGAGCAAGCTCTGTGATAACCTGTACAGACGCATCCACGTCATTGGCTTGTGACTGGATATCTTTGATCGTCTGAGCCAATACATTTACGCTATTTCGTGTGTCTTGGTCTGCCGCATGTGCCGCTTCACTTGAGCTTCGAATGGTTGAAGACACCGTTTGAGCATTTTGTTGCATCAGAGAAATAGCATTATCAATAGACTCGGTTTCTCGACTGAGTCGAGAGACGGTATCTTTAGAGCGCAGTGCTGTCGTATTTAGCGCCTCAGATTTTGCCAGCATGTGTTCAGTGGCTTCATCAACGCTCTGCAATGTTTCCTGCAATTGGCTAAGTAGACCGTTAAATGCTCTTGCCATTGTTCCAAACTCATCGCTTCTTGAGGCTTGAAAACGGAACGTTAAATCACCCTCACCAGAAGATAAGTTATTTACTACACCAATGAATTCTTCTAGTGGTTTACCAACGATATGCTTAACTAAAAACCAAATGGTGATTAAGATACCCACACTGGCCAGTACAATTTTAAGTACAACGACCAATACTGAACTTCTGACCATCGCAGATTTTTCAGACGAAGACGCAGCTAATATNATGTCGTAGCCCCAGGGTGAAAACGGGACAACTTCTACAACCCAGTCATCGTTGGGTTTCAGTGCTTCGGCTACCTGCTCATCATTTACGTGAGCAGAATGCATGCGAATATTTCCTTTCCCATCACGAAGTGCGACAAAACCTTCTTTTAAAACATGGCTTTGCTTGATGGCCTGTTCCAGAACATTGAGGTCGGCTGAATATCCCACATACCAGATACCAACAACTTCGCCACTGCTGTTAAACATAGGCTCATACCCAGTAAGGTAAGGGCTGCCTAAAATATCGACGGCACCGTAGTACGCTTGCTGTTGATTTATCTTTTTAATGGCTTTGCCGTTAGGCGCCAGTTTAGTACCTATAGCTCGCTCACCATTCTTAATAACATTGGTACTGACTCGAATATAATCATCGCCAGTTTTACTAAACAGCGTGGCAGTACCGCCCATAACGTTTGTCAAACTATCCACTAAATCAAACGTGTTCGCCTGATCAATATTGCCCAATCTAAGTTGCCGAGCCTGCGTATTTTTAACGGTGACAAAGTCGGTTTGATTGGGCTCACCCAACGCCTCCCCTCTTTGCTTAAGCAGCGCCATACTGCTTTTTACCCGCTCAAGCATGATAGAGTCGGTTACAGTGAGTATGTTTACTAACCGATCAGCCGTACTCTTTTTTTGCTCTTCAACAAGGGTTGAAACATTCGACGAGGTGGTAATAACCGTTACAACAGCAACAATTAATGCAAAAAGAGCGATAACAGCAGATATAGAAAACAGAAACTTTCTTTGAATGGACATTTATCATCTCAATATTTAGTCGTTCAACACAAAGCCACTCCTTTTAGCATTCAACCTAGCCAATCACATTTACCACACAGTACAACGGCTTAAGGTCTTAAATCCCTCTATAGTAATTTAGGCAAAAATTACATAAGAGCAAATTATCCAAACGTTTATTTTTTT
>Ga0049116_10000250_pt1 | contig 12060 bp, 9 predicted proteins | sample WorMetvacBELIZE2_FD_55049 | JGI IMG/M metagenome (GOLD analysis project Ga0049116, IMG submission 55049) | Marine gutless worms symbiont microbial communities from Max Planck institute for Marine Microbiology, Germany - Olavius vacuus BELIZE.2 | ecosystem: Host-associated > Annelida > Digestive...
AAAATGACCAAAAATTCTTAAACTTTGAGCTCATTTTTTAAAAATACTTAGATTTTTCTGAATGAAACCAGACGGTTAGAGGTTATGCAACGGTCTTTAGTGTAGCGAGAAGAAGAAGAAGTGGGCGCAGCCTTTATTTGAAAAATCATTTTTTCCCATCTATCCCCACATGATTAAGAAGGAAGGTTGTTGTGTATACAGGCCTTTCTAAGTTGTCCTCCTCATCCGATAAGGGTAGTTATTTGGCGTTGAAGTTGATCATTCACTGTTGCTCCTTGTGTCTCGATGTGAGCATTTTAAAGTCGTTGGGGATGACACGGTTGGATTTTTTTTCGCTTGGGGCGGATGCAGTTCAGAAGAGTCTTGAGAAGGTGATCAAAACCCTCTACAACGAGGAGGAACGGTTGCATCAGATGGGATTCATCGACCGAGCGGTGCTTCTTGAGAGTATTAGCGTCTATCTCGTAAAAAGAGAGGGGGGTGATCGTGAACTTCTTCTCCATTGGAGGGGAAATGCTGACCTGAGGTTGTTTTGTCAAAGTTTTTTGAGTAGAGAGATGGGTGTTCTTACGCCAATGTCTCGCGCGCTGATCACTCAGGTAATATCAGCAGAACAAGATAGGGAAGCAGGGAGTTCCCGTTGCGATGGTCTGTGACACAGTCAGCCGTGGGACAGGTTTGAGAGAAAGGAAGACTTCTTGATCTGTCCCCTGGTAATCCCCTCAAGGGAGTTTCTGAGGGAGATGGGCCTCTTTTAAATAGCTTGTAAGAAGGAAGAGGGGCGTGGGGTTTCTAGTCCGTTTCAACCTGCGTGATTCTTGGGTCTTATCTTTCTCAGTAGGATGGTTACAACGTTATGATCATTGCTGATCAAACTTTTTGACCATATCTAAACACTTTCAGAGGATTCTTCAGCAACATTGTTGCATAAGTCAAGAGGTGCATGGGGGATTGAATGAGATGATCTCCGGGTTTTTTTTGGAGAAAAAATCGCAACCAATTGATTATAAAACTTTTTGCAAGAAGATGAAAAAGAAAACTGTAAATCACTTTTTCTCAAACCTTAATGCGTTTTAAGAGTGCGTGTAACACTATTCTTCCGAGGGGAAATAAGGTTGTTAGTTCATATATGTGCGCATATGCATGTTTTCATTGATTTAAAGTTTAGTGTTAGTTTACCATGAGGTGCTGATCTCTTTTTTTTAAAGAGAACTATAGGCGGAGAGATGGCTGTTTCGTCAACAAAGGGAGTGAGTGATCGCTGTTCGTTCGAGAGGGTTCTGCACATGCATCTTCCCAAAGAGGAGCAGAAGGGCTGCCTTCTCTTCTAAGCAGAGTAGCTGATCTTCAAAGAACAAAAATCGAACAAGAGAGAGAAAGATGCTAAAAGATTTGAAAGTGTGTAGGTAGGATGTTGCCCGCGTTGAGGATGTATCGGGTGTGAGTTAGTAAGAGGGGCAGGGGGATGTGTTGTGAGTGGGGTAAGACCGAAAACTCCGAAGGGGAGTTGAATCGCCTGATCAAAAGCTGGAGAGACAACGCCTCCCCCTTTTCTGGGCAAACTGATCGAGCGATGGCCTCGGTCCGTAAGGAAGCGTAACTTTGTAGAGGTGAGAGAATGCATTTTTCAGAAATGAGAGCGAGTCACTGTCTTTGTTGGTCGGAAGAGTGGGAGAAGATGTTACAGGCATGGATTTCTAGGAAGGATGAGCTAGGCCCTCCTTCGACAAAATATTTGGATCTCAAGTTAACCGAGCTTAAATGGAGTGCGTGTGATGGGGGAAGCCCAGAGAAATATCAAGATGTCATAGATAGCATACAAAGATGGATTCCTGTGCTAAACCTGTTAAGGGAAGAAGTGGAGGGGGACATCACCTTCCACCAGCTGTTGCAGATCCTTGAGCGAGAGGGAGGTCCCGTTTTTTCTTATCTTGTTGAAAATGCGATGGATTCGGAGAAGGGGGATGGAAAGGGAAACCCAGGCCCAGGGTGTCTGTTGCCTATTTTGTTGAAAACAGTGTGTGGTCATGCGTTTTGGCTCGCCTGTCAACGGTTTAGTGCAACGGAAGATAGGAAGAGGGCAGGACTGGAATGGATTGACTCGATGATCGGGGGGGCGGAGATTCTGCTGCAAGAGATGGATTTAGGGGATCGCGCGTGCTTTCTTTCTACTGCGGAGTACAGGGGTGTGAAGTTGGTCGGACAGGTGCTAAGGGAGGAGATGCCATCGCATCGTCTTGATGCAAACGAAGCCCAGGAAAAGATTCTAACGTTTTTCTCCCTGGGCCGTTTCATGCCAACTTTTTCCCATATTACCTCATTCTTAGAGGAGTCTGTTTTGCCTTTAGTCAAACAGGCCAGAGAGCAGGCGAAGGGCCTCGCTCAAATGCTCATCGATCATGTGGGGAGCTGTCTGTCGCAACGTGCTGGTTGGGAGCAGCGGGGTATCATGCTGCAAATTCAATGTGCAATCAAAGATGACGTGGATGTTAATAACGACGAAATCTTAGGTTGTGCTGTAGGGGTGAGGCAAGACTGGCACGAGAGGATTCAAACGGTTGCGGATCAAATGCAACAGCAGTTGGACCTCGGCCTTAAAAAGAGGGAAGACGCCGAGAAGTTGGCTCAAGAAAAATGGACGGAGGGAGTGCAGATCTTCTTGGGAGGGCAGGTAGGGGAGGCGATGGTGGATCGCTATCGGCAAACCTGGGCTGACTCAGTGAAAGCAAGGTGGGAGTCTGGTTGTGAGGCGGCGGGGGTAGGAGCAGAGGCCTTATCGGAGGTTGAGGTTGTAACAGATATGCTCGAGGAATTAGGTACAGGAGATTGTGAGGGCGTTGATTTAGAATGGCTTACTCGATTGATGGGGGCGAGCTCGGAACAGTTGAAGGATTCAGAAAGGGCATGGGTATTAGCGGCAAAGAAACTGGGTGCATTCAAAAGGGAGAAGGAAAGATGGGAAAAGGGGAGAGAGGCGAGATTGGAGAATATAAAGAGCCTATTCAAGGCAGAAAGGGTGTCGTCTGATGATTTCATCCCTTGCAACACGCAGTTTGACACGCAGTTCGTCCTCAATGTGTTGGAAGTAACAAAGGGAGAGATACCGTCGAGAGTGGTGAAGGTTTTGGAGCGGTTCGTGTCCTTCGCTTTAGCACAGAGAGAAGAGGTGGATGAGGAGCGGTTCTGTTCCTACATGGATCAGGTAACCCAGGCTTTGTCTGTTTGCGAGGACGAAGAGAGCGTGAATAGTCTGTGCAACTCCGCCATTTTATGTTTAGCCTCCCATCTGCACTATCCTCTTGCTGTAGACCGATTTTGCAATTTCATGCAATTAGTGTTCGGTTCATTCCTTTCGAGTAGATTGGGACAACGGATCAAGGTAACAGAGATATTGTGTGGAGGAAAGGAAGAGATAGAACCCCTGTTTGAGGGGGAATGTTTTGGTTGTCTACCTCAGGAGGTGAGGGAGAAAGTGGTCTTGGGCGCGATTTTCTCTAAGCGATTCTCGCGTCAACTTAATCCCAGTTCAGAGGGCTATTTCGTGCTGAGATTGATCATCCACTGTTCTGTTTTAGGTTCTCCCCCTCTTGGTTTTCGAAAATGGTTGGAGCAGTGGATGATTAAGGTAGATTTTCCTCCACTTGATTCAGATGAGGTTCAGAAGGATATCCAAGCACTTATTGGCATTCTCGTCAAAAACCCGCGTTTGTTTTGTCACACGAATGTTGGCTATCAGACGGCCATTTTGGAGGCCATTCATTCACGTGTCACAGAAGACAACGTTCCGCATTCCGATCAGACGGCCGCTTCGGAGATGAGTCGTTCAGAGGCCCATAGAGTTCTGCGTCCTGATTGGGAAAGAAATCATCTATTGCGTGAATTGTGTCAGTTATTTCCATGGGAAAGAATGGACAAGCTCTTGCAAGGTTCCCGATCTTTGATTGATTGGGTGAATCTTCAGGAAATAGAGAGGGAAAAGAACCGGGGGGATGTGATTGCTCTCTGTTTGGGGGCGCTTCTATCATTGCATGTCCTTGGAGGAAGAGTGGAGTGCATTGATGAAGAAGAAGGGGTAAATCAAATGTTAAACGCACGTGAAGACTGTCCTTTGGGCGAGTTTATTAACCATATGTACAGTATCAAGACCTCCTCCTCACCAGAGGATTCGGACAGGGGAGTGAAAGCGCAATATCAAGAAGTTGAAAAACACATAAGAAATTTATTGCCTGCGTTTAGAGTATGTGAGGCATGGCACCATGGAGAAGATATGCGCTTGAAGCCACCTGGAGAGCCTGGAGGGCTTCCTGCTGCAGAGCAGTCGATCGATCAAGCTTCAAAGAAAGGGGGGAAAGGGAAAGGAGATTTCTCTTCTGAAAAAAGCGGAGAGGAAGTCCCTGTGGGCCAACTGTTTGATTTTCTCAATTTTTGTAAGAATCATCATCCTTGCTTCGTGGAATCCTTGCTGCTAGAGAAAAAGGGGGAAGAGTTGAGTCAGGGATGTCTGTTGCCGACGTTGATGAGGGTGGTATGTAATCAGGGGTTGTATCTTTTTTCAGAATCTTTGTGTAACGAGGGGGGCGGACGATCGTCTGCGAATGGTGAAGCAATTCCTGAGTGGGTGTTGAGCAATGGGTGGTTTGATCGATTGATCGACGGAGTAACGGGTTTGCTGACAGAAATGGATGAGCGGGATGGCCAGATCTTTTTTCGAACCTCCGAAGGTACAATCGTAAAAAATCTCTGTGAAATGTTTGAACAGGATCTTAGGTCAAAAATTTTGGATCGACAGGAGGCTATGCGAAGACTACAGGCTGTTTTCCGCTTGATCCATATGATGCCAGGCACAGTCCATATGCATATGTTTTTGGAGGATTGCATTCTTCCTCTGCTTAAAGAGTATTTTTTTCATGTTATTCCGTGGAAGCAGAAAGATTCTAAGGGAAACAAGATGGCTATCGATGTTTTGTGGCAGCAAGAACGAGACTTCGTAAAGATTGCTTTCCTTTGTGCAGTTGAGGAGGGTTCATCAGAAGTTGTGATGAAAGCAAAAGAATGTGTGAAGCAGTGGATTAATGTCCAAATGGAAAAATGTTTTTGTTTGATTAGGGGAGGTCTTGGTCGCTGGCTTTTTCCTCTACCTTATCAAGAAGCCGATCTTAACGAGATACTACATATAGCTAGGAATAGGATTTGTCAGCAGCTTAACGATGTTCTCGAGGAAAAAAAGCAAACTGTAGAAGAGAAGGGGAGACAATGGGATCAACGCATGTCTACCCTCCTTAGGGAAAAGATAATGCAGATATCTGAACCCAAGAGGAAGGGTAATGCGAAGAAGGGAAAAAGTGGTAAAAAGGCAGCAGGTGAACTTGTGGAAAAGAGGGTGCAAACACTTCTGGACTTTGCAAGAAAAGTAGTCGAGGCTCAGTGGACTTTTGATGAGGCAGAGCGTATTTATCATTCCTTGGAGGGAAAAGAGGGGAAAGATGCGATAGAAGCTCGCCATCAACTATATATGGCTAACACTGGGTTAGCAACGGCAAAATCTAGGGTTAGAGCTAAGGGAAACCTTCCCCAATGGATACAAGAATGGAAAGACTTACCAGAGAAGAAGGAGTGGGAGGTGGCAACGATGGAGCTGAATCAGTGGCAAGGGGCCCTGAAAGAGAGGGAGAGAAAGAGTAAACAAATGGAGGAAACAGTCCGGAGTGTTTTCCAGTTGCCGAGGGAGGTAGACTTTCCCATTTCTTGCTGCGAAAATTGGTATGAAAAGGAATTTGCCCTCAGCTTGTTGGGTAGTGTGGATGATACACACACCTTTTTGCCATTAAATGGAATAGAGTGGTTGGAGAGGTCTTTGGGTAATGCTTTGAAGACGGGGGTGGCAAGTGAGGAAGAATTTGAGCCTTATATGGGTTGGATATGTCGGGGCCTATCTCGGGTTAGATGTGTGAATTTTGCGAAAGACGTGTGCAGTTCTGCTATTTGCTGTTTGGCCAGTCATTGTGACCATCCTGAGGCGTCGAAGTGGTTTTGTCGTTTTGTAGAGTCAGTGTTCGACTGTTCACTGTCGGGTTGTCATGACCAGCGGGTGGAGGTAATTAGCGCCTTGTGTAGCGAGGAGGAGTGGGTGAAGCCTTTATTTGAAAGATCATTTTTTTCTCATCTGCCCCCGCCTGTAAGAAGGACGGTTGCTGTGTGTACAAGCTTTCATAAGTTGTCCCCCCCATCCGATGATAGCCACTTGGCGTTGAGGTTGATCATGCATTGTTGCTCCTCGTGCCCCGATGTGAGCATTTTAAAGCCGTTGGGGATAACGCGGCTGGATCTTTCTTCGCTTGGGTCGGATAAAGTTCAGGAGATTCTTGAGAAGGTGATCAAAACCCTTTGTGTTGAGAAGAAACGGTTTCATCGGATGGGATTCATCGACCGAGCGGTGCTTCTTGAGAGTATTAGCGCCTATCTTGTGGAACAAGGGGAAGCGGGTGATCTCGCACTTCTCTCTCGTTGGAGGAGGAATGCTGACCTGAGGTTGTTTTGTCAAAGTTTTTTGAGTAGAGAGATGGGTGCTCTTACGCCAATGTCTCGCGCGCTGATCACTCAGGTAATATCAGCAGAACAAGATAGGGAAGCAGGGAGTTCCCGTTGCGATGATCCGTTTATGCAATCTATGGGAATGGACAGGTTTGAGGGGGAGGAAAAAAATACCTGATTCGTCTCCCCTGAGCAAAGACCTCCTCAAGGGAATTTCTGAGGGAGATGGGCGGGTTTCTCGTCCGTTTTAACCTGCGTGGTTCAAGATCGTTGCATGACCTCTCTTAGGGCTTGTCGCTGATCATAGAAAGGAAAGAATGAATGTAATCCACTTACAATGAAAGGGCTTGCAATGATTACAATGTTTTTGGGTTCTTCATCTGAATTCTCATGGTTTTTCACATCTAATCGGCCGATTAGGGGTTATGAAACGGTTTTGCAATGGCCTTCGCAGCCGTGTTCTTGCGCAGAATCTGTTTTTGCAAGCCGCTTTTTCTCAAGTCTTAATGTTGTGAGTGTATGCAAAGTGCTTTTCCGAGAGGAAATGAATTTGGGAGCATAATGTGCACGTGCATGTGCTGATTTTTATTAATTTAAAACTTGATGTTAATGCAACATTTGCTAGTATTCTTTATCTGAAAGATAAGGAAGTTTTTAGCTATATGAAAGCTTCAGTAAAGGGGATGATGTTTAAAGGAATAGGAAGATGACTCATTTGCCAATAAGGGAGTTTAGTGGCTGCTGTTTTCTTGCAGAGAGTCTACGCGCGCACACTGGACTTACTGAGGAGGGGGGCTTCCCTCTACAGCTGCCTTTGTCTGAGCTGAAAGAAAAGATGAGTGCTAGTGATCCTACGGCATGCGGGCACGTAGAAGAAAACTACAAAAGGATTGAGAAGGGTATCAGGGGCTTGTTGCCCGTGATACATATGTTTTGTGAGTGGGAGGGGGAGCAGTCGAAGGTATTTTACTTCGAAGAGGAGGGTGTTGAGCAGGAGCCGAAGGGGCAACAGGAAAATAAGGACGAGCCTTTCTCTGCGCAAGATGGAGAAAATTTTTCTTTAAGTACATTGATTGACATATTCCCTCGATGTCAGGAGGATCCCGCCTTTCTTAAATTCGTTGAGGACAAATCAACAGGGGAGGTTGAGAAGGGATGCATAAGCCGAGAGTGTCCATTTCCCATTGCGCTGCGTGGGGCGTGCAGATATATGCTTAGCCTGATTTGTTTACAAGTCTGTAACAAGAGGGATTTGTTACCCACGAGCGAGCAGCAAGCAGGGGCTCCTGTTAAATGGGTGTTGCGTGAGAAGTGGTTTAACGTATTGGTAGCAGGGGTAACAGGTTTATTGGAGGAAATGGATTGGAGAGATGGCCCAAGCTTTTCTCGAACCGAGGAATATGTAATTGTGTGGAAACTTGTAAAGATAATGGGGGGAGATCTCGGGTCAGGCCTTTTGACCGAGAAAGAGAGTGTGAGGAGGATGTACACTTTTTTTGGACTGATTCATTCGGTGCAATCCTTTCCCCATGTCTATGAGTTTTTAGTGGAGATGTTCCTTCCCCTTCTCAACGTTTGTTCCTTCCAGTTTTCACGCTCAACAGTGGGGTCGGGAAAGATAGCGCAGATCAGTCCAGAAGTGCAGAAGATGGTTCAAGATTGCCAGAATGCTGTAAGTAATAGTCACTCAACGGTCCTCACTAAAGGAGGAAATCCAGATAAAGTGTTGGGGTTGCTCACTGTCCGCGTAGGTGCACCATTGTATTATGGGCCAGCAAAAGAGGAGGTGGAGAGGGTGGATGGAAACTTTTGGAAGGCCATCAATCAGGCTGATTGGGCAGTGCAAAAAAAGATCAACGCTTTCCACTTGGATCAAGAAGAGAAAGAGGATCGAATAAAAAAGAAAAAAGAAGAATGTGAGAGGAGTTTAAAAGATTGCGTGATAACAGTGAAGGCGGCTGTTCCTCAGAGTGTGTTTGGCACACAAATGCAGGAACACCTAACAAAGGTTTTGGTTTCCATAAACAATCAGATCGCAGTGCAACAGAGAATTGAGGCAATAGAACTCTCCTTGAAGGGGGAGAAGAAGGCAGATCTGATCGAGAAGAATCAGGGTAGGCTGGATGAGTTAAGGAAGAAACGGGATGACGTGAAGAAGACGCTCGTATACACTTTCAGCGCATTGCAGACAGAATTATTAGGAGAAAAACAGGAGAAGTTGGGTGAGTTATACCAGAATTGGTTACACGCAGTGGAAGAGCTAGAAGCCTTCCACAAGGATGAGGAGGTATGGGAGCAGGTTAAGAGGAAGTGGGAAGACGAGCAACGATTGAGGCGGAATGTCCTATTTTTCTTTTGTACAGGACAATCGGAATCTGTGATTTCTTTTGACAAATGGGTCGATGGGGAGTTTGTCATCGAACTATTGAAACTCACGAAAGAGGAGGGAGGGAGGAGACCCATGAAACGGATGAGAAAGACATTGGAAGGATTTTTTTCCCGCTTTTTGGGGAAGAAAATGGCCGCAACGCAGGGAGTAGGAGAGGTTGACTTCTGTATGAAGTGGGTAGATCATATTGTGAGGTTTTTTGAGGATAGAAAGATCGTAAGCGAAGTGTGCGTTTCTGCTATTCACTATTTATCCCGTTATGTTTACCTTTGTGTTTCAGACAGCTTCTGTCGTTTCATGGAGCTAATATTTGATCCATTGTCCGATTCGGGTTATTTGGATCAGCAAATGAATGTGATAGAAGCCTTATGTGCGAGAGGCAAAGAGGTGAACCCTCTGTTTGAAAACGGACTCCTTGACTGTCTGCCCAAGAAGGTAAAGGCAAAAATTGCCTTTAATGCAACTTTTTATAGAAAGCTTCAGTCACAGTCCGGTAGGGATTATTTTGTGTTGAGGTTATTCATTTACTGCTGCATTCCAGACTATGAAAATATCTTTCTTCAGTGTGAAGGAATCATTCATAGAGATTTTCCTCCAGTTGGCGAAACTCAAGATAAGCTGAAGCAGTTGGTCGAAATTTTATACGCGGATAAGGACCGATTCTATCAAGCGCATCCACAGCTTCAAAAAACCATTTTGGAGGCCCTTTATCTACGCATAATAGGGGGAGAGGATGGTGGTTTGTTTCCTGCTTGGAAGAGCAATGCTCGATTGACCGAGCTATGTCTAGGATTTTCGGAAAGTCAAAAAAAGGTGTTCACAGCAAACGCTCGATCGCTGATCGATCAGGTAGTGTCAGAATGTCAGAGCACAGAGCGGGCCAGCAGCCCTCACGATGATGCGACGATGCGCACATTGACTATTGCGGAGGGGCCTGATGGAGGGGCCCCTGTTATGGGAGGGATCTAACAGCTGTGGAGGGAGGGGGAGATGACTTTAAGAGGGTGGTTCCCTCACCATTAAAGCTTCCTTGCTGATTGGGGGCAAGCGGTGCGACTTGAAGGAAATTTGAGGAAAAACTTTGTGCGGGGATGAACTTGCCGCAGCGAACCAAAGGAAGGCTAGGGGTGATAGGGCGCAAACAATAGGACAGAGTTGTGCCCACCAAAGCCAAAGGAGTTAGAAGCAGCAACCCGAATATGATGTTTTTGCGCCTTTTCTTTCACGATATCGAGCTCTTGGATGGCTTCTTCCGGTTCTTCTAGGTTAATGGTGGGATGTAGGATTCCTGTTTCAATCGCCTTGATGACCGCGATCGCTTCCAACCCCGCGGCTGCCCCCAATCCATGTCCGATCATCGATTTAGTCGCATTGATCTTAATCCGTTTGGCATGGGAACCAAACACAGTTTTAATTGCTTGGATTTCACATAAATCCCCTGCTAATGTGGAGGTCGCGTGGGCATTGATATAGTTGACTTCCTCCCTGGCCACCCCGCCATCTTCCAATGCTTTTTTCATTGCTTGCGCGACACCCCTCCCCTCCTGTTCTGGTTGGGTCATGTGGTGTGCGTCCACAGAGATCGCTCCGCCGAGATATTCAGCGAAGATGGAAGCTCCCCGCCTTTTCGCGTGTTCGAGCTCCTCCAGGACGAGGACTCCCGACCCCTCTCCTAACACAAAACCATCTCGGCCCTTGTCCCAAGGTCGGGAAGCAGACTCATAGGCTTCGTTTTTCTCGGATAGTGCCCTTAGCGCGCAGAATCCCCCGAGAGCCATAGGCAGAATAGTGGCCTCTGTCCCCCCGGCTAAGATCACATCTGCATCTCCCCTCTGGATATGTTGCGCAGCGGCAAAGAGGCAATAATTTGCAGTAGCACACGCGGTAGAGATCGAGTAGTTGGGGCCCCGAAAATCTAAGTCGATTGCGAGAAGGGCTCCCCCCATGTTCGTGATGATGTAGGGGGTAAAAAAAGGGGTTAGACTGTGAATCCCTTTTTTCGCTACAGTGTCCACCCCACTAGAAAAAGCGCGCATTCCCCCCATACCGGAACCGATAATGATCCCGCATCTTGTCTTATCTAAGTTGGTTATCGTTTCTGGGGTCAATTGGCTTTGTTGTGCAGCCTTTTTTCCGGCTACCATGGTGTAGCAAATGCAAGGGTCCGCCCTTCTAATTTGCTTTTTGTCCACGTAGCCTGTGGCGTCGAAGCCTTGCAATGAGGCGGCGAACCGAGTGGGAAAGGAATCACAGGGAAAGGCGGTGATCGGCCTGACCCCGCTCTTTCCCGAAAGGAGTTGTTGATAAAAATGGTCAACATCCATTCCCAGGCAGGAGACGAGACCCATTCCGGTGACGACTACGCGGTGTTTAGGGAGGGTATGGATTGGTGTCGGCATCAGATCATCCTGTTGTTAGAGCGGGGAGGGAGAGATCGAGCACGCACCCTTCATGCCATACCCTTTCCAACTGATACCTCTGTCTCATCTCAGGGGTAAAAAGATGGACGATGAGGAAAGAGTAGTCGAGCACGACCCACTCCCCATGTTGCAGTCCCTCTACATGCGCAGGTCTTATTCCCCGTTCTCTCATTTTCTTTTGAACTTTATGGGCAATAGCCGACACATGCCGACCGACATGGCCGTTGGCAAGGAGGAGACAGTCGGTTGTTGAGGAGATTTGAGAAATATCGATGGCCATAATATGATTCCCCTTGTGATCGAAAATGGAGCGCGAAATCAAAAGAACACAAGAATACAAAGTCTGTTGCATAGAACTTACATCAAACCACGATTAGGAGGACCTAAAGTTCCCCCTCTGGGGAGCAGTATAGTCGATGCTGATAAATGTAATCTAGAACTTTTCTCGGGATCAGATGGTCGCAGCACAGGTGGTGCGCCAATCGATTGCGAATGTTTCGACTACTGATCTCCATCACTGAAATTGGACACCACCCCTGTTTAATTTTTTCCATGACCGGAGGAGATAAAGAAGGGGAGGAGAGGGGCAAAGGGGAAGTTGCCCCTACAATGAGTGATACCATGGTCAACAGCTGTCCGCACTGTTTCCATGAAGGCAAGGTATAGGCAACCTCTTCAGATAGGATGAGGAAAAGTGAAACCTCTTCGTTCACAAGGCGC
>Ga0049116_10000252_pt1 | contig 12050 bp, 7 predicted proteins | sample WorMetvacBELIZE2_FD_55049 | JGI IMG/M metagenome (GOLD analysis project Ga0049116, IMG submission 55049) | Marine gutless worms symbiont microbial communities from Max Planck institute for Marine Microbiology, Germany - Olavius vacuus BELIZE.2 | ecosystem: Host-associated > Annelida > Digestive...
GACATTCGGCGGATTAAGTATTTCATCTTGGGGGCCGTCGGGACCCATGAAGTCAGGGGCTCCAGGGTCGCGATGTGGGCCACCAGGGTTAGTGCTTCCGGAGCCGCCTCCATTGCCCCCATTACCGGAGCTACCTCCATTGCCTCCATTACCCCCATTGCCGCCAGAGCCAGGATTACGACCGCCAGGGGGACCGCCGGGCCCGGGATCATGAGGGCCGCCGGGACCTATGAAGTCAGGGGCTCCAGGGTCGCGATGTGGGCCACCAGGGTTAGTGCTTCCGGGGTTGGGGCGTCTTCCACCGTTGGGGTTATCATGACCACCAGTTCTTCCAGGGTCGCGATGTGGGCCGCCATTGCCGGAACCACCGGAGGAGCCGCCAACAGGTTGGGGGTCTCCTTGGCCGGTAGAAGTAGAGCTAGGTCCACCCAGTGGTTCACGAGAAGAAACTACTTCATCTCTATCGCCACTAGCTCCGCTCTTGCTAAGAAATGAATCATCGTTATCCGATGGTCCTCCCGGTTTAGCATTCCAAAGAGCGGCTGCTTCTTTCATCTTGCGCATAAAGGATTGATGCTCATCTTCATCCGCGTGCGGCTGATAATTCGGAAACCACTGATGATAAGCGACTTCCATCGATTCGCTGAACGATTCGGGCCAGGACATCGCGCTGCTGAAACTAGGAAGCAAGCCGTCACTTAGGGGTGCATCCACGATGCCAAAGTTCTCACCGGAGCCCATACCGGACATTGTAGTCGAATCGTCATCAAAAACATTCATGTTACCTCCTTTAATGAATACATGATATCTTTTAAGACATTGTTTACAAGGATACGCTCCAGTTTTTCAATGGAGCAAAGCAGATTGCTTGGGCAAAATATTCCTTCAAAACTCATAACAGTCTCAGTGGTCCATGTGCTTGAGCAAACTCGATTTTTTCTCAATGTTTGAGTGGAATTGAGGCGGAATAGTGAAACCCAGCGCGTTAGGATGGCGAATCAGACTTGAGCTAACAATCGGCTTTTCAAGTCCCCTTTCCCATTTGGAGCATATCAATAGCCAAACGAAAGCTAAAGTGAAGCTAAAGAGAAGATAAACGAAAGTCAATTAAAAGAAAATGACAAATTACCCGATAAGTTGGGCTTATTGCGTAAGAATTATGGGCATTCCGGCAATGCCTGGGCCCACCGTCAGTTTCATGATGTAGCCAACCATTGATGCAGCTCGGCAGCGGCCAAGCGTCCGTGTTGAAGGGCTCGGACGACGAGCGATGAGCCACTATGGGCATCACCGGCGGCAAAGATTCCCTCGACACTTGTATGATAACGATTAACTTTGATATTGCCACGATCATCGAATTCAAGCGCCGAATCGGCTAGCGCGCGGCCATACTCCACATGCGTAAAGCCCATGGCCAGGAGAACTAGATCGACCTTGAGTGTGAAATNACTTCCCGGCNCGCCCTGAAGCGCCAGCTTGCCCCGCTTCTCGGCGGGTGTCCACTTGATCCTTCTGAAATTTCCCGAATCAAGTTTTCCATTCGAGCCCTGAAACGAGAGTGTTTCGATGTTCCAATCCCGCTTGCAGCCCTCCTCATGGCTTGAGGATGTACGAAGTATCTGAGGCCATTCAGGCCATGANGGATTCCACGGCTTATCCCACAACATGGGTTTGGGCATAATCTCGTATTGGTAGACCGCTCGGGCGCCTTGTCTAATGGCTGTCCCGACACAGTCCGAACCCGTATCCCCACCTCCGATAACAAGAACGCNCTTGCCGGCAGCGTCAATGAGCGGTTCGTCGAAAACCTCCCCGCTTATCCGCTTGTTTGATTGGGAAAGGTAATCCATGGCGTAGTGAACACCATCGAGTTCGCGNCCGGGAACCNGCANGTTCCTCGGTTCACCGGCGCCCATGGCAAGCAAGATGGCATCGAATTTCTCACGCAGGTATCGAACTGAGATGTCTTCGCCGATGGTTACAGCGGTTTCAAATACAATGCCCTCCTGTCGCATCTGTTCTAAACGCCTCTCGATAACTGNTTTTTCCAGTTTGAAGTCGGGGATACCGTATCGGAGCAAACCGCCGATCTTCCGATTCTTTTCAAAGAGTGTAACCGCATGGCCGNCACGTCGAAGCTGCTGAGCGGCAGCCATACCGGCGGGACCCGATCCGACAACCGCAACGGATTTTCCAGTTTCCACTTCAGGTTTTCGCGGTTTCACCCAGCCCTGTTGAAAAGCTTTTTCGATAATGGCCCGCTCATTCTGCTTGATGGTTACCGGCGCATCGTTAATAGCCAGAATACAGGATGTTTCGCAGGGCGCCGGGCAAACACGTCCGGTGAATTCCGGAAAATTATTGGTAATCTCCAGCCTTTCGTAGGCTTCCCGCCACTGTCCTCTCCAGATTGAATCGTTCCATTCGGGTATGAGATTGACAATNGGACAACCTATGCTATGGCAGAATGGTGTGCCGCAATCCATGCACCTTCCACCCTGTTCCACNAGNTCTTCAATGGATCGATCGAGGGTAACTTCCCTATAATCCTTCCGGCGTGATGCGAGCTTCCTGTATGGCAGTTCGGCACGCCGATAATCCAGAAATCCGCCGGTTTTTCCCATCAGATGTATATCTCCTCGGTAATGGTGGTGATATCTGTGCTTTGAGTTTCTCTTTCGCGGATTTTCTCTAAAGCCTGTCTGTATTCGATGGGCATGACCTTTACAAACTGCGGCAGACTTTCGTCCCATGAGTCCAAAATCCGCGACCCTACCAGGCTGTCGGTGTACTGCACATGACGAGTGATGAGTTCGTGAAGAAGCTGGATATCCTGGGGTCTCACAACCGGCTCGATATCAACCATTTCCAGATTGCATCGGGTATCAAAAAGCTGATTCTCGTCATACACATAGGCAACACCGCCAGACATGCCCGCGGCAAAATTAATCCCGGTCGAACCAAGAATTACGACGGCGCCACCGGTCATATACTCACATCCATGGACGCCAATACCCTCCACAACGGCAACGGCGCCTGAGTTTCGCACACAGAAGCGTTCACCGGCCACACCGTTGATAAACACCTCCCCACCGGAAGCACCAAACAGGTTTACATTGCCTGTAATAACATTTCTGAATCCCGAAAAAGTAGATCCGGGGGCCGGCAGGAGTATCAAGCGCCCGCCGGAGAGGCCTTTGCCGAAATAGTCATTGGATTCTCCGATGAGTTTGAATGTTACCCCTCGTGTGAGAAAAGCACCGAAACTCTGCCCAGCAGAACCGTGGAAATTCACACATATCGTATTATCGGGAAGACCTGCTGAGCCATGCTTTTTGGTTATATGGTGACTCAGCATAGCGCCCACCGTTCGGTTGCAGTTGCGAATTCTCCTATCGAGGGTTGTGGGAATTCCCTTCTCAATAGCATCTGAGCAGGCTTCAACAAGTTCGGGATCTAATGAAGTACTGAAATCATGCTCTTGCTTCAATACGCGGCGCAGCGGNTCATTGTGGAATCTCTGGGGAGGCATGAGAATCTTGGATAAATCCAGCTTTCGGATTTTGTAGTGATCAATGGCGCTGTTCACTTCCAACATATCCACCCGGCCCACCATGTCATCCAGGTTACTGAATCCCATTTCAGCCATGATTTCTCTNAGTTCCTCAGCGATGAAGCGCATGAAATTCTTCAGATGTTCCGGTTTCCCGGTGAAGCGCTTTCTCAGTTCGGGGTTCTGAGTGGCCACACCAACAGGACAGGTATCNGTGTGACAAGATCTCATCATAACGCAGCCCAAGGATACCAGTGTGGCCGAACCAAAACCGAATTCCTCGGCTCCGAGCAGGGCGGCAATCGCCACATCCCGGCCTGTTTTCATTTGGCCGTCCACCTGTACCCGAATACGGCTTCGCAGCTTGTTCATCACCAGAACCTGCTGTGTTTCCGCAAGCCCAAGTTCCCACCATGTCCCCGCGTATTTTATGGAACTCAATGGGGATGCGCCGGTTCCGCCGTCCGTGCCGGAAATGAGCACCATGTCGGCTTTGCCTTTAGCCACACCGGCCGCGACAGTCCCGACTCCCGCCTCTGAAACGAGCTTTACTGAAATACGCGCTTCGGGATTTGCGTTTTTCANATCGAAAATCAACTGAGAAAGATCTTCAATAGAGTAAATGTCGTGATGCGGCGGGGGGCTGATGAGCATGACTCCCGGCGTGGTTAATCGCACCTGGGCAATTTCCTGACTCACCTTATAGCCGGGCAGCTGACCGCCCTCGCCGGGTTTGGCTCCCTGTGCCATTTTGATCTGCAATTCATCACAGTTGGCCAGATAGGCCGCGTTCACCCCAAAGCGCCCCGAGGCTATCTGTTTTGTATAGCTTTTTGAATCCACAGCATCGGCCAATGGGGTATAGCGCGCCTCATCTTCACCGCCTTCCCCCGAATTACTGCGAGCTCCCAAACTATTCATGGCCGCGGCGATCGTCTGATGAGCTTCCTTGCTGATGGATCCAAACGACATAGCCCCCGTGGTAAATCGCTTAAGGATTTCATCAACCGGTTCCACTTCTTCAAGTGGCAGTGGAGAGAGTTTTTTCAGCCTGAACAGCCCACGGATTGTGTTGATTTCCCGTGACCGGTCATTGATAATCTCAGAATACTCTTGGAATGCCTGTTTGTCGTTGTTGCGCACGGCCTTCTGCAGCGCAACGATGGCATCCTCATTAAAAAGATGGCGGTCCATCTTGGCACGGGCTGAATAAACACCCCCGGAAGGTAGGCGGGAGCTGTACACATCGTCCTGTGCCCATCCTTTCTCGTGGCGCTTTCTAACATCCCACTCAATATCCTGTATCATCACTCCGCCTATCCGGGAAATCGTACCTGTGAAACATTGATCGATAAGGGCATCCGAGAGCCCGACAGCCTCGAAAATCTGGGCTCCCCGATAGCTCCGAAGTGTGGAAATACCCATCTTGGACATCACTTTGAGCAGACCTTTTTTGACAGCGGTGATGTAATGCTCCATGGCATGCTGCAGCGAGAGTTCTGCCGGTAAATATCCCCTATCCTGAATTTCCGCAAGAGACTCAAACACGAGATAAGGATTGATGCCGCTACAGCCGAACCCAACAAGAGTCGCGAAATGGTGTACCTCCCTCACTTCTCCTGACTCAAGAAGCAAACCAGCGAGATGGCGCTTCCCCTTTCTGATAAGATGATGATGAACACCTGAAACAGCCAACAGNGCCGGTATCGCGAGCTGATCTTTATTCACACCTCGATCCGAAAGAATCACGATGGAGGCTCCATCGTCGATGCTGTGNTCAACCACAGANCATACATCTTTTAATACCCGTTCCAAAGTTCCATCAGCGCTGGCGGCAGAGTAGAGAAGACTTACCGTACAAACCTTGAATCCCTCGGTTTCCACCTCAGAGAGGTACTTGATGTCATCATTCGTGAGCACGGGATGGGCCAGTTTGAGTTGACGACAGTGCGCGGGCGTTTCCATCAGAAGATTTTTTTCCCTGCCAACGAAGCTCATCAATGACATCACCAGATTTTCCCGATAGGGGTCGATGGGAGGATTGGTCACCTGGGCGAAATTCTGTCTGAAATAATCATAAAGGAGACGGGGTGTTTCTGAGAGTACGGCAAGAGGGCTNTCATTGCCCATGGATCCCACAGGTTCCTGCCCGTTCGCGGCCATGGGGACGATTATTTTGCGAATATCCTCATATGAATAGCCGAAAGCCCGCATNGTATGAGAAAGGGTTTTCGGGTCGTAGGCGGCTCTCCGCGGTGTTTGCAGCAATCCCGTAAGTTCTATTTTTTCCTCGCTGAGCCAACGACGATAGGGACGGAGGCGACTGATACGACTTTTCACTTCGTTGTCCCTGATAATGCGATGAATGCCGGTATCGACAACGAAGATTTTGCCAGGGGCAAGTCTTCCTTTTTCAAGAACANTCTCAGGCTCTACTTCGANAACCCCTGTTTCTGAGGCCATGATAACCAAACCATCTTTGGTAACTGTATAGCGGCCNGGTCTGAGTCCATTGCGATCCAAGGTGGCGCCGATGCGCGTTCCATCGGAAAAAACAATGGCCGCCGGTCCGTCCCACGGTTCCATAATGGCGGCATGGAACTCATAAAACGCCCTCTTATCCTCGGAGATGTGATACCGCTCACCGAAGGCCTCGGGAAGCATCATCATCATGCCATGTTCCATCACTCGACCGGACTGTGTGAGCAACTCGAAGACGTTGTCAAAAATAGCCGAATCACTGCCTTGGTTTTCAGCAATGGGAAAGAGTTTTGAAAGATCGTCTCCAAAGAGCTTGGATGAAAGACTTGTTTCCCTCGCGTGCATGTTATTGATATTTCGGCGCAGCGTGTTGATTTCTCCGTTGTGGGCGATATANCGAAAAGGCTGGGCTAAGGGCCAGGATGGAAAGGTGTTGGTGCTNTAACGTTGGTGTACAAGCGCTATGGCGCTTATCAAATCTTCATCGAGAAGATCCGGATAGAAAGTAAGAAATTGTGGCGCGACAAACATTCCCTTGTAGACAATAGTTCTATGTGAGAGAGAGCTGAGGTAGTACTCCTCGAATTCGTATCCCCGGGCTTTGGCTGCGCTTTCCAAGCATTTTCTCAGAACATACAAAGACCGTTCGAGCTGCTCAGNACTGTTGCTGGCGCGACTGACGAAGAACTGGCGGATAAATGGCATGACCTGTCGAGCCAAATCACCGAGACAGCNGGGATTCACAGGGACATCCCTCCATCCTAGAAAAGTCCAGCCTTCCATTTCACAGACTGCTTCAGTCATGTNCACTGCCTCTTGGCGAGNCTCAGAATCAGCCGGCAGAAAAATCATACCAGAGCCGTATTCGCCTTCTTTCGGCAGCGCGAAAGAGCATACCTTCTCGAAAAACTGATGCGGAATCTGCATCAGCATTCCGGCGCCATCACCTGTTTTCAGATCGCCGCCAACGGCGCCGCGATGTTCCAGATTACATAGAATTTCAACACCCTTTTCGATGATGCTGTGCTTCTTCACGCCATCGATTCGAGCGATGAAGCCAACACCGCATGCGTCGTGTTCAAAAGAGGGATCGTACAGACCATGGGGTTTTCGCATCGTTTGGGCTCCACCTACAGGCATCCAATAGCCAACAGTCATCCGGGTTTGAGCAATTTAACGGCAATTGGTTGCCGTGAAGAATAGGGCAAACGCGATATTTCTGTCAATAAGCCACAATGAAACTGACATTTTGCCGTACAGAAAGATGCCAAGCAATCAGTTTCTATGAGTAGCGACTTCTACTTTCCAAGCCACTTAGCTCAATGAAGCTCCATCCCGCTTCTGCATCAGCATCACCGANGCTCCGATGAAGTCACGAAACAGTGGGCCGGATTTAAGTGGTGAAGAGGTAAATTCGGGATGGAATTGAACACCCACAGACCAGGGATGATTCGGCCATTCGGTTGATTCCACTAACTGCCCATCGGGTGTGTAGCCCGAAAAAATCAGGCCTGATCGCGTTAATANTTCACGGTACTGGTTGTTCACCTCATAGCGATGACGATGGCGCTCCCAGACGCTCACATTGTTATAGGCGGCATGAATCCTGGTGCCTCTTGTAACAATGGATTCACTCAGGCCAAGACGCATACTGCCACCATACTGAGTAATATCAACCTGTTCCTCAAGCAGAACNATGACATTGGATGGACCATCGGCGGTGAACTCGCCACTATTGGCATCCTGGATGCCCGCGATATGACGAGCCCACTCTATAACCTGAATCTGCATTCCCAGACATATGCCCAGATACGGTAGACTCCCCTCTCTGGCCACTCGCGCCGCCTCAATCATCCCAGAAACGCCGCGTTCGCCAAATCCGCCGGGAATCAGGATGCCATGAACCCCATTGAGCAGCTCAGCGGCCACCTGGCGGTCANTGAGAGTTTCGGAATCCACTTTTCTGAGTTTGATGCGTACCTCATTCGCAATGGCGCCATGAATCAGNGCCTCATCAACAGATTTATAGGAATCATCGAGTTCGATNTATTTGCCGACAATAGCAATTTCCACCGTTTCTGTTGATGATTCCCATGTTTCCGAAACCNGCNGCCATGCTTGGAAATTGTCTTTACGGCAATCAAGACTAAGACGTTCACAGACCACCCGATCCAATCCCTGCTCTCGATAAACCACAGGAATGTNATAAATAGTTGTTTTCACATCGTGCGCTGAAAGAACACACTNATAGTCAATGTTGGTGAAATTAGAAATTTTCCGCTTCATCGCGTCGTCCATTTCCGAGACAATCCTGCACAGCAATACCTCTGGCTGTATTCCAATTTCCCGGAGAGTNTTCACCGAATGCTGGGTTGGTTTGGTTTTCAATTCCCCGCCGCTGACAGTGGGTATCAGCGAGACGTGGACATTGATCGCGTGTTTTCTGNTCCGCTCATGGATAATCTGTCTTACGGCTTCCAAAAATGGAATGGATTCGATGTCGCCAACTGTTCCACCTATTTCCACAATAGTAACATCGATGTCTTCCCGTTCGCCCAACAAAAATATACGCCTTTTGATTTCGTCTGTGATATGGGGAACCACTTGAACACATTTGCCCAGGTAATCCCCCTTTCTTTCTTTGCGGATGACTTCCTGGTAAATNTGGCCAGTTGTAATGGAATTGGCGGCATTCAATGGGGAGTGAGTAAACCGCGCGTAATTGCCCAAGTCAAGATCTGTTTCAGCGCCATCGTCGGTAACAAACACCTCGCCGTGCTGAAAGGGGCTCATAGTTCCCGCGTCTACATTCAGATAAGGATCGATTTTGATCATGCACACCGACAAATCACGGCTCTCAAGAAGGCTTCCAAGGGAAGATGCCGCGATGCCCTTGCCCAGGCTGGAGCATACACCGCCGGTAACAAANATGTATTTCCTCATGAAGTTGCATTATTCCCGGCCCCCGGATGATGGTCAATGAGACAGGCGGGGCTATGTCAATTGGGATAAGCGTTTTGAAAGTTCCTCGAAGGAAAAAAGAAGCGAATAATCCATAAAACCGAAGAGTGCTTTCGACTCAATGGCAATGCCCTCTTCGAGCAAGGGCGCGAGAGCATTCAGTCCACCGGTGATGATAAGCCCCACTCGCCCTTCGCCCACAGGTATATCGAGCAGCGANTGGCCGGGATATCCGAGTTNCAAAAAACCCCCTAAACCCTGATTTTTGAGAATGACATCGGTTTCCACAACCTTTTCTCTGGCCGCGGCCGGTATCTCCCGAAAACTGGCGCCAATCAGCCCATAGCCCACACGGGCGGCGGCGCCACTGCTCGTCATGCGGCTGGCTATGTATATCTCCAATGGATCGAGACTTGTACCGTCGTAGCGGATAATGGCAGTGAAGCGATTGGGAATTCGGTTATGAATTTCCAGCAGGCCGCCGAATATACTGAGAACCGGTATGCCAGCCTGCATGAGCGCGCCGTTGAATGTGATGGAACACACAGTCCCCAGCCCCATTTTGCCCCTGGGGACCTGGATATCACCAATGCTCTCGCCCTCATCCATAAGGGCAAGCAAGGCCCCATGGGCCAGGCCAGCAGAGAATACCGGCGGGACTAAAGCCGCCACCGCNTCACGGTCCCGCTTCTCAATCAACGACATATTGATCAGCACAGAACCCCGAGAGGTAGCGGGGTCAAAGCTCATCCTGCACATCATGTCATCGATTTTGGACGAAAGAAAACCGACACGACTATACACATGGGCTCTNTCGAGTTCCCGCAAGCCCTGCGTAGTGAGGAAGCGCCCTTTTCTCNCTTTATAGCCGGTAAATCCCAAACTGTCAAGAGCCTTCAGGTGAAAACGAACAGTTCTTTCGCTTACATCCATGCCCATGTAAACCAGTTGTTCCTGAATCTTCTGGCTTGACAGGGGCAATCCCGCTTCACGCAGGATTTTCATTATCATCAGGCGCTTGCGCTCCACCCTATCATCCATAGGGCAGANTAACCTGGCAATAGAAGCGCTGTCAAATTTCGCGGCATTAACTTGCCGCAAAAATAGTATGGAAATGTTGCTTTATGGCTGGTATCCTCTGTGTATGCGAAAAACGTTGCTGATAGCATGGTGGACTCTGCTAGCCGCATTGCTGCCATGCNTTCTGGNTGGCTGCATGGTGGAACAGAGCCTTACTCTCAATCCCAATTCATCGGGGCATTGGTCGATCAGGGGCGAAGCAATGAACTTTGCCAAAGACGCGATGGACGATCTGGCTGTTCTGGGCGGCTATGATGATGCCGGAGCCCTCTACGATGAAGCGATTATCAATTCCAAGGCCCTTATTGCCAAAAGGGATGATATCGATAGCTACCACATCGAACGAAGTGACGCTCATGGCTGGAAAGCTGATATCGAATTCCGTAATCTTATTTCCATGCTCGGTGGCAGCGACAGTGGATCTATTGCTGAAATANTCAGTGATGAGAAGAGCGTTACATTGATTCTGAGATTCAACCGAAAGAAGGCCGAAAACTTAAAGGNGCTCTTTCCTTTGATGAGCAATCCGGCATTTTCTCTTTTTGATCCAGCCTCCACCGTCGGCATAGACGAGGAAACCTACATTACCGACATACTCGGATTCACCTTTGGCGANGATANCATTCCTGCCATGCGAAAAGCCTCAATCGGAATGAATCTCATTCTTCCAGGAGCTGTCATCAGAGTTATCGGTGGCAAGAAGAGCGGAACAAATTCAGTCCGGTTTCAAGCCCCTCTTACTCAGTTTCTGGTTCCGGAAAAGGAGATTCTATGGTCGGTAATCTGGAGTAAGGATTCGTGAATCAGAAAATTTCNGTTTTAGGCGCTGGAGCNTATGGAACGGTGATTGCCCGCGCTCTGGCTATCAAAAAGAACGATGTTATGTTGTGGAGTCATGATGAGACTCATGTAGCAAGTGTCATGGAAAACCATGAAAATGGGAGGAGACTTCCGGGCATTTCATTGCCGAATTCCCTGCGTCCTGTTGCCTCCCTAGAGGAGGCCTGTAGCGCTCGTGACGCGCTCATACTGGCCATACCTTCTTTATACCTTATGGATGTGGTGCGCCAGATGCTCGGTGTTGAAGATATTATCGAAGCCAAACCCAGGATTGCCGCGGTAACAAAAGGCCTTATTCCCGGCAAAGAGCGTGTGCTTTGTATCCTGGAGGCCATGGAAAACTATCTGCCCGGGGCCTATAAGAACCATCTGGTATACATCTCGGGGCCCAGTCATGCCGAAGAAATGGGGCAAGATAAGCTAACGGGGCTTATCAGCGCCTCGCTGGATGGGAAGAGTGCCCTTTATTTTCGAAATCTCCTTCAAAGNTCATCACTCATGGTGTTCCCGGCATTGGATGTTGTTGGCGTTCAAGTGAGCGCGGCAGTNAAAAATATCATCGCNATTGCCTTCGGCATTCTGGATGCCTTGAAGGGAATTGATCCCCTTGTGGGTGANAATACCGAATCGCTGCTCTTCGCGGCCGGTCTTAATGAGATACAAACTCTGGGAATGGCTTTGGGCGCCACACATCCTGAGACATTCACTTCGATTGCGGGGGTTGGCGATTTGGACGTTACCTGCCATTCCACGCACGGACGAAACAGGCGTTTTGGGCGTCAGATTGTTTTGGATAACCTCATCCACTCATATGCAAACATTGATGATCTGATNGCCAATCTCGNCCAGCTTGGCTATCTGCCTGAAGGAGTCCCGGCAACCAAATATACGATGCAGATTGCCGAAAAAAAATCGCTCAAACTCCCCGTGATTCAGCGGGTTTACTACATACTGAACAGGGAAATGGAGCCGCTGGAGCTCATTGATTCTTTCCGAACCTCTTTCTAGTTGCTTGCCACCCCAAATTCCAGGANGAGCGGCAAGTGGTCGCTATACCCCTCTTCAAGGTCGCTTCTCCACGATATGGGTCGGCCGCCGAATCCTCCCATCACCTCGGAAGCACCGGTAGAGCAGG
>Ga0049116_10000258_pt1 | contig 11936 bp, 7 predicted proteins | sample WorMetvacBELIZE2_FD_55049 | JGI IMG/M metagenome (GOLD analysis project Ga0049116, IMG submission 55049) | Marine gutless worms symbiont microbial communities from Max Planck institute for Marine Microbiology, Germany - Olavius vacuus BELIZE.2 | ecosystem: Host-associated > Annelida > Digestive...
TACTAAAAACGTAATTTAAGTGCAAAGTACGTTAAAACGTAGCCTACTCACGGAGAAAACACAGTGACACATAAAATTAACACATCACAGTTAGGCCCTATCGCGAAACGCTCACTTTTAGGTGTTGCTATCGCCTCTGCCCTACACGCCCCTATTTCACTGGCACAGGAAGCAACTACTGCTACTGATAAAGAAGTGGAAGTTATCGAAGTTAAAGGTTTTACCAGCTCTCTGAAAGCATCAATGCTAGATAAGAAAGCATCTGATGTTGTTTACGACGGTATTACGGCTGAAGACCTAGGTAAATTTCCAGACCAAAACGTAGCTGAATCACTACAAAGAATTACTGGTGTTGCCATTGATCGTTCAGGTGGTGAAGGTCAATTTATTACTGTGCGTGGTTTCGGCCCAGATTTTAACACCGTACTTGTTAACGGCCGCCAGATTGCTACAGAAAACCAAGGTCGTGCTTTTAGTTTCGATACGCTTCCAGCTGAACTAATCAGCGGTGCAAAAGTTTACAAGAGCCCTCTCGCTTCTATGCAAGAAGGTGGTATCGGTTCAACCGTAGAAATCACAACTGCTCGCCCATTCGCATTTGACGGCTTCAAGGCCGTTGCAAGTGTAAAAGGCATGTACGAAGACATTTCTGAAGAAACAACGCCACAAATGTCGGGCTTAATTACCAATACCTTTATGGATGGTAAACTAGGTGTGTTAGCTGCTGCATCATTCCAACAGCGTAAGCTACAAACAAACATGCTAGAAACTCGCTACTGGCGTCCTGAAGTAAGCCTAACCAATCGTTCTGAGCTAGATAACCCTGATTACGCTGACAATGCCCAGTTCAACGGTGTGTACATTCCGCAGAACTTTGACCAAATCGTTGATTTAGTCGATCGTGAAAGAACATCTGGTAACCTTGTTGTTCAGTATGCTCCTAACGATGACATGACGCTTACTTTAGATGGTCTTTACTCTAAATTTGAAGTTGACTCAGACGCACACAGTGTTGGCCACTGGTTCTCTGATAGCAACCTCGACAACATGTCTTTTACTGACAACGGTAGCCTATCAGGTGTAACAAGCACCGTTGTAGACGGTGTTGGTGGTGCGACTGACTTTATTCGCCGCCGCTACGGCCGAGATGTTGAAATCCAAGCATTCGGTGCAAACTTTGAGTGGTTAGTAAACGACAACTTAACAGCAAACATTGATATCTCAACTTCAACTGCCGAAGACAGCAGTGGCGGTGACAACTTCTTCACTGTTGTGGGTTATAACAATGAATACAGTGTAGATTTCACAGGTGCTACTCCATCATTGACTGTTGCCGGTGGTGATGCCGCTTTACAAACACCTTCACTAGGTCGTATGCACTACAATGAGCGCAACGGTTTTGACACGGAAGATACCATCAGTGANTACCGTGCAGACTTCTCTTGGGTACCTGATTCAGACAATGCGTTCTATAAAGCAGATTTCGGTATCTATTTCCAAGATCGTGAAAAATCTAATACTCGCTTGTTCGCTTCTGGTTGTGACATTTATTGCGGCTACACATTCGATCTTCCTGACGAGCTTCTAAGTGTATTTACTGCACAAAACTACTTCGGCGGTGTGCCTAATCAGTGGCTAACTTACGACCCTGAAGCGTTCTTTGACTACGCAACGTCTGATGCAGCAGTACAGCAAATTGCAGACGCTACAGGTGAATCGTTTGATGACGTTCGCGCAGCGATTGATGCAACAAATATTGGCAACCCACAGCCAAGCAATGACTCATTCGTAGTGAGCGAAGAAGTATTAAGTGCGTACGCACAATTCTACTTCACTACTGAAATCTCAGAGATGCCACTTGATGTGAATTTTGGCTTCCGCTACAGCGAAACTGACACTTCAGTAGACGGGACAAGTCAGATTGTAAGAGATCTTCAGCCAATCCCTAACGATCCGTCAGACCTTAATGTAGTTTATGAAACAGAAGTAGGTGCGCCGGTTAACGAGAAAAACAGCTACTCTTCGCTGCTTCCTAACTTAAACGTTAAGCTACAGTTAACAGACGATTTATACCTACGTTATGCGTTTTCTGAAACGCTAACGCGTCCAATGATGGATGACTTAGTGCCTGTATTTAATGTTACTGTGAGCCGTCCGGGTAACTTGCAAGCACAAGCGGGTAACACTGAACTTAAGCCATATAAAGCGACCAGCTGGGATGTATCTTTAGAATGGTACTACGACGATACTAGCTACTTCTCAGCTGCAGCCTTTAACAAAGAAGTGGAAGACTTCATTGCAGGTGATGTTGCTGATGAGTCTCTTTTCTTAGAAAGTGGCGAGTATGTATTTAGCGTTCTGCGCCCTCGTAACGGCGATACGCTTGAAGTTGAAGGTTTAGAGCTTGCTTGGTTGCACACGCTTGAAAGCGGCTTCGGTATCCAAGCTAATGCTACTATCGTTAACTCAGATGCAGAATTTAGCCTACCAGGTTTAGGTAACTCACAAAACATTACATTGTTCTACGAAAAAGATGCGTTCCAAGCGCGTGTTGCACTGAACAATCGTGAAACCTTTATGCAAGAAGCGGTAAGTACTCTTGGTGGTACNGAGCCTCGTTTCACTGAGACTTACACCCAAGTTGATATGAGTGTAAGTTACGATGTAACTGAGTCTCTTACGGTATTCTTCGAAGGCATTAACATTACTGACGAAGAGCTAACGCGTCGCGGTCGCTTATCAGAACATTTCGTTCAACAAGTTGCTGACGGTGCTCGTTACGCTGTNGGTGTTCGTGCTAGCTTCTAATAACAACTAGTCTATCAAGGGGGCGNTGTTGCCCCCTTTTGTCTTTATTCTGCTGAGGAGTTTTTCGTGTCAGGCAGCTTAACCCAACTTGTCGTTTTTATTTTCATCACCGCACTTATCGGGCTTCTTACCTATTTAAAGTGTCGCGGTCATGGGCATAGTAAAGCCAACGAAAACAAAGAATATTTCTTAGCTGGCGGCGGACTAACATGGATATACGTCGCGGGCTCAATAACGTTAACTAATTTAAGTACCGATCAACTTGTAGGGATGAACGGTAACCAAATGGCACTGCTTGCGTGGTGGGAATTTGCCGCGGTGGCGGGCCTAATCATTCTCGCGCGAGTTTTTCTTCCCGTCTATTATCATTATCAGTGCACCACAACCACCGAATTGCTGGAAATGCGCTATAACAACAAGCATATAAGAGCACTAATAGGTCTTCTTTTCTTCCTAGGTAGCAGCCTTATTTTCATGCCTGCCGTAATCTACACCGGCTCGCTTTTCATGATTAACATGTTCAATGTAGACATTCCACTTATGTATGTTGCCACCGCTTTTGCATTGATTGGTGCCTTCTACGCTATCTTTGGTGGGCTTCGCGCGGTTGCAGTTTCAGATACCTATTCTGGCGTATTGCTTTTGACTATGGCGATTGTTGTTGTCGTTCTTGCACTATTCGCAATCGATTTTGATTTCTCGGGCATACCTGCCGAACGCTTAACCCTAATTGGCGATAATGATTCACCTCTACCATGGCACACGTTATTAACCGGTATGGTGTTTATCCAGACTTTCTACTGGAGTACGAATCAGGTAATCACTCAGCGCGCCATGGCTGCACCTAATTTAAAAGAAGCACAGAAAGGCGTATACGCTGCAGCGATCATCCGCTTTATCGTTGTTCCTACCATTATCGTAGTTCCAGGTATCATTTCGTATAAGCTGTACGGCGATATCAACGATGCCGCTTACGGTACGTTGGTAGGTGATGTTTTACCTAGCTGGCTATCAGGTGTATTTGCAGCGGCCCTCGCTGCCGCAGTACTCACTACTTACAACAGTAACCTCAACTCTGCGACTGCACTTTATGTCTGCGATATACACGAGGCGTATTTTCAGAAGAAGCCAAACGTTGCGCGCTTAAGCGGCTTTGTGACCGCGGCGCTTACTATTGTATCGCTAGTTATGGTTCCTGTGTACGCGCAAGCAGAAAGCATCATCAACTTGCTTCAACAACTTTTCGGGTTGTTAAGTATGCCTATTCTTTCCATCTTTATTGTTGGATTACTATTTAATAACGTAAACGCCAACGCGGGAATAGCGGCAGTTGTCTTTGGTGTGGGTCTATACGCTTTCTTTAGCTTTGTACACGCTCCTTTCGGCCTGCACTACATTCACCTGATGTTGGTCACATTGGTTTGCTGTATTGCCCTCGCCCTTGTCTTAAATCGGGTTGTATTTAAGCAAAAGGCAGAATGGCGTGGTCGTTTGATAGAGAGCGAAGAAGCACACGGCTAATAAGGTCAGCCATATATTGGCTGGTTCAGATAACTAGGATTACTACGGTTGTGGCGGAGCAAAAGTACGGTTTGTTCCGCACTTTTGTTCCGCCACACGCTGTGAAGTAGATGAAAGCAGAGAGAAGACTCTGTAAGCGTGATTGAAACAGATTTAATCACTCGACGACCGTGCAAGAAAGCAGGTATTAAGCTCGATAAACCGTTGTAAAACCATAAAACCGTACGGATGTTCCTTCTGTACTTTTCAGTCATCTTTTCTTTTAACAACATGCGCTATAAACATCTAGGCATGTAAAATGAGGTTTTTATGTCGTCACTCACATCATTCGTTCGTTTGTCGAACGAGAAAGCCACATTAATATTCGACTGCCAGGGTCGTATGCCCAAAGTCATTTACTATGGTGCGCCATTAAGTGACAGTACAACACCAGAAATGCTGAGCGTTTTAAACACCCGTCAAGAAGCCAAATGCGCACCCGTAATTGAACCGCCGATTACGTTGGTACCGACTCACGGTGACGGCTGGACGGGTCAGCCAGGTCTTGAAGTGTCGGGCGATGCCGACCAGTGGTCAGCAGGCTTTAGCCTGACCGAAATAAATGAAGATGCACAGTCTGTTGCTTTCGTAAGCGAAGACGCTCGCCGCGGTATGCGTCTTGTCACAACTGTTGAGCTCGATAACAAAACGAGCGTAGTAAAATACGTTTCTCGTCTCGAAAACAGTGGCAAAACACCGCTCAATTTAGGCTATTTGAATGCCGCTAGCCTGCCCTTGCCTACTTCCGTAAGCAAAATTAAAACATTTGAAGGCCGCTGGTCAGCAGAGTTTCAAACCAAAGATCACGATCTCTTCTTTGGAAGTTATGTACGTGAAAATCGCCGAGGCAAAACATCTCACGACACCTTCCCTGGCCTGATTGCATTCCCTCAAGGCACGGGTGAACTTAACGGTGAGTGCTATGGCTATCACCTTGGCGCTTCTGCAAACCACAAGCTTCGCGCTGAGCTTATGGCTGATGGCAGAAGCTATGTGCAGTTTGGTGAGTTATTATTTCCAGGTGAAGTGGTACTTAACGCTGGCGAAAGCTATACATCACCAGTGCTTTACACAGGCTATGGCTGTGAAGGTTTCTCTTCGCTATCACAACAGTTCCATAACTTCATTCGCAGCAACGTGCTAAACCACAGTGCTGAATCGAAGCCTCGCCCGGTGCACTACAACACATGGGAAGGAATTTATTTCGATCATAACGAAGATGAACTAAAAGCCTTAGCCGATAAAGTTGCACCACTGGGCATTGAGCGCTTTGTGTTAGATGATGGTTGGTTTAAAGGGCGCAGAAACGACAAGGCTGGGCTTGGCGACTGGTTTGTTGATGAAGCTATCTATCCTGAAGGACTAGACGGGCTCATTGACCATGTTACTGGCCTTGGCATGGAATTCGGTATTTGGTTTGAGCCAGAAATGGTAAACCCTGACAGCGACCTTTACCGCGCACATCCTGAGTGGGCGCTGCAAACCGAGAATAACCCTCACGTTCCTTTCAGAAATCAGTACGTATTGGATTTAACCAACCCTGAAGTGGTTGAGTACCTTTATAAAGTGATTACTGATGTACTGAAGGCGTACCCCAAAATCAGCTACATCAAATGGGACATGAACCGCGACGTAAACCACCCCGGCAACCTTCACGGTAAACCTGCGATGCATGGTCAAATGGCTGCGCTTTACAGCTTAATAGACCGCGTTAAGGCAGCGAAGCCAGGCATTGAGATAGAAAGCTGTTGTTCAGGCGGCGGCCGTGTAGATTTAGGTATTTTGCCACACACAGATCGTTTCTGGACGTCGGATTCTAACGACGCACTAGACCGTTTGTATATTCAGCGTGGTTGTTCTTATTTCTTCCCGTCTGAAGTAATGGGCGCACACGTTGGCCCGCGCGACTGCCATATAACGGGTAGACACTTACCTATTGAGATTCGGTCGGCAGTAGCCTTGTTTGGCCATATGGGTATAGAGATGGACCCACGTGAACTTACTGACCACGAGCAAAGCGTGCTTACTGATGCTATTTCACTTTACAAGAAGTATCGTCATATTACCCACGGCGGCGACCTATTCCGCATGGACGATGATGGTATGAACGTAAAATTTGGTTATGTATCTAAAGACAAGCAAGAAGGTATTTTTGCATATAACAGCGTTATGGAAACTGTTCGCACTACGCCAAACCGCTTCTACTTTGCAGGTCTTGATGCTAACAAACAATACACCATTGAGCGTGTATGGCCTGAAAAGCTAAAAGAATACACCCCGTCTATTTTGCAACAAACTGATGGCCAAGTATTCTCAGGTGAAGTATTGATGAAATACGGCATGCAGCTGCCGGTATTGTTCCCGCAAACTGCACTAATTTATACCGTTAAAGCGGTATAGAGCTGAAGACTCGACTCGAAAGCTAGAAGCTAAAGCGAGCTAAGCGGTGTTACGCCGCTGCTCGCTTTTTTGTGGTGCTTACTTGCTTTGCATCTCCAAGCCTAACGCCCAGCGATCGTCAAACCCTTTCCAAGGCTCTGGCTTTTTGCCATCTACGGGTACTTGGGCACTACTGCCACTCACGTTCAGGTATTCACAATCATCTTTTAAACCTTTCACATGGCAGTTCATAAGCGCAAGCGCAAAATGCTCGTTAATGGCATTAAGCTTTTGCACTTCCCATGCCGGCTCAATGTAACTTCCCAAATCAAATTCACTGCCATAAGCTTCTTTAGGTGCAGGGTGAGGTGCAACATTGTGGCGTGCATTCTTAATGGTTAGTAACTTAGATTCTTTACTGCCGGTATTATCGAATAACCACTTTATACCGTCGTAGCCAGAAATATCGTCGTTATCCCCAGCAACATAAAGAACAGGAACTTTAATATTGTTTAGCGATTGCACATCAAATAGCTGATGTTGCCCGCCCCATGGCGCAAGTGCTAGCGCCGCTTTCCAGGCTGGTAATGCTTCTTCGCTACTGGCCTTGCCACCTGCGCAGGTGTTAAGCGCTTCTTTAATTAACGCCGCCGTTTTAGGATCTTGTGTACCAGTGAAGGTTGCAGCGGTTTGGTCGTTAAAAGCATAGCATCCTCCTACCGTGCTAACTGCGCCGTAGCCCCCCATTGAATAGCCAATCACTCCCGCTTTGCTTGCATCCACACTCTCTTTAAAAAAGGTATTTTCGCTGATGCTGTTCAATGTAAGAACTTGGTCTCGTGAACGATTTAATAACGTACTTGGAAAACCTGAATACGGATTTTCTGCAAAATTAACATCTTTGTTTGTGGAATCTGTGTGGTCGATTGCCGCTACTACATAACCGTGAGACGCGAGGTGTTCGCCTAAATAAAACATAAGGGTGCGGTAACCGGTATAACCATGAGAGATAACAATTACCGGAAAATCAGTGTCAGCAGCGGCAATAGGCGCATCACGGCTTGCATCAGCTTGTACCTCAAACACCTGACCACTTCTTGTTTCATTAATGTACGTGGCCTTTTGAGCCGAGCTTGCTGCAGGATACCAAACCTCCAAAGTAAGTGATCGCTCGACTTCATTACCAGCAATGTCTTTTACTTTAGCAGGATAAGCCGCTTCGATTGTCTTTACGCCAACATCATAGTTACCTTTCTCACTTAACGATGGCATTACGTCGGCTGGAAACGGCTTATAAAGCGTTTGAGCAGCTGATACCGAAGGAGATATGGCCGCGGTCGCTGAAACCAGAACAGCACCGCCAAAAAGCAGGGATAACGTTTTCATAATTTGGGTAATTTTCTCGTTATTAACAGGCAAATTTATAATACCTCGTCACGGGTATCGCACAAGCCAAACACTATTATTATTGTTGATTAAGAAGAATAAGGGGAGGTAATAAAATAGGCTGCTTTACGCATGAATTGTCGTGAAAGTAATGGTAAAACGTAAAACCTTGAAAGCCTTCAGTTTGAAAGGTATTGCTTCCACCTTTCATCAAAAAGTGGTTTAAGAAATAAAGGGTATCCATCTGCCACAAAGTTAATGTCTCTTAAGGTTTGGCTTTTCATAGGCGTAGATGTAATGTGAGTTAGCGCGCTGTCTAGATCACTCGTTACCGCTTGTCCTAGCTCACTCTTAGAACACAGTAAGCGCTTTGTTCCTCTTAGCTGCTGGGACAGTTCACTGATTTGATAAACATTAAGCGCATCGAGTTCTTCTTCTGGTAATGCTGAAAGCTCGCGGTGCCCTACATAGCCAAAGTCTATTCTTCCACTTTCCAGTAGGGCAATGGTGTGCATGCCTAAGTCTTTGCCTAACCCATTTAAACGAACCACATTGTTTTTTGTAGCCCATTGCTCAACAGTATCGGCGTATACGTTATTCACATCGTTGTAGAGTACCGTTCTCAAATTTTGCTGAAGCAGAGCGCGTAAAGAAATGGACTCAAAATACCCCTGCGTTGGCTGAGACTGCGCGGTATCTAATTCATTTTTCAATGAAGGCTGAAGCGCTTTTCTTGCAACAATGAGTAGCGGTAAGTTTATAGAGGTTGGCTGGGAGTAATATCCCCACTCAGCGCGTTCTTCTTGGTAAGCGGCGCCATAAAAACAATACACTTTTTGTGCGGATTGTTGATGCTGTACCAACGACCATGCGCGTTTAACCGGATAAGCTTCAAATTGGTGTTCGTAGTTATGCAGGTGTGTAGAGAGGTACGCCATGACGTCATAGATCGGCCCTGAAGTGATACTGACACCACTGCCTTCAATTCCAAGCTCGGGTGGTCGCAACCATACTACTGTAGGCTTTTTGGAGGCGCAGCTTTCCCCTTCACATTCGCCGTCTGTTTGCGCAAACAACACGCTGCTTTTAAGACACAACAAAACAAAAGCCACCAAGGTTACTACTACTGACACTGCAAAAACCCAACCTTTTACACGTAATTCTTAAAGCTCACTCATCGCGTTTATGGGAAAACAACAATGGGAATATGATGAAATTATTTTAAGGTAATCGGGGGAAGAATGGCGGGCACCAATCTCATAATTGGGCGAACTTAGCTTAAAAAAAGAGCCGCTATTAAAGCGGCTCTTAGAATATTTTCAACACGTGAACTGTTTTTGCTTAGAACGGAATGTCATCGTCGAAGTCAAAATCTGGCTCAGCCATTGGTGGGTTCTTTGGCTGACCTTGATTGCCACCCTGAGGCGCTTGATTGTAGCCGCCACCTTGGTTTGAGTTGTAGCCGCCCTGCTGACCACCACCTTGCTGTGGCGCTTGGTTATAACCGCCTTGTGCAGGCGCCTGGTTGTAACCACCTTGGTTGTTCTGAGGACGTTGGTAACCACCGTTACCACCACCGCCTTCACCGCCGCGACCGCCAAGCATTTGCATTTGGTCTACGATAATTTCAGTGGTGTATTTATCTTGGCCTTGCTGATCTTGCCACTTACGCGTTTGCAATTTACCTTCAACATAAATTTGCGAGCCCTTTTTCAGGTACTCTCCGGCAATTTCTGCTAAGCGACGGTACATTGTAAGGCGGTGCCACTCAGTGCGCTCTTGAACCTGACCCTGTTGGTCTTTCCAGCTTTCGCTAGTTGCTAGGCTTAAGTTCGCAACGGCGTTTCCGTTAGGCATGTATCTAACTTCAGGATCATTGCCAAGGTTTCCAACAAGAATAACCTTATTAACGCCTTTCGTTGCCATTGATGTCTCCTGTAACGTTTTTAGTGGCTTGCTGTATAACTCTTCTTAGTAAGACATCAGCAAGCGCGAAAGTTCATCGAATATTAGCCGGTTAGTATACCGTATTTTATGAGGGAAAATTGAAGTTTTTCACCACAGGTTTACGTTACTAACTGCAACACGTTCTAGAACTTAACAAAATTTATTGTCAGCGTCTTCTGAACTTTCGCGTTGTTTTTAGCTAATTTTAGCAAGGGCGTTGCGATTAAAAACGCCCTTCCTTGTCTGCTACCACCACGTAATGTAAAACGCCGCTGTAAGGATAACTACAGCGATAGATGCTACATTAAATCCGCTTGTGGTTTTGAACTGCACTTCGTTTAGGTCGACAGCGTTTTCACTGACACCTTTTTTCTCTAGCAGAGAAACAACCACAGCTAAAGCGACACAAAGCAGGAACACAAGACCAACACGGTCAATAAACGGCAGTTCAGGCCAGAATTGTCTAAACACAATGCTTAAAACAAATGAGCCTAATGCGGCCAACAGACCACCGTTTGCTGTGGTTTTCTTCCAGAACATACCTAAAACGAACAATGCGCAGATACCTGGTGTAAAGAAGCCCGTGAATTCCTGGATATACTGGAATGCTTGATCGAAATTACCCAACAGCGGCTTGGCCACCACCATAGCAATGATAAGCGCGACCAAGCTTACGATACGACCCACTTTCACATAATGCTGCTGCGACTCGTTTGGACGCTTATCTTTATAAAGGTCCATGGTAAAAATAGTAGAAACGCTATTTGTCATCGACGCTAGCGAGGACACAATCGCCGCCACCAAGGCTGCGAAGATAATACCTTTAAGGCCAACAGGCATCAGCGTCATTAGGCTTGGGTATGCTTGGTCCGGTTTAGCTAAGTCTGGCACAATTAGCACTGCTGCAATCCCTGGCAATACCACAATTAGCGGCATTAGCAGTTTTAGGAAAGCTGCAAACGCAATACCTTTTTGCGCTTCTTGAACGCTCTTTGCCGCCAACGTGCGCTGAATGATGTACTGGTTAAAGCCCCAATACGACAGGTTCATGATCCACATACCGCCAATCAATACAGAAATGCCCGGCAAGTCCATATAGTGCGGGTTGTCTTTTGACAAAATCATGTCGAATTTCTCAGGGAGCTTGTTAGTAAGGTCAACAAAACCTTGGATGGCACCATTGCCGTCGCTGATTAGGTTTAACGCCGTATAAGACAGGAACAATCCACCAATAACCAATAGCACCACTTGAATAATGTCGGTTAAAGCTACCGCTTTTAAGCCGCCGTAAAGTGAATAGGTTAACGAGAAAAGGCCTAAGAACATCATGCCGTAAACCATATCAACACCCGCGATGGTATTGATGGCCAATGCACCTAGCCACAGCACAGCAGTTAGGTTTACAAAAACATAAACACCTAGCCAGAATATTGCCATTACCTTGCGAACGCGATGATCATATCGCTGCTCAAGAAATTGAGGCATGGTGTAAATTTTATGCTTAAGAAAGATAGGTAAGAAGAACTTGCCGACAATAAGCAGCGTAATGGCGGCCATCCACTCATAAGACGCAATGGCAAGCCCCAACTGGTAACCTGACCCCGACATGCCGATGATTTGTTCGGCAGAGATATTGGCAGCGATGAGTGATGCGCCAATTGCCCACCATGGCAAGCTTGAGCCCGCTAGAAAGTAATCATTTGTATCTTTTTGATGACCCTGCTTTTCGCGAGAAACCCACCACGCAATTCCGACAAGCGCGACGACGTATACCACGAACAACGTGATATCTATTGATGCTAATTTCATAGTTTTTCCCAAAGTTCTTATTTTGGGTGCGGCGATTGTTATGCAGG
>Ga0049116_10000259_pt1 | contig 11915 bp, 10 predicted proteins | sample WorMetvacBELIZE2_FD_55049 | JGI IMG/M metagenome (GOLD analysis project Ga0049116, IMG submission 55049) | Marine gutless worms symbiont microbial communities from Max Planck institute for Marine Microbiology, Germany - Olavius vacuus BELIZE.2 | ecosystem: Host-associated > Annelida > Digestive...
TTTTTCAGAACACCTTCCAGCATAACCCCAGCGTTAGGCTTTGCGTATCACAAAACAAAAACGCATCACTAAAAAGTGATGCGTTTAATAACTCTCTAAGCTCGACTATGTCTATCTGAAATCAGCTGCGTCTAGCTCGTGCTTTTTCATAAGCTTGTGCATATCAGTTCTATTTCTACCAGCAAGCTCTGCCGCGCGCGTTACGTTGCCGTCGGTCATTTTAAGAAGCTTGTGCAAGTATTGCTGTTCAAAGGCATCGCGCGCTTCTGTAAGCGTTGGCCAGCTTTGCTTAGTGGCTGACAAGGCTTGCTCTACTAAGTGAAGCGGAATCACAGGCGTTTGCGTTAACGCAACACACTGCTCAACCACATTCACAAGCTGACGTACGTTACCTGGCCAAGATGAGGTTACCAGCTGTTGCATAGCGTCATCAGAAAATTGGCTTACATTCACGCCATGACGCTGTGCGCTTTGCTGCAGCAGCGAGCGAGCCAGAAGTGGAATATCTTCACTTCGCGATTTTAGCGACGGAAGTTTTAGGTTCACCACGTTNAGACGGTAATATAAATCTTCGCGGAAGGTGCCTTCTTCCATTTCTTTGTGCAAGTCTTTGTGCGTTGCAGAAATGATACGCACATCGATGTCTACGTGCTTGCTACTACCTACTGGACGAATTTGACGCTCTTGTAATGCACGCAGCAGTTTTACCTGCAGCGTCATCGGCATATCGCCAATCTCATCCAAGAACAAGGTACCGCCGTCGGCTTCTCTAAACAGACCAGGGTGAGCAGCTACAGCACCGGTAAACGCACCTTTGGCATGACCAAATAGCTCAGACTCAAGCAAGTTTTCAGGTAATGCTCCACAGTTAATAGCCACAAATGGTTTGTCGCTGCGGTTACTGGCTTTATGAATGGCATTAGCAAGTAACTCTTTACCTGTACCGCTCGCGCCGCTAATAAGCACAGACACTTCACGCTGAGCTATGCGGAACGCCTGGTCTAGTACATTTAGCATTTCTGGAGAACGGGTAATGATGTCCTTTGCCCAATCCCCAGGCTGTGCAGCTTGAGACTGGCTAAGTGCTTTTTGCAGCAGCGCGCGTAATTCATCGTGATCGACAGGTTTAGGCAAAAACCCAAATACACCACGCTGAGTGGCTGCTACCGCATCAGCAATGGTGCCGTGAGCCGTCATCAGAATTACAGGAATATCTTTTCTAATTCCCATAATTTCTTCAAACAAACTCAGACCATCTAAGCCCGGCATACGCAAGTCACTTAATACTACATCGTAGTTGTCGTTTTGAAGCTTTCTTAACGCTGATTGACCGTCTTCCACTGCGGTCACCTCATAACCTTCGCCTTCCAGACGAATGGTTAATAAGCGCAATAAGCTCTTATCGTCATCTACCAACAATAAGTTAGGGTTACTACTCGCCTTTTCGCTCACTGTTGTGTACTCCTGTTTTTATCCATCAGTGTTGCTTCAATCTGCAACAATTCTTCTAGTTTTTTGCGCAGGTTAACTGCTTCAATTTCAAGTGCTTTTACTTTCTCGCCACGAGAAGTATTTTCTTGCTCCAACACCACCATGGCAGATTCAAGCTGCATAATCTGATTGTTGTGCGACGCAGCAATAACAGTCACCACTTCTTGCGCAGTGGGTGTAAATGTTCCAGCAATATCATTTAAGGCAAGCTGCGCGCGCAACCTGTCTTGATAAGGTGTATCTGTTGGTAGTGTTAAAACGTAGGCGTGAAGTGTGTCAGATGCTGTATCACCTAACGCTTTTAATGCTTGCTTACGCTCTAACCAAGGTTGGTTGGCCGCGTCAATCCACGCGTTAAGCCAATAGGTTGCATCGCAATTGTGCTCGAACCCCTGTGGAGGCTCAACAAATAAACAAAGGCCACGTTCTATTTTAGCTACAGGCGTCACCTTTTCTGGCTCACCTGCGTTGTCGTTGTTCCTGGTTAAACTCTGACATCCTGTCAGCACCAGTAAGGCGACAATTAAACCACTTATTCTCATTTTATTTTTCCTGTTGCCCAATGGTCACTCTAAAGCAAACATCGGCATAGTCTACATCTACAACACGCACATCACCATGCATCAGTCGAGCGCAATCGGCAACAATTGATAACCCTAAACCCGTCCCAATGACATTGTCGTTTCTCGGCTCGGTTCCTCGGATAAAAGGTTCAAATAAAGTATGTACTGACTCTGGAGCAATACGCTTACCGCGATTGGCAACATCCAGTACAAGATTATCGTTTTCGTTATAAAGGCTAATATTTATCGGTCTTCCCACTGCGCCATGCGCGACTGCATTGGACACCAAGTTATCAAGTATTCTTCTAAACAGCTCCTCGTCTATACGCACCTCGGACGCAGTTATCTTTACTTCCACTTCTCTATCCTGAATGGCGAGCGCGTAATCTTCTAAACAAGCAGAAACTAACTTACTAACGTCACTTTGTACCATTTTCGGCTGAGCTTGTTGCAACAGCAGGTTGTAGTCGAGCAACTTTTCCACCAGCGTGTTGAGCCTTTGCGTGCTAGCAGTAAGTAGCGAAAGTACTTCGCGTTGACTGTTATTCAACTCGCCCACCACGTTTTCAGACAACAAGCTGCAGCCTTCTTTAATACTGGCAAGCGGAGTTTTGAGCTCGTGAGCAGCGTGTCGCAGCAAGGCGGTTCTAATATGCTCCAACTGCTGTAGTCGATCATAAAGCCAATGTAAGTCTTTCTCTACATCAATCAGTTCTTTTGGCGCTTGTCTTGAAAGGGGTGGAAGCTGACCATCGCTGTGGGCCATGATCCTTATAATCTTTTTTAAGTTGTTNACGGGGTTCACAATAAGCTGACTCCCCATCAATATTAGCAATAACGAAACGCTTACAAGCATNGCNGTAGACCAAGCTTGTTTTGCTTGCATGGCATTTAANTCATCTTGCTGGACTTTGACACGTTCAGTAATAGCGGCTTCTACATCGTCNCGAAGCTGGTCGACGCTATCGCCCACTGANGCAAGGTANGCATTAAGTAANAGCTGGTCTTCAATCGCTCGATATTCGGCTAATTGATTTAGCTGTTCTGAAAGTCGTGTGCAGGTAGTTGGTACCGAGAGAGCCTGACATAGATTGTCAGCNGCCACGGCAAATTGATCGATGGCGTTATCAGAAAGNGATGCCACCCTATCATTTCTCAACACAGCAAATTGGCGAATGCTGCGCTCTACGTCAACGACCGCGTTATCGAGTCTTTGCATGTCGCTAACAACATCGACAACAAACCGTGTTTCAAGTGTTGTCATTTGACCCACTTTGGCTAAGTCGCTTTGACTTTGCCAAAGTAAGGCTATAAGAGGGATAAGGGCCAGTACAAAACTACCTAGCGTCAACTGCCTTAGTGAACCAAGTTGTACCAAGCGTTCACCAAACGAAACCTTGTTTATCAGAACCTTACCCTCTTAAATATATTATTTTATCTACTCACTTGCTGTGAGCTTTTCATTGCCTGGCGTCAACTTGCTTTTTGCCAATTCGGCTTCGGAAAGTTTGCCATCTTCGTTGTCATCAATCAGCCCAAAGTTACGCAGTAGACCTGTGTGTCGAACCGCTTCTTTAAGTGATATCAGACCGTCTTTATCTGTGTCTAATTCCTGCATCAACGAGCGCGCTGGACTTGCGTACGCGTCGGCTACTGAAATGGCTTGTACTGCAGCAACAGCACAAAGTGCTAAGAAAACTTTTTCGAGACGTTTCATCATGAATCCTCCGCTAAACGCTTTTAAAATCCTTCTCAATCCGCTTTGATACCAGCCCTGTGTTATCAGGTTATGCTGCTATTAAAGCTCATGGATACTACCACTAGTCTTCAATTAACCACTATCATAATTGCATTCAAACTGCTTATGCGATTTTCAGACCAAAAAGAAAAAGCACATTAAAAACAGTAGCATATGCAAATAAGTGTACTATCAACCACTCAGCATACAGGTTAAATGTTGCAAAAAAGAAACACCACTTTGAAACACTGTATGTCAAAGTGGTTTTATCGATACCTTGCTATACAGAGAAACTACTATCGCTGTAATGGGAGGGAGAACAAGTGAGCTCCGATAAGGGGATGGGCTTGCTAAACATAAATCCTTGCACATTGTCACATCCATGCTCTCTAAGATAATTCCACTGTTCAAGGTTTTCTATGCCCTCAGCACATACCGAGAGTGACAGTCTTTTCGCCAAATCAATAATTGCCCCAGTCACAAGACGGCTTCGTTCTGAAGTTTGAATTTCCATTACAAACTGTCGGTCAACTTTTAGCGTGTCGATATTGATTTGCGTCAGGTAACTTAACGAGGAGTAACCCGTTCCAAAATCATCTAGAGCTATGGCGCACCCCATATTTCCGATGCGTCTGAAGAACTTGTTTGAAAGAGTAAAGTTTTCTAGATACGCACTTTCTGTCACTTCAAATTCAATGTTTTCTGGGTTGATGTCATAGAGCTTGAAAGTATTGTAGATGTAGTCAAACAGCTGCGAGCTTCGCAAATCATGTCCAGATAAATTGATTGAGGCTCTAAACGGAGACGTGGCCCATTGTTTTAAATCTGGCATATCAATACAAACGCGCTTAATTACCCAACGGGTAATTGCAGTGATCTTACCGCCCTGCTCAGCAATGGGGATAAACTCGTTCGGCATGACCAAGCCAAATTCAGGATGTTGCCAACGAATAAGCGCTTCTACGCCGATTACATTCCCTTCGTTGTTAACTTTAACCTGGTAATAAACAACAAACTCATCGTTGCTGATCCCTTGCTCAATACCGTTAGCTAAGTGGAGTTTACGCTTATGCGACTCAACCATATCAGGTGTAAACAGTGTGTAGCTGCCCCGCCCTCGCGCTTTTGAGCGATACATTGCAAGGTCTGCATTGCTCATCAGTTCGCTTAGGTCGTAGCCCGCATCGGAAGCCGTAGCGATTCCAACGCTTAAACCTACCGTTAGTGATAAGCCACGCAGTTCAAAAGGCTCATCAAATGCGGTAATAAGTCGCGTTGCCAAGCTTTGCGCTTGGTCAGTAGTCACATCTCTATCGGGCAGTACTAAGAACTCATCCCCTCCCAGTCGCGCGAATAAATCGCCGTCGCGCAGCAAACACTGAACTCTGTCAGCAACCTCTATGAGAATGAGATCTCCGGTTTCATGTCCTAAAGAATCATTGATGCCCTTAAACCCATCTAAATCAAAAAACAGGAGCAGTAAGTCTTCATCATTTCTTTTGGCTCTGGCTAGCTCAAGTCTTAAGTTATCGAGAACAAACTGTCGATTGGGAAGACCGGTTAAACTATCGAAGTTTGCCAAACGAGACATGGTTTCTTGTTGATCAACCAATGTTTGCTTTTGCTCAAAGTTGATGAGTAACTCAACTTCAATGGTATCCAATAAACTATTAATGTTATTCGATAACTGTCCAATTTCATTAGATGTATTAAGTGAACTGCGCAGCGCATAGTCTTTTGACTCAAATACTTCTTGAGTAAACTGCCTCAGCGACCCAATAGGAGAAATCAAACGGTATAAAATAAAGACACAAGTGCCAGTGCAAAGCAGCCAAACCGCGATAACGATAGGCACTTGCTTAATGAGCTGGCGGGCTGAACTTGCCGCCATGGTGTCTTCAATGTCCACATAAAGAACAACATGTCCAAGTGGGTATAGGCTACTACCTACAATTTGATGGGCAGTGATAACATTGTCGTATTGCGTAACACCAAATGGAATTTCTGCAGGATCAAGTGGAACAGATTGATTGGAAAGCTGGCTTAAGGAATCAGGTTGAATAGTGGAAATGACTTGATAGTCGTTGTCATATAGCGTGGCGGAAATAAGATTATCGTGTTCTTTTATCGGTTGAAAAAGAGAGGAAAATAATGCGTTATCACCGGGACTTCGCTCCATGACAACCGATAACTGCAGCGACAAAGCGTTACTTAACGTCGCGGTATTGCCTTTAACCACATCCACCACAGAAGCGTTGTGTTCTAATTTATTAACAATTACCACAGAGAGCGCCAGCACCGACATCGTCAATGCAATGACAAGCCCAATTGGGATTTTCAACGTTCTAAACACTCAACTACCCTTACTTCAGTACTGCAAGCTGTTGTAAGCAAGTGATGCCATAGGCTCTGAAACAGCACTGTCACCGCTAAGCTTTTATTATTATTTGTTCACAATAGTAAGGTACAGGTCGCTAAATTTGAATCCATTTTTTTAGCTAATACAAAAAAGACTAACTGAGTGATGATGAACGCTATGTTCTTTCAACTACTTCAAGTTTAGTTTTAATGTATTGGCTATGGGGAACGTACAATAAATCAGCTATTTGACGAATAGTACTCTCTTCAAGAGGCGCTAAAGATTCATCCGCGTATGCAATAGCCCAGAGGCTCTTTATCACATCTCTTTTCTCATCAGCGCTGCAGTGTTTATTTAGTACTTGAGTAAAACGCACTAAGTCAATTGAATCGTCAGCCGTCTCTTGCCCTCTTTCAAGCAACAACGACATCGCTTCCTCATCTATGTTTACATGCTTTCTGAGCTGTTTCTCGTATTCACTTCTCTCGCTATCCGTTACTTCATTATCAGCGTTAACAATTTCACTAAGTAATGCAGCAGTCGCCAATTCAACGGTATACGTTGGCTCTGTGCGCTTATGCGTGTCTTCGAAAAGTTTAAGAAATGATTTCAGCATGGGGCCCTACTTCTTGTGTCACCGCAGAAACGCCCGCGGTTATTGAAATTTGAGTATCGATAAAACTTTTACTCGGTAAAAGCTAAATTCGATTAATTGCTGGATTAGATGGACAGATTTACAGCGATGACTAAGTAAGCAAGTCTATGTAAACTGTACTCAGCGACTAGAGCTGTAAAGTGAGAGTTTAAAAGCCCTCAGAGAAACATGAATATGAACATTTTGCTCGTAAAGATATTTTCTAAAGGCGCCTAAATTTTAGTATCAAGTAAGCAAATCACTTTACTCCCGCCATTTTCGAACCACACTCGTTCGCACAGCGCGTGAAGCAAAGGGAGCCCACGCCCAAAGCTTTCGTCATGAACGGAATGACGCCGGCCTACCGTACTTGCCTTATTCCACTCAAAGCCTTCACCACTATCTTCAACCGCTATCAGCACCTTACCTTTAAGGGGTAAAGACTCTATCCTAATATTAATTCGCCCGTGACTAAGCGCTTTTAGTGAAGCCTCGCGGTTTTCGTAATATTGATGGAACCCTGTACTATCAGCTTTGAGTTTTGAGTCGAGTTTCAAGATCCCATGCTCTAACGCATTATTAAACAGTTCCGACAACACAGTATAAATTATCGAACGCACCGCTTGAATGCCCTCACATTGCCCCGCAAGCTGTAGCACGCGTTGAAGAATGTCAGGCTGTTTCAAATGTTGTGCGTCAAGCGCAACTTCATGCACCGATGGCAATCCAAAATCCATCTTTGGTGATACGGGCGTTTTAATGGGTTGAGAGGTAAACACGACTAGCGTGACATCATCGTGAAATGAAGAGGCTGCACAATGCTCTTTCGCCTTAAGAAAAAGTGAATTGGATTCTATTTTCCCATGCGTCTGCATTTGCTCTTTTACTATTCTTACCAAGCCTTCCTCAAGAAGCATTTCTCCCTCTTGATTAGTACTCTCAATTAGCCCGTCGCTACAAATTACAAGCTGTTCATTGCATCCTAATTGAATGGTATCGCAATCGGTGTTGAGTTCATGCTCGTCTAGGATCCCTAATGCCATGTGACGTGAGGGAATGCAGCGCAGTGCTAAATCAGTTTTCGCAGGAACAATGACAGCCGGCATTCCCCCCTGCCATAAGTTGATTCTATTGCCCCCCGCGTTAATTTCGCCCACCACTGCGGCCATAAACATGTCACTTGGTAGAAACTTAATTAAAATTCGATTTAATTCTGAAATAATCTCAGAAATAGATACCCCTTGCTGGCTGAGTTCCTGAAAGGCTCGGGTTACAGGCAACGCACCAATTGCTGACGCCAAACCATGACCTGTAAAATCTCCCACTACAAAATAAATACCACCACTAGGGCTTGATTCGCATAGAAAGAGGTCGCCATTAAAGGTTTCAGCTGGCTTTAGGAAGCAGTCGAAATGCGCCATTACCTCGGGTCGATTGACAATAGCGTGGCTAAAAATATGTTCCACAATGGCGTGCTCTCTCGCCACTCTTTGATTGAATAATCGAAGTGCTTTATTTTGCTGTTCTATGTGTTCACTCAAAGCACGTATTTTTAAGTGGGCTCGAATTTTGGCAATTAGAATGTGTCGGTCGAAGGGCTTTGTGGCAAAGTCGTTCCCGCCAACTTCCAGACACCTCACTAAGCTTTCTTTATCTTCTAAAGCGGTGATAAAAAGAATAGGTAGATACGGCCCTTTCGCAAGCTTGCGTATTTTGGGTGCAACGTCAAAACCACTGAGCCCAGGCATCACAACATCCAACAAAACCAAGTCGGGTTTTTCGTGCGTAAATTTTTTGATAGCTTCAACACCATCCACCGCTTCGATACACTCTTTATAGCCTGCGTTATAAAGCATGTTAGTAAGCAATGTACGGTTGATAGCCTCGTCGTCAACAATGAGGATCTTCACGTATGTCTCTTCGATAAAATGTTAATTTAGCGACTTGCTTTTCTTACTTAATGTCGAACTTTTTATCGAATCGAGATATTTTCAGGATTTTAGCAACCTGAGGACGGGCATTTTCGATACTGTAGGTTAATTCTCTTTCAGCGAGTGTCTTTTGCATGTTTAACAACATACCTAAGGCAGAGCTATCCATGTATTCAGTACGCGATAAATCTACGGTGATGTGAGAGACATCGGCGCCCAGTTCGCCATAGGCGTTTCTGAAGTCTTCTACCTTACTAAAGTCAAACTTAGTGCCTACATCTACCACTAGTACTTTCCCTTGATTTTGATAGCTCGACGTTATTTCCATATTCGCTCCTTAAAAATGTAAGCAGAAATGCTTCATCACATGCTTTTAACTTTGCTATTCTTATACTAGTTGAACTTTTACACATCGCCATGAAAGTCATCTTAAACTTTCGTATGGTAATGCTTTTTTTATCGCCATTTAGATGGAAAGACGCAATTTATTGAGGTATGTATGCAAGACTGGCAAGACGCCCTTTTGGTCTATAGTACTGAAAGCGGCAAAATAAAGCCTGAGCCAAAAGAGCAAGCGCGTTCGGTGTCTTCTGACGGCGTTGTTCGTATTCACAGGGAAACTAAAGGTCGCAAAGGAAAAGGGGTGTCTCTGATTAAGGGATTAGACCTCGCGTCTGATGAGCTGAAAAAACTAGGCTCTGAGCTAAAGAAAAAATGTGGTTGCGGCGGCGCAGTGAAAGACGGTGTCATTGAAGTACAAACTGATGACAGGGAAAAGCTCCGCACACTACTTACCGATAAAGGGTATAAAGTTAAGCTTGCTGGGGGCTAATGTAACGCTAGCCAGCTAGCGAGCTCTCACTTTTTCATAAACATATAACAAAAAGAGTCTGAAATGGAAAAGCTGTCAATTTCTGATCTACACATTATTTTAGTTGAGCCTTCTGACACACAAAGAAAGATCATCACCACTTTGTTGTTAAAAGAACACGTAAAGGAAATTGACCCCGTCAGTACCCTTTCCGAAGCTCGTTCAGCGGTAAAAGCGCACGGTGCTGACCTAATCGTAAGCGCGATGTACTACGAAGATGGAACCGCACTAGAACTACTTAAATTCATTAAAGAAGACGACGCATTTAAAACAATCCCCTTCATGTTGGTTTCCAGTGAAAATCGTTTAAGCAAACTAGAAGAGTTTAAGCAGGCGGGTGTTGCGGCAATTCTTCCTAAACCATTTGAACCCCTTCATTTGTCTCGTGCGTTAAACGCAAGCTTAGATTTAATCAATCACGATGAACTAGAATTAGAACTATTTGACGTACACGATGTTCGCGTACTACTTGTTGATGACAGTAAATTAGCGCGTAATCATATTCGACGCGTACTAGAAGGCATGGGGCTTCAACGCATAAAAGAAGCTGAGAATGGCGCAATGGCGCTAACTTATATAAAAGATGAACCTTTTGACCTCGTGGTTACCGACTACAATATGCCCGAAATGGATGGCAGGGAACTATCGGAATTTATCCGCTTTAATCCAGAAACCACACATATACCGATTATCATGGTAACGTCAGAGTCAGCTGACAGTGCACATATGGCTAATATTCAGCAAACAGGTGTGAACGCGCTATGCGATAAGCCTTTTGAGCCCAACGAAGTAAGACAAATGCTTTCAGCACTATTAGGTAACTAAGCGCAAAAATATTAAACGGCGTTCTCAAATTACCCACCGGCAGGTGTATATTTACGGCACCTGCCAACGCTTCATGCCCTAACCGTTTGGCTTTTTATAAAGCCAACAGCGCATTTTAATTACTTTTTCAAGTCCTCCACATTAAAAACAACTATTCAATTTGTAAAAATCGGTTGACACACATAGGCGTTCAACATACATTCAAACCTATGAAACAGAATACTATGCACGTAGCACTTTTCTTTTTTGCGTTTATATCCTTTAACTAGGGAGGCGCGGCTACATGCATGAAAACCTCCCAACTGGGAGGTTTTTTTTTAGCAGAATTTTCTTATACGATACGCACGGGAATGATATGTCAGACAATGCATTAGATACTGTTAGAGAGCGGATTACCGCTTTAGACAGTGAATTACTTACTTTACTCTCAGAACGCAGAAAGTTAACCAACGAAGTGGCTGAGACGAAAATAAAGCATCACATTCCTGTGAGAGATCAAAAGCGAGAAGAACAGCTATTGGTGCGCCTAATAAAAGAAGGCCAAAACATCGGCTTAGACCCTCATTATGTGACGCAAATTTTCCACGTTATTATTGAGGACTCTGTTTTAAACCAGCAGGCTATGCTTGCTGAACGCGCTAACCCTGGCAGTACATTGCCCTTAAACCGAGTGGCATTCTTGGGCGACAAGGGCTCTTACTCTTATCTAGCAACGCAAAAGTACTTCTCTCGTCGCCCCGGCGAATTGCTGGAAATTGGCTGTCAGAGCTTTGCTGAAATTATTCACAAAGTTGAAAGTACAGAAGCCGATTACGCGGTATTGCCTATTGAGAACACGACGTCTGGCAGTATCAATGAAGTGTATGACCAACTACAGCATACCCAACTTAGTATTATTGGTGAACTCACCCACCCTATCCGCCATACATTGTTAGTGGGAACCAACACCAGTATCGATAAAATCAAAACGCTTTACGCTCACCCTCAAGTGTTCACTCAGTGTAGCCATTTCTTAGCAGAACTAGGGAACGTAGAAGTGAAAACCATGGACAGCACCTCGTCTGCCATGTTGACAGTTAGTGAGCTTAAACGCGATGACGTAGCCGCAATAGGCAGCGAAGCGGGTGGTAACTTGTACGGCCTAATGGCAATAAAGAGTAACTTAGCAAACCAAAAAGAAAACCATAGCCGTTTTATCGTTGTTGCGCGCAACCCAGTAGTGGTTCCACTTCAAGTTCCTGCTAAAACAACACTTGTTATGTCTACCATCCAAAAGCCAGGTGCACTTGTAGAGGCCTTGTTGGTGCTACGAGAGAACAGCATCAATATGACGAAGCTTGAATCGCGTCCTATTCCAGGTAATCCATGGGAAGAGATGTTCTACATTGATGTAGAAGGCAATGTAGAAGATGGCCCTGTACAAAATGCCCTTGATGCATTGCGTGGTATTACCCGCTACATCAAAGTATTGGGCTGCTATCCAAGCGAAGAAATTAGCCCGAC
>Ga0049116_10000260_pt1 | contig 11870 bp, 11 predicted proteins | sample WorMetvacBELIZE2_FD_55049 | JGI IMG/M metagenome (GOLD analysis project Ga0049116, IMG submission 55049) | Marine gutless worms symbiont microbial communities from Max Planck institute for Marine Microbiology, Germany - Olavius vacuus BELIZE.2 | ecosystem: Host-associated > Annelida > Digestive...
CCGTGAGCGAAAATAAAACCTCTTTAAGTTACAAAGATGCAGGCGTAGATATCGATGCAGGTAATCAACTTGTTGAACGCATTAAATCTGTTACCAAGAAAACCCATAGACCAGAAGTAAAAGGTAATCTGGGTGGTTTTGGTGCACTTTGTGAACTGCCTACTAAATATAAAAAGCCGCTACTTGTTTCAGGTACTGACGGCGTGGGTACAAAACTAAGAGTTGCTATGGATGCTAACCGTCATGACGGTGTTGGTATCGACTTAGTAGCAATGTGCGTAAACGACCTTATTGTTCAAGGTGCTGAGCCCCTGTTCTTTCTAGATTACTACGCAACTGGCAAGCTTGACGTTGATGTAGCCGCGTCGGTGTTACCGGCATTGGCGCCGGCTGTGAGCAAGCAGGTTGTGCATTAATTGGTGGTGAAACAGCCGAAATGCCTGGAATGTATCACGATGGCGACTACGATATTGCAGGCTTCTGCGTCGGCGTGGTTGAAGCTGATAAGGTTATTGACGGCACTAACGTTAAACCAGGTCAAAAACTAATTGCACTTGGTTCATCGGGCCCTCACTCAAACGGTTACTCATTAGTTAGAAAGATTATTGAAGTTAGTGGTGCAGATGTAAACGCCGACCTAAACGGCAAGCCTATCATCGACCAACTTCTCGAGCCTACTCGCATCTATGTTAAATCGGTATTGGCATTGCTTGAAGAAGTGCAAGTAAGCGCTATTTCTCACATCACGGGCGGTGGTTTTTGGGAGAACATCCCTCGCGTGCTACCTGAAGATGCGAAAGTTGTTATTGATGAAAGCACCTGGGAATGGCCTGCAATCTTCTCTTGGTTACAAGAAAACGGTAACGTGACTCGCCACGAAATGTACCGCACGTTTAACTGTGGTGTTGGCCTTGTAATCGTTGTTGACGAAAGCGATACCGATGCTGCGCTGAACATTCTTAAACAACACGGTGAAAATGCTTGGGTTATTGGTGATATCGCAGCAAAAGATGGCGAAGAGCAAGTAGAGATCAACGCGTGAGTAACAGTGTAACCAAACTATGCGTACTTATTTCAGGTAATGGCAGCAATTTACAAGCCATTATCGATGAAATAAAAGCAGGCCGTCTGAATGCNGAAATCAGCGGCGTGATCAGTAATCGCCCTACTGCTTATGGTCTGGAACGCGCTAAAGAAGCCGGGATCAATGCGGTTTGCTTAGATCATACAGGCTTCGATTCACGNGAGTCTTATGACGGGGCGCTCAAAGCACAAATTGAGGCTTTTGGCGCAGACTGTGTTGTTCTTGCGGGCTTTATGCGTATCTTAACACCGGAGTTCGTCGACAGCTTTGCTGGAAAATTAGTGAACATTCATCCATCTTTGTTGCCGAAGTACAAAGGTTTGAATACGCATCAGCGAGCTATCGACAATGGAGACAAGGAGCACGGCGTTAGCGTGCACTTTGTTACACCGGAGCTCGACGGCGGCCCTGTTATCATTCAAAGCCGCGTACCTGTGTTTGAAGACGACACAGCAAGCGACCTGGCCGAGCGTGTTCAAGAACAAGAACGTCGTATCTATCCGCTTGTNCTATCTTGGTTTAGTGCAGGCCGATTATCGATGCGAAACAATAAGGCAGTTTTAGATGAGCAAGAATTACCAGAATCTGGTTATGCAAGCGACTAAGCCTTTTGCTTTAGGCGCACTGTTAGCAGCATCGCTTTCAGTAGCCGCGCAAGCAAACCCTAGTACAGAAAATACGGATAGTGCAGAGCTACCGCTTCAGCCCTACAAGGCAACCTATACCGCATACAAATGGGGTGACGACGTAGGCGAAGCGAATATTGAGCTCTCGAAATTAGGTGACCAACAGTATTCTCTAATTTACACGTCAAAAGTGTCTAAGTTTTTCTTGTCTGACAAACGCAGTGAACATTCTATTTTTACTGTTAATGATAATACCGTCGTACCCTCTGAGTACTACTATAATCGTTCTGGCACAGGACCTGATAAAGAGCTTAAGGTAACGTTTAGTCATCAGGGACAAGGCAAAATTGCAGTCGAGAATGGCGAAACATTTGATTGGAACGGTGAATTTGATAACCAAATTTATCGTATTGACCTTGCAAAGCAGTTAGCGGAAGGTAAGACATCTTTAGAATACCACTTCGTGAATTATCGTGGCGAACTTCGTCACTACGGCGTTCAAGTGGTGGATGAAGAGGTATTGTCTTTACCTTTCGGTAAAATTGAAACTGTAAAAGTTAAGCTTATTCGCGACTCAAATAAGCGTGAGACGTTTGCCTGGTTTGCGCCATCACTTAACTACACGTTAGTTCGTCTGCAACAGTTCAAAGAAGGCGATGAACAGGGCGATATCAAACTGAAATCGTTTGAGACGCAGTAAAGCGTAAAGATAAACCGTTTTTTGTCTCAACAACTTTTTCACAATTGTTGAATAAAGCACGTTATGAACTAGCATTCAGACGTGCTTTTTTATTTACACTGTTGCTGTCTTATCCTCACGTAACCTCTTCTCGTTTCGCAACACAATTCACATTCTAAATCAGTATTTATAAGCAACGACTATACTTATAGAGCGGATAACGCACTACCCTATTATTTATGTCGTTGTTAATAGAATATTCATGTAAAAATCTTGATCTTTGCCCTATTAAATAATAGGTTTACAGCATGCTGGTCTGACCTCGATCTGTGACTGCTTTTCATAAAGCAACTCACTATGCTCGAGTTAAGACTAGCGTAACGTTTAACGCCTTTCAGGAGTGAAGTATGGCAGATTTTATATGGTTTTTACTGGTCGTTCTGACACTAGCGGTAGCTAGTTATCAGCGAACCAGCTTGGTAACAGCGGTTGCCATGGGCGCAGGTGTTATGATTTTAGGCACCCTTTTCGGTGACATCGGCCTGCTTGGTTGGGTAGTGTTCCTTGCTTTAACACTGCCGTTCACGCTTGCAAATATCAGACAGCAGCACATCTCTAAGAAGCTGCTAGCCTTCTACCGCAAAGTTATGCCTGAAATGTCGAGCACTGAGCAAGAAGCTATCGACGCAGGTACGGTATGGTGGGACGGTGATATTTTCAGCGGCAAGCCAGACTGGGATAAATTACACCGCATTCCGAAAGGTCGACTCACTGCTGAAGAGCAAGCATTCTTAGACGGTCCTTGTGACAAAGTGTGCTCAATGGTCGATGAATGGCAAATAAACCATAAAGATGCTGATCTTTCACCTGAAATTTGGCAGTTCCTTAAGGAACACAAATTNTTCGCNATGATNATCAAGAAAGAGTATGGCGGTCTAGAGTTTTCGGCATATGCCCAGTCTCGCGTTCTTCAAAAACTTGCAGGCGTAAGCGCGGTGCTATCAAGCACAGTCGGTGTACCAAACTCATTGGGCCCGGGCGAATTACTTCAGCACTATGGTACAAAAGAGCAACAAGATCATTATCTTCCCCGTCTTGCTGCCGGTGAAGAAATCCCTTGTTTTGCATTAACCGGCCCAGAAGCTGGCTCTGATGCAGGTGCGATCCCTGATGTTGGCGTTGTATGTAAAGGCGAGTGGAATGGCGAAGAAGTGTTGGGTATGCGCCTAACGTTTAACAAACGCTACATCACCCTTGCGCCTGTTGCTACGGTTATTGGTCTTGCCTTTAAACTTCAAGATCCTGAAGGTCTTCTAGGTGATAACAAAGAGCCGGGCATAACATGTGCCCTTATTCCTCGCGACACTAAAGGTTTAGAGATTGGTCGCCGTCACTTCCCACTCAATACGCCATTCCAAAATGGCCCTATTAAGGGTGAAGATATTTTCGTTCCAATCGATTACATCATTGGTGGTCCGAAAATGGCAGGTCGCGGCTGGCGCATGCTGGTTGAATGTTTGTCGGTAGGTCGCTGTATTACCCTTCCTTCATCTGCTGCTGGTGGTGCTAAATCAGTATCTCTTGCAACGGGTGCATATGCACGTATTCGTCGCCAGTTCCGTATGCCTGTAGGNCATATGGAAGGTGTTGAAGAAATGCTTGCGCGCATTGGTGGTAATGCATATTTGATGGATGGCGTAACACGCTTCTCAACGGTGGGTGTAGACCTTGGTGAGAAACCTTCTGTTATCTCGGCTATCTGTAAGTACCACTTAACCGAGAAGATGCGTCAAATCATNAATGATTCGATGGATGTTCACGGCGGTAAAGGCGTTATGCTTGGGCCAAACAATTACCTTGGTCGCGGCTATCAAGGTGTACCAGTATCAATTACGGTTGAAGGCGCAAACATTCTAACCCGTAACATGATGATCTTTGGTCAAGGTGCAATGCGTTGTCACCCTTACGTGCTTAAGGAAATAGAAGCTGCGTCTATCGAAGACAAGAAAGAAGCGTTGAAAGCGTTTGATAAAGCGGTATTCGGTCATATTGGCTTTGCGGTAGCTAATACTGTTCGCAGTATTTGGTTCTCGTTAACCAATGGCGCATTCAGCAGCGCACCGTTCACTGACGAAACGGCGCGTTACTACAAGCTACTTCAAGGCTACAGTGCAAACTTAGCACTACTAACCGATGTCTCTATGGGTGTGCTTGGTGGTGATCTTAAGCGTCGCGAGCGTTTATCAGCGCGTTTAGGTGACATCCTAAGTGGCCTTTACATGGGTAGTACAACGCTTAAACGCTTCGACGAAGAAGGTCGTCTAAAAGAAGATTTACCGCTTTTACATTGGGCAATGCAAACTACATTGCACGATATCGAGACAGCAATTGATGACTTCTTGGCTAACTTCCCTAACCGCGCAATCGCTGCAGCGCTTCGCGTTATGGTGATTCCGTTTGGCCGACGTATTGGTAAGCCTTCAGACAAGACAGAACATGCTATTGCACAAATGCTTCAAACGCCTTCAACTGCACGTAGCCGTTTAGGTTATGGTCAGTACCTCACCCGTGAGGAAGGAAGCTTGTTTGGCGATCTTGAGCAAACTCTTGATGATGTACTAGCAAGTGAGCCTATCTTCGAACGTATTTGTAAGCACAAGAAAGCTAAACTACCGTTTACCCGTTTAGATGTGCTTGCTGACGAAGCGCTAGCAGAAGGAATTATTAACGAAGAAGAAGCGAATCTACTTCGTAAGACTGAAGCTGGAAGACTTCGCACTATCAACGTCGATGATTTCGACCACGAAGAATTAGTAGCGAAGGTTAATTCCAACACCACTGCTAAGAAACGAGGTGGCAAAGCTGCTTAATTTCATACCCAAACAAAAGGGCCGCTCTCGCGGCCTTTTTCGTCAACGATTCATTCTATTTACATCACTCACCTACGTATTTTCTAGCCTTTGCTTGGCCGACCAAACAACCTGCGGAAATACCGAACAGGCGAGAGAACTCTCTTTATTAATTGCTAACGACAAAGGTCAACAACGTTCGGTACTAAAATGTAATCCTACGCTTGTTATGCTGGCTGAAACAAAAGCCAAAGACATGGCTGAGAGAGGCTTGGTGTCTCACTTTTTGGGCGGCAGTCCGAACACTCGCATTCGCAATGCTGGTTTAACATTACCAGAATATTATGGCGATGCGATGAGCAATCAAGTGGAGGCCCTTGCTGGTGGTTATATAACAGCTGATGACGTGTGGTACGCACTTAAAACATCGACTTCACACCGTCAACACTTGTTAGCAGAGTTACCTTTTTATCAAGAACAAGATCAAATAGGTATTGCCTTTTACAAAGATTACTCAACGCCTCACGTTGAATACTGGGCTATATACTTGACCAAACTGATTGACACAGAAACGTCTAACAATGACTTAAAGGATGACACAACAACTACGCTTCTAATAAAGCGTCAAAAGAAGTTTGACCATGTCCCTGATAAAGGTCTTGGGATCGTCACGGAAAGTGGTGAAATTATTTTACAGCCAAAAAAACCGGATGAATAATCCGGTTTTTTATTAGCGCTAGATAAATACTTAGTTTAACTAAGTTGGAGTTTATCCATCAACAATACGGCTTGCGTACGCGTGTTGATCTCTAGCTTGCGAAGAATGGCACTAATGTGTGCTTTAATGGTTGCTTCCGTAACGTTCATCTCGTGAGCGATTTGCTTGTTCATTAAGCCTGCGCGTAAGTAAGAAAGCACTTGAATCTGTTTAGGTGTAAGTTCACGGAAGCGCTGAAGTAGAACTTTTAGCTCATCGTCAACTTTCTCTAGTTCTTCTTCCATACCTTCTGGAAGCCACTTTTTGCCACCAATAATGTCTACAATAGCCTGAGCAATTTCTCGTGTTTGCGACACTTTGGGGATAAAGCCCTGAGCACCTAGGCTCATTACTTGAGCGACAACCTCAACAGTATCGCTGCCCGAAACAACACCAATAGGGATATTCGGATATTGTTCACGCAGCGTGATAAGGCCGTTAAAATATTCACCGCCAGGCATATTAAGGTCAAGAAGGATCAGCTCAACACCGTCGAATTCGTTTAGCTTCGCCATCGCATCATCCAAGCTTCCTGCTTGAATTATCTGTGCGTTTTCAAAGTAAGGTTCCAACGCGCCGCTCAAAGCTTCGCGAAACAATGGGTGATCGTCTGCTACTAGAATTCTTGTCATTAGCGTTACTGCTTCCTTATTGTATTATGAGTATAGATTAATACTTTAGATCATTAACGAAAAGCCCTAAACCAGAAAAATCACGCAAAATATAACAAATTTGGTGTTTTCCATTGGCATTTACGTATCAAACGGTAAAATTGCGCCCCAAATTAGTTAATTGAAGACCCACTGTGAAGAAACACGACAATATATACGCAAAGGCACTCAATAAAGTAGATGACTTTAAATTTGACGAGTCTGTCGTTGATGTGTTTCCCGATATGATTCAGCGCTCAGTGCCTGGATACGAAACCATTGTTCACACCATAGGCGAATTGGCTAAAATTGCCGTTACGCCCAATACCGTCGTTTATGATCTTGGCTGTAGCTTAGGTGCTGCAAGTTTATCTGTGGCAAGAGCTGTACCTAACGATACATGTGAAATTATTGGTGTGGATGCTTCAGAAGCAATGGTAGAGCGCTGCAAACGCGTCGTACAGACCTTCACACTGCCAAACCCAATTGTTATTCAGCATGGGTTTGCACAAAGTGTAGAAATTAAGAATGCCTCTTTGGTTGTGATGAATTTCACTTTGCAATTTATCCCACCCGCTGACCGCGAAGCGTTATTAAAGCGCATTTATGATGGGTTAAACCCCGGCGGTATGTTGGTGCTATCAGAAAAAATACGCCACCCTACCCTTACTGGCAATGAGCTGCTGGTAGATTTACATCATCAATTTAAGCGCGACAACGGTTATAGTGAACTAGAAGTGAGCCAAAAGCGCGCCGCGTTAGAAAAAGTTATGCTAACCGATACATTTAACGAGCATAATACTCGCTTGAGAAAAGTCGGGTTTACCGATGTTGTGATGTGGTACAAATGTTATAACTTCACGTCTATGGTTGCCATTAAAGGCTAAACAAATCTCGCTACGTCCGTCTTTTTGCAACGCCAACACATATTAAGAACAGTATGAGCAAATTAGAACAAACTTGGTTTACCGATTGCTACAAATCGTTAATAGACAGCCCGCTATCACATTGGCTTCAAACGCTGCCGGCACAAATGGACACCTGGCAGCGAACTGCTAAACACGGTGAGTTTGATAAATGGTGCCGTTTACTTTCGAAGCTGCCGACTACGTCGCCGAGTTGTGTTGATTTAGCCTCAAGCGTTTCCATTGGCACCGAAAATGACGTAGATGAATATGTCCAAAAACAAATTGAAGGATTACTAAAGCAGTTTATGCCCTGGAGAAAAGGGCCATTTAATCTTCATGGAATTCATATTGATACAGAGTGGCGTTCAGACTGGAAATGGGATCGCGTAGCACCTCATATTAGTTCGCTGAAAGACCGAAACGTTTTAGACGTAGGTTGTGGTAGTGGTTATCACATGTGGCGCATGCTGGGTGAAGGTGCCAATAACGTAATAGGTATAGATCCTACCCAACTGTTTCTTATTCAGTTTCACGCCATTAAACAATTTATTAGTAAAAGTAGTGCGCCTTCCGAGAATATCCATTTTCTACCGATGGGCATTGAAGACATGCAGCCACTGAGAGCTTTCGACACTGTGTTTTCTATGGGTGTACTTTACCACCGTAAAGACCCAATGGCGTTTCTGCAGCAACTTAAAGACCAGCTAAGAAAAGGTGGCGAACTGGTTCTTGAAACCCTTGTTGTGGATGGTGATGAAAACACAGTATTGATGGCGGGTGAACGCTATGCACAAATGCGAAATGTGTGGTTCTTACCGAGCACTGCAGCCCTATCTGTTTGGTTAGGCCGCTTAGGCTTTGAAAATATTCGCGTTGTAGATATCAACCACACAACCCTAGATGAGCAGCGCGCAACGCCTTGGATGGAAACGCAATCTTTGAAAGATTTTCTCGATCCGGAAGATATTACTCGCACTATCGAAGGTTACCCTGCACCACAAAGGGCCGTTATTGTCGCTAACAAGAAGTAAGTCGTAAGACCACGCCTCTGTTACCCTATTGGCACAAATGTTGTTATCTTAATCAAGAAGAACGTGCGAATTCTGCATTGATTAAGGTGACAACATGGATATACATGGCTTTCTAACGACGCATCAATTGCCAAGTACCTATGCAGAAACTGCACAAAAATGGTTCACCCCATTATGTGAGCAACTGCTTAAGCACCAAGACGGTGCAACACAACCATTTATCGTGGGCATAAATGGCAGTCAGGGTTCAGGTAAATCAACTCTGACCAGTTTTATCGAGTCCTTCCTTACCTCGGTCCACAACAAAAAAGTGGTATCACTCTCAATTGACGATTTTTACTACGACCAGTCGCAGCGAAATGCGCTAGCAATAAAAGTTCACCCGCTTCTAGCAACTCGTGGTGTACCGGGTACTCATGACATTCCTCTAGCGTTAAATACGTTTCGCAGTTTAGAAAAAGGCACGCGTACATCGCTGCCCCGCTTTAACAAAGCTACAGATAACCCGTTCCCCAAAGAACAGTGGCCTGTAATCGAATCTTCACCCGATTTCATCATACTTGAAGGATGGTGTGTGGGCGCTATTGCGCAAACATCTAGCGAACTTAAACGGCCAGTAAACCACCTTGAAGAAGTAGAGGACCCATTGGGCATTTGGCGCTCTTTTGTAAACACTGAACTAGCAGGCGATTATCAGACGTTGTTCGACAAAATAGACTACCGCATTATGCTGAAAGCACCGAGTTTCGACTGTGTGTATCAATGGCGGTTAGAACAAGAACATAAACTCGCCCAAAAAGCGTTAAAAGATAGCGATGGAGTGATGTCTGATGAAGAAGTGGCAAACTTTGTGCAACACTACCAACGCATCACTGAACACGCATTATGTCACTTGCCTGAAAAGTGCGACACCGTGTTTTATCTAGATGAAACAAGAACGATAACTAAACAGGACGTAAAACGATGACGAAAACGCTTGTTTTCACCGATATGGACGGCACGCTGTTAGACCACCATACCTACTCTTTCGAGGCGGCGAAACCGGCTTTAACGGCATTAGAAAAAAAGGACATTCCCGTTATTCCCACTACCAGCAAAACCTTTGCTGAATTACAACCGCTGCGCGAGAGTATTGGTTTAGACGGGCCTTTTATTATTGAAAATGGCGCCGCTATTTTCATCCCTCATGGCTTTTTCAAACAAAAACCCAGCGGTACGGTTTGGATAGATGGCTACTGGTGTAAGGCGTTTATCTCAAACAAAAATTACTGGATTAAGCTACTTGAAAAAATAGGTAGCGAATTTGACGGCAAGTATAAACAATTCTCAAAAATGTCGATTCAAGAAATTCAGGAATGTACTGGGCTTGACGAAAGGTCAGCGTCACTTGCTGCCAAACGCCAGTTTGGCGAGCCGGTTTTGTGGCTTGGCACTGACGAAGAAAAACAACGCTTTTTAAAGGTAGTAAAAGATCGCGGTGCTTTCCCTCTAGAAGGCGGCCGCTTCATTCATATTTCAGGTAATTGCGATAAAGGCCAGGCTCTCAAGTGGCTGGCCAATGAATATCAAAAGCAACATACCACCAAAGTTAACACTATTGCCCTTGGCGATGGTAAGAACGACGTTGCAATGCTTGAAGCGGCGCACGTCCCCATTCGCATTTTATCCCCGGTAAATCCTCCACCAGCAGTAAAAAAAGAAGAGGTCTATACCAGCACCCTAACCGGCCCTGAAGGCTGGAACGAAATGCTTACTCAATTGCTATCCCTATGATCAGGAGGACACATGGCTGATTTTTATCAAAATGGTGTGGTTACTACGTTACATAACTTAGCTCGTCGTCCTACCGAAGAGCTTGAAGCAGAGCTTCTACAGTTTTCACAGAAGCGCCCTATGGCACTTATTTTACCGTCGCTCTTTTCTGAATTAGAAGGCGACGCACTTCCACATATCGTCAACGAATTAACAGACGTGCCCTACTTATCAGAAATTGTCATCGGTCTGGACCGAGCCAATGAAGAGCAGTACAAACACGCACTAAAATTCTTCGGCAAACTTCCTCAGCATCACAGAGTGCTATGGAACGACGGTCCTCGCCTTAAAGCACTTGATGAAGAGCTTCAGGCTCAAGGCTTGGCGCCAAAGGAGTTAGGTAAAGGCCGAAACGTTTGGTACTGCATGGGCTACGTACTAGCATCGAATCGCGCAGAGTCAGTTGCGTTACACGATTGCGATATTGTTACCTATAACAAAGATTTGCTCGCCAAGCTTATCTACCCTGTAGCCAACCCAATGTTTAACTACGAGTTTTGTAAGGGTTACTATGCGCGTGTGGCTAACGGCAAAATTAATGGCCGTGTTTCTCGACTTCTTGTTACGCCATTACTTCGTGCATTAAAACGCATTATGGGAGACAACGAATACTTGGAGTTTATGGATAGCTTCCGCTATCCATTAGCGGGTGAATTTTCGTTTAGACGCGACGTACTAAACGATATTCGCATTCCAAGTGACTGGGGCTTAGAAATTGGTGTGCTTTCTGAAATGCACCGCAACTATTCGCACAACCGCCTGTGTCAGGCAGATATATGTGATATTTACGACCATAAACATCAGGATTTATCGCTTAATAACGACCAAGGTGGTTTGTCTAAAATGTCTATCGACATTACCAAAGCCATTTTCAGAAAACTTGCCACGCAAGGCTATACGTTTAGCAACGAAATGTTCCGTTCAATTAAAGCCACCTATTTCCGTATTGCGCTAGACTTTATAGAAACCTACCACAATGACGCGGTAATGAATGGCTTGAACTTAGACATTCACAGCGAAGAGAAAGCAGTAGAAATGTTTGCCAGTAACATTATGAAAGCGGGGCAAAACTTTTTAGAAAACCCTATGGAAACGCCGTTTATACCAAGCTGGAACCGCGTGACCAGCGCGGTACCCGATATTTTAGAACGACTATTAGAAGCGGTTGAAGCCGATACTGCAGAATATATGGAGTAAGTAATATGGCATGGGACCATCTCCATGACAAAGTAAAACACCATTTAGAAAGCATTTATGCCGATGTATCGCTGGACGTCTCGTATGAGACGCTAGCGACTGAGTTAATGAACACTATAGGCATTCANCAGCAAACGGATATTGCTTCACCTCAGTCTCATCACAATTATTGGGATGAAGATGACATTATCATGATTACCTACGGTGATAGTGTCATTGACGAAGGGGAGCGCCCGCTGGTTACGTTAAATAAGTTTTTGCACCGCTACTGCAAGAA
>Ga0049116_10000262_pt1 | contig 11814 bp, 14 predicted proteins | sample WorMetvacBELIZE2_FD_55049 | JGI IMG/M metagenome (GOLD analysis project Ga0049116, IMG submission 55049) | Marine gutless worms symbiont microbial communities from Max Planck institute for Marine Microbiology, Germany - Olavius vacuus BELIZE.2 | ecosystem: Host-associated > Annelida > Digestive...
CGGATCGGGTGTTGGGACAACAGGAAATGTCAGCTCCCGAATGATTTCGGACTTTCAGTCCAAGAGCAACCTATGCACTTTCAGTGCATAGTGGTTGAGTTTTTTGAGAAACTGCTCAATAAACAAGGATCCTATCCTACTGATCACTAGACCTATGAAATAATATAGAAAAACACCAAGGATTATGTCTTTCTTGATAAACGAGAATGAGGTAAGCTTCTCAGCCAGTACAGCAAAGATAACACCAGGAAGTAAGTAGTTGAAAATGTCATATGATGACAGTTTATCTAATAAGTCCTTCATTGTTGCTCGTTCCTGGAAAACCACAGGTCGAAGGCTGTGACGATCTTTAAATCGACCTGAAAGGCTTGGTTATCTGCTGACACTTCCATACGGATAATCGCAGCAGACAGACGCCCTAGCTGATCTTTGAATACGCGAATTTCCTTACCATTGGGGGGCCTGTTTGGGTCTACACTCTAGGTACTGGTAGTATCGACGTGGGTTGGTATTGCCGATCCTGACTTCAAGCGCGAAGGGTACTGTCATGGGGACCTTGAAAAATCCCATGCTTAATACTTTTCATAGTGATGCTCATAAATCGCGCTTTTCGAATACCTTGATTCTCATGGAGTTACGCACACGGACATAACGAGGCTTCCTTGTTCTGCAAAGACACCTTGAATCTTTCAAGGTGCCCAACTGATAACTGACTATTTGTCGGTTGCCGCTACCCCTGCATAGTCGAGCGCGAATCCCACCAGAGTCCGCACGCCGGTGATCAGGGTGGCCTCATTGACGTCGAAGAATGGCGAGTGATTGGCCGGTGCCTCGCCGGAGGCGACGCCCGGATCGTTCGCGCCGAGAAGCAGGTACAGGCCCGGTATGGATTCCTGGTAGAAGGTAAAGTCCTCGGCTCCCGTAATCAACGACGCTTCCATGACTTTGTCCTCGCCTGCTGCCCAGCGCAGGGTGGGCATCATCTTCCGCAAGAGTTCGGGATGATTACGGACTACCGGCGCATAGGACTCGATGGTGACAGTGGCGGTCGCACCGTTGGCTTCCGCGATCGCCCGGACCGTGCCGCGCAGCTTTGTATGCAGCAGCTCACGGGTCTTCGGATCGAAGGTTCGGATCGTCCCGGTCAGCTCGACCGCATCGGGGATGATGTTGCCGCGCACACCGCCGTGCACACTGCCGATCGTAATCACCGCGGGGCCTTGGGTGATGTCCAGGTGGCGGCTCGGGATCCCCTGCAGGGCGACCATGATCTGGGCGGCGACATAGATAGGATCGACGCCTCGCCAGGGTGAGGAGCCGTGGGTCTGCCGGCCGACCACCTCGATCCGCAGATTATCGGCGGCTGCCAGAAAGCTGCCGGAGCGATAGGCAAGTGTGCCGCCGGTATTCGGCCAGACGTGCAGGGCCAGGATGGCTTCCGGGGCATCCGGCCCCGCGAGTACGCCTTCCTCGACCATCAGCGACGCGCCGCCTTCCTCGCCGGCAGGGGCCCCTTCCTCGGCCGGCTGGAAGATGAACTTGACGGTACCTGCCAGCCACTCGCGGTTGGTCGCCAGAACCTCGGCCGCGCCCATCAGCATGGCGACATGAGTATCGTGACCGCAGGCGTGCATGATCGGGACTTCTTTCCCGTTGTATTCGCCGCGCGCCGTGGACGCGAACGGCAGTCCCGTCTGTTCGCGCACCGGCAAGGCGTCCATATCCGCACGCAGGGCGATGACCGGGCCGGGCTTGGCGCCTCTCAGGATACCGACGACCCCGGTGCGGGCGATGCCGGTCCGAACCTCATCGAGGCCGAGGCCGCGCAGGTGGTCGGCGACCTTTTTCGCGGTACGAAACTCGCGGTTCGAGAGCTCTGGGTGCTGGTGGATATCGCGCCGCCATTCGATCACCTTGGGCTCGACGGCGGCGAATGCCGGGTCGAGTCCCTGCTTGTCGTCCTGCGCGGTAACGGCGGTCGTGAACATCATCAGGACTACGATGCACGGTATTCGCAACTTTTTCATGCCGTGATCTCCTTGGATCTGTGGCTGGGGTCGAGCTGTCGGCTCAATGCCGTTAAGTTAGCTGCTGACCGCTTGTCGTGGTCGGTCAGGATGCGGAAGAGAAAACGACGAATCGGCACGAATCCATTCGCGGGGATTCGTCGTTTCTCCTCTTTTGGCTCTTTATGGATTCCAGACTGGTAGGATATTTTGCGCAAATTCGCCTTCTCAGAAAGCCAGAGCGGAATCGTATAACTTGCTGTTATAATTGATAAAATACTGCCTGTTCTGTCATCGTTAAGAGTGCTACGGACCGTCGTCCCCTTCGATCAGTCTGGAATCTATAGAGAGCCTCGGGTAAAACCTGCAATGCCGAGTTGCCGGTCCAAATGGTCATCAGTCAGGTAGGTCGGGTTAGGCGCACCTTTAGAGGTTGCCGTTCTCGCCTGGGTATTACCTGGGTATTAACGGTGATTGGCCTGATTTTCAGCCCCGCTCTGCATTGGACCATCCTGGCAGTCTTCTCTGCCTAAAGGCGTGGGGGGGGGGGACTCGGTGCGCTCGCTCAATCGGTGGGCATCCACAGACTGCCCAAGTCGAGCGGCACCGCGTCGAAGGGCGGTATGGCGGCTCGAGTAGTACCAGTGTAACGGCCAACCGCCACCCATTCACCGTCCTGGAGCCGATAGGCGTCCACAACGTGCTCGATCGGCTCGACTAACCAAAGATATGACACGCCATACCGCGCATACAGCGGCATCTTGATTTCCCGATCGATGCTCCGGGTAGACGGCGACAGGATCTCGCAGATCCAATCCGGCACCAGTTCGATTTTATGGCCGGTTGGGAACTTCAACTTGCGTTCACGCCGCCATCCCGCTAGGTCTGGTACGGCAACATCGAGATCCAACGTGAAGTGAATTTCCGGCTCGCTATAGATTACCCATCCACCAGGGCCGCCGATCCCATCGTGAAACGGGTTGAACAGTTTACCGCCAACCGTTGAGTGCGTATGTACATGCGGTAAAGCCGGGCGCGACTGCGCGTGCAGCTGCCCATCGAACAGTTCACCAATCGCCCGCTCCGGCAAGTTCTCCAAATCTCGGTAAGCCGTGGTGCTCATCTTTCATCCTCCGTTCACATAATTCCCAATCCAGGTGGACAGCGCCGCGCGGGAACGCAAGGTTTCCGGTGCGATAGCGATTTTCCTGCGCTCGGAAATCGATCGCGCGAAGGCTACCTGTTCCGTCATCGGTCATGGTGCTACTGTCTGTCGTCCTCCTCAAGGGATGATAGATAGGGCTCGCGCGGCATGTGTTGGTAGTGACGTAGACTCTTCAAATCATTTCGTTGAAACCACCAAGATGATCCGTGCCGGGAAGGGGCCGGCAGACTTCATCACTTAAAATTTAGCCACTACCGCCAAAGGTAGCGACACGATGGAACACAACACGCTAAGCTTCAATGAGGCTGCGACTTGTCGCTGCGGAATAGCGCCCGCTCGGCAGTCCTTGCTTGTTGCGCCTTGGCGGGCTGCTAATGACCAGCACCACGTCTTCCTCCGCGCCATCAAGGCAAGTTCTCACCACTCCGCACGTTCCCGGCCGATCGCGATCACATCCTCCGCACCTAAGTGATTGACATAGACTGAAGTGGTAGCCAGGCTCGAATGTCCGAGTTGCCGTTGCAAGGCGTTGAGCGGGATGCGCTCGTCGGCGATCAGTTGCATCGCATGCGTGTGCCGTAGACCGTGCGGATGGACTCGTTTATCGATGCCTGCCTTCTCCGCGCGCCGCTTGAGCATCTCGCGGACATTGGGCGATGCGATGGGATTTCCCGCCAGCGTGCAGAATAGCGGGGTCGCGCGCGGGTCCAACCCCAAATCGGCTTTCTTCCGGATCCAGCGGTCGATCAAGCCGAAAGCCGTGGCGTCGAGGCCAACCGTGCGTGGCTTGTGGCCCTTGCCATTGTGGACCCGGATCGAGCCGCGTTCGCCGTTGATGTCGCGCTCACACAGCGCCAAGGCTTCCCCGATCCGCAAGCCGCAGCGGTACAGCATCGCAATCAGGGCGACGTCCCGGATCCCGGTGGGTGCGCGCGTTGAGCATTGGGCGATGAGTTTACGGATTTCCGAAGGGGAGAGAATATCGATCGGGCGTTTCCGGGCCATGTGTCGTCATACATACGTTTTTCATCAAAAACGTATGTATAACACACGATATTTCGGGGATTGAGCATAAAGGTATGTATATCACGCTGAACCCTGCCAGCTATCCTCCCTCCCACGTTCCGCCTTGGCTTTCTTGGGATCAACCGGCGTTTTGGTAGAGGGCGGCGGCTGAGGAAAGTCTAGCTGCCCCCCGTTTTGCTCGTTCCGAGACGTGAGGCTGTCTTGGTCGGAGAGGGTTTCTTTTATGCTCTGTAAAGCTCTCAGCAACAAAGGAGAGGGAACCAGCCGTATATCAAGCGGGGAATCTCTCACAGAAAGTGTGTATCGTAAATATAAGTGAAACTAAGGGCTTGTCTGCTGCACGATCACCCGCTCGATCTTCTCAACCGGCGCAGGTTCCGGCTGCGTGTCCTTCGGCCCATCCCAAGCCGCCTTCCAACCCATCCTGGCTTTGGTCCACCAAAACGGGGTTGGCGGTTCTTCCGCCACAAGCAGCTAGAACAAATAATGAACATAGGGCTGTTACAGTCTTCTTCATACAGATCTATTTCTTACTGAGGGGTAGAATCACTCGTCCAGATTCTCTAAAGGGGACCTTGAAAAATCCCAAGCTCAATACTTTCATGGTGATGCTCATAAATCGCGCTGGCTCTTTATGGATTTCAGACTGGTAGGATATTTTGCGCAAATTCACCTTCTCGGCAAGCCAGAGGGGCGTCGTATAACTTACTCTTGTTGTTGATAAAAGACTGCCTGTTCTATCATCGGTCAGAGTGCTACGGACCGCCGTCCCCTTCGATCAGTCTGGAATCCATAAAGAGCCAAACTCAATGCCATTAAGTTAAGCGTTACTGGTCGGCAAAGTAAGGGAAAAACGACGAATCACGCGAATCCTCACGAATGGTAATCGATAAATTAAAAGAATTTCTCCGTATGGAGTCCGCCAGTGGAGTTCTGCTCCTGATTGCTGCCTTGTTGGCCATAGTGGTTGAAAATTCGGCGGCAAAATACCTCTATGATGCATTACTTGACACTCCGGTCGAAATCAAAATCGGTGATTTTGAAATTGCTAAACCGCTGCTGCTCTGGGTAAACGATGGCCTGATGGCCATTTTCTTTTTCCTTATCGGTCTCGAAGTAAAGCGGGAACTTCTGGCCGGTGAGTTATCCCATCCCTCTCGTGTTGTATTACCCGTTATTGCGGCAGTGGGCGGTATGGTTGTCCCCGCCGCGATCTATGCCTCGATAAATTGGGGTGATCCGGTAGCCATGAAAGGGTGGGCAATCCCGTCGGCCACGGATATCGCATTCGCATTAGGAGTACTTGCACTGCTTGGAAGCCGGATACCACAATCGCTGAAGTTGTTTCTCATGACCCTTGCCATAATCGACGACCTGGGTGCCATCATCATTATCTCAGTGTTCTATACCGCCGATCTATCATTCTATTCACTGCTGCTTGCTGCAATCGCCATCTCCGGCTTGTTCATCATGAATCGCATAGGCGTATTGGGGTTGGCGCCTTATATGCTCGTCGGCGTGGTGTTGTGGGCGGCGGTGCTCAAATCCGGCGTACATGCAACACTCGCGGGCGTGTTGACCGCCTTCTTCATACCCTTCAAGCGAGAGGCGGGAGAAACCCACACCCAGCTGGAAAGATTGGAGCACGACCTTCACCCATCGGTTGCTTATGGTATCTTGCCGCTATTTGCTTTTGCGAATGCCGGTGTCTCGTTTGAAGGTATTACGCTGGAATCCGTGTTCCATCCGGTTCCCTTAGGTATCGCCGCCAGCCTCTTTATCGGTAATCAAATCGGCGTATTCGGCTTTAGTTGGCTGGCGATAAAGCTGGGGATATCGAAGATGCCTGAAGCCGTCGGTTGGGTGCAGCTCTATGGTGTCGCCTCACTCTGTGGAATCGGTTTCACGATGAGTTTGTTTATCGGCTCGCTCGCATTCGAGCTGGGCGGCCCTGATTTTGCCGTGGATGACAGATTAGGCATTCTGTTCGGTTCGCTTGCATCCGGTATATTGGGTTACGTTGTATTGCGCTTCGCGCCGACCAACCTGGCGAGTTGAGATGGTCGGAGGACTGGCGCAGCCGGTGCACCGCTCGTTGCTTGAGAGCACCGCACCTCGGATCTTGAGCAATCTGCAATCCACGGTCCAGGACCGAAAAATCAAGAGTCGCAGGAACGGTTTGTCTTTGGGTGTAATATAAAGCTTCCTATAAGCCCTCTAACTCTATAAAGGTGAAGTCCAATGACAAATAAATTAAACAAGGAAACAGTAATAAAAAAGCCAAACAAGTTTGAATTCCGCTACACGCACTACGGATCCAGTCTCATTAAAAAATCCTCAACGCTATTTCCAATAGAAATAAGAAAGGCTATGGTCATGCTATTCGTAGTGGGAAAGGAGAAGGTAATGCCTACCGGTTAGGATAAGGCAATGGAAACGCGGTTCGTAGTAAATAAACGCACCGCTCGCATTCGATTTCGCATGTCGCTACCACTCGGCAAGCATTCTATGGGGTGGCCATCGTCAAGCTCATAAGGATCGCCTGAGCGCAGCTGCGCCGTACGGAAGGGGCCTCGGGTTTGGTCGTGGCTTTTAATCATCGAAATGCTTTCAATGGTTGGAAGCCAGGTAGCGGTAAGTACTGGTCTTAGTAGGAATCATACCTGGTCATACCCGGCCAGTTGCCGGTTCTGTTCCCGTAGAGCACGCGACAGCCCGCGTATTAGCATCCAGGTGCTGCCCTTGTATGCGTTTCGAGATACCACCCTCTTACCGGCCTCGGTCCTCGGTCCCGTTGATTGCTCCCACGGTCGCCATTGCCGAATCAGCTCGGCTTGGCGCGCACGCCGTTCCGGGGTCCAGCCGTTCGCCATCGGTCTGCTCCAATAGTTTGCTTTTCAAGTTTTGATTGTCCCAGCACGCTAGTCCCAAACTATGCACTTTAGTGCATAGTGGTTGAGTTGGGTTAGTTGGGTTAGGAGCGCATCATTCTTAGATTTCCATGCTGCCTCATTTGCCCTATGTATCTTCTCGTTTTCTTTTCTTTGTTCTTCGTTTTGTTCCATAAATTCATGAATGGGCTTTAGGAATTTTTTGTCGTTCGTGGTTTTCCTCTCACCGGAATTAGCAATTGTTACTAAGTACAGACTAACTGGGCCGTCCAATCCTGATGTACGCTCCACATCGAAGCTGGCCTGTGCTGCCAGAGAAAGAACGGCCAGTGCGCTTGATGCTGCCATAGCCACCGGCGTCTGCGTGAAACTCTGAACCTCGGATATTGCATTTCTTATGACTTCTGGGAATACCTCTAGCGGATAATCTTCCTTTTGTATTTCATCATCGTTGGCTGATGGGAGGAACCGCCACAGGCTCCATTGGTTGTTTTTCTACCGCTCTTTTAATTGCCTCCTTAACGGTATCTGCCCCCTCGGCCACGGCCGAATCATTGAAGTCCACAGATTTCCCTTCGGGTGCCGGTGGGATTGCGAGATAGGCCCCTATGCCCTGAGCCGCTTTGGTCGCTTTCTCCGCGCCGGGATTCCCTTCCGTGCCGGCGTCGTTGTCGGCACAGATTATGATCTCTGCGCTTGGGTACCTCTCGCGGGTCAGTCTCGCTACTGGCTCTAGTTTGTTAGCGCTGAACGCAACGACGGTGGGGTATCCGGTCGCCTCATGGATAGTGGCCGCTGTCGCCGCGCCCTTCATGATATAGATCTTCTCCATGCCTTCGGCTGCACCTGAAAGGTATTCATCGGGACCGCCGATCACGAAGTGGCGGTCGCCTCCCGTCGCGCTTCCTAGGTAGAACCGCTTCTCGAATTTCCTGGCTCCCTCGTAGATTTTCTGCACCGATGACAGCTTGCCATCGCGGTCGTAGACGGGAACCAATAGCTCTCCTTTCGCTGTCACGCGGAGGTTATGAGGCTTGATGCGCTTTTGTTTTAGGTAGGGGTGCCAGTCCGACGTTGGCTGTGCTCGATCCCATATATCCTGGGCTTCCTTCGCTGCCTGTGCATGCTTCTCGGCGTCGGACTTTTCCCGTTCGATCTTTGCTTGCTCTGCCTGCTTCTAGTAGATCCTTATCTGGCTCTGTGATCTAGGCTTCTGGTCAACGAACCAAGTTTCTTTAAGGTCCGTAGACCAATCCTGAATTACATCGCCCTTTCCATCCTCGAACAGCAGGTACGAGGCTGCATCATTCCGTGGTCCTTTTCCGTAGCCTGGGCCGCGGGTCCATTTTCCGGGTTCGATTGCCTCTGGCGGGATTAGTCCATGGGACTGAATTTCCTTGCGGAATTTGGCGTCGACTTTGAGCGGTGAGAGATTGTCCTCAGCGTCGCAAGAGGCGAGTTCGTGGGGATCAAGAGAGAGCTTCATCGCACACCTCCTTTTGGGGAGATGTGAGAGGGGATCGGTGCCCGTGAACGGGAACCGCGATGCGGGATTTCAGTGTCGCGTAGCTGGGAGCGGTGACTGACAGACGGGATCTTGATAGTCATGGAGTCTCTCCATCGAGACGGAGAACCCATGAATCTCAACGACAGTTTTGCGCCGGCAGAAGAAACTAGATATAGTTTCCTTTCCGAAGCCGAGAATTTCGTTAAAATTTAACGGATTACTCATTCTCGGGTTTGGTGTGGGAATAAGCGCTCACTTATTCCTTGCTTTAATTTGAATCGTTGCTTTTCTGAAAAAGGCCGGTTGACAAAACCGGCCTTTTTCTTGTGGGCGCTAAAAACGGTTTTATAATAAGCTAAATCTTCTATTTTTTTCAGGTAGGATCTCCCTACCCTCCACACCTATTAGGGTATCGTGGGGTCCGAGACGATTCAACTGGGCATTTTAGTGGGTCTTCCAGTCCAGCATCGTAACGACCGGCAGCTGACTTCGATGCCGTTCGACCTTTACCAGTCCCGCTTGTTCTAGCGCTAGTAGTCCTCGATTCCCCGCATGGCGGCCCATCGCCATCACCCGGTGCAGTCTTGAGGGTGCATTTGTGGAGGGATTTAAAGACGCGGGGCGATCATGTTCAGTTAATCTTGGCTGTCCCTCATCCGTCGCTTGGAGCCTCAGGAGTTCCTTTCCTGGATACTAAGCCTCTGATCGATCCGACGGCTCGTGCGTTGCTGGTGTGGCTCCTGGTCCACGGTCGGCGCAAACCCTCTAGCCTTGCTGGACGCTTGGGTCCTGCCTGCGTTCTCTTAATCTATTTAATCTGATTAATGCCCGACACTTAATCTTGACCGAGGAATCAGGCAGACTGGCGGATTGCCCGATTTTGTGTGATTTGGTCCGCTGCCTGTGTTGAGGATCGATGCGATGGGGCGTTTTTTTGCTCCAGACCGACGGCGTTTTCAGCCGTGGTGTGGATCGAGGGAGAAGATCAGCCGTTTGGCTTCCTCGATGAGCCTAGCTCGGGGCCAGTCCCAGTGTTTAGCTTTGAGTTCCGCCAGCTTGACGTTGAGGCGGCGGTGGTATTCCAGGTCGTTTGATGGGTTGCGTTTCGGCTTGCGGTTCAGTTTTCCGGTCAATGCTTTCAGAGCCAACGCTAACCGAGCCTGACCGGCGCTTTCCCGGTTCCCGGATTTTTTCGCTAACCGCTTGCTGGCTTTGTTGCGTTCGCGTTTCAGCATACCGCCCAAGCCGAACGCAGTGAACAGGTGGCGGGATATGGCTTTGATAGCGACCAGCCCCTTCCAGGAGCCATCAGGAAGGCGTTTGCGTGCTTGGGCAATGGTCACTAGGCCAGCGGTTTTCAGATCGGCTAGGGCACGCTCTGCGCGCCGTGGGGCCATGCCGGTTTGCCCGATTAAATAGTCCACGGTAAGGCTCAGAAATCCGTCCTCGGTGGGGATGCCGACTCGCAAGCTGGCAAGGTCGGTATATTTCAGGAGGACCGTCAGCATGAGTATGCAGGCTTCTCGGCGTTCGCTGCGTTGCTGCCGGTCGCTGCCGTTGGCTAGGTCCAGGGTGGGGATGATCTGGCGCGGATTGTCGTAGTAGCTCTTGAGCAGAGCCATAAGATGCGAAAGCACAAAGGGGATTCCGCCCTTGCCGGTCTTGGGCGGCTTGGTCAGCGTGAGCCTGGGGCGTTGCGGATCGTGCCCGCAGCCGTTACCGCCTTGGTTAGCGCGCGGTGCGTAGGGCCTGCCCACGTGCGATCCCCAGCTTGGCAAGCGGGGAGCGGGCAGTAGTCACTTTCCAAATCCCCGTGATGAAGGTCTTGCAACAGGGGATTTGCGCGGGTAGGATTTTCATCGACCGTGGCTCTTCGACATTCTGTTGCGGTTATCTAACCCGCGCTTGGATTCGCCCCTAAGCGCGGGTTCCTATTTTGTGCGCCTTGTTTTCGTTTGTCTCTGGCTCGTCGCCGACAACTGAGTTTCAAATATGCTGTGAGAGCCACGGAGAGCCTCTCTTAGGCGTTCTCGCGACTCACCCTATTACCTTTATTCCTTGGTGGGGTAAATCCATCTACGAGCCTCTCAGAGGATCCGCCCGCGATCAATGGCCTAAATTGATCTGGCGCAACGAAGGCGCGCCCCGACCCGGCTGTGCCTAGATTCGCTCTACCACCATGGGCGCTTGCCGCTTGGGGCACCTAAAAAGCCATATCCCACTGTGGGGGTTCAGATCGAGGAAGCGGAGCACGCGAGATAAGCTCAAGCATGGATGAGTTTACCGTTGGTTCGCCGAAGAATTCGGAGTTGACCCGATCCCACCGTTGCCGTTCCTCTGGCACGGTAAGCGAGATTTTGCCTTTGCCGTCCTCGTCGAGTTCCCACATTTCCTTAAACTGATGCGTTGTCAGTTTCCGATTCCCCCACGCCGGGTCTCCCAACCAGATCACCCCATCCTTGCGAACCCCACGCACCACGGTAAAGTGATCTTGCCCTCGGTACCGAAGATGCGCAACCACTGGCACGCGCAAGGTTGCCAGATCGTTGAATCGGAGCGTAGCTCCTCTGGCGCGGAATCCGTGGTATTTGACCGCTTGCGCAAGGTCGGAAAATGATGTCCGAGAGAGCGTGGGAAATGTGCCGCCCTCGATGCCCCTTAGCTGGACGCTCTGAGCAATGTCTTGCTCGGACACGTCAACCCCATAGAACGAGCGCAAGAGCGTAGCTACGGATGCGGATCCGCAGGATTCATCCGTATCTTGCTTCTCGATACCCTCGTCCCGTAAGTCTTTCCAGTTTTTAAATGGTGGAGTGTTCGTTTGTTCACTATGGATACGGTGTTGAACCGTGCAAGCTGTAAGCAACGGTACGAGCACCAGCAAGATGAAAAGCACCCGGTGCATTGGGGTTAGCCTTGGAGTGCCCGAATCAAAACCTCTGGGGTTTGCTCTCCGTAAGAGACTGTTACATCAACGGACTGTATGCTTTCCTCTAAAGGGTCCTCTTTTCTAATCGAATAGACGCATAGTGACGGGTCACGACATTCTCGATGAATAGCCCGGTTTAAATCTTCCAGTGATTGTGGCTGTTTCGCTTCCCTGTCAATGGTTTTATTGATTACGTTAATTAGCGAGTCTCTTATTTAGTCGCTGTTCTCGTTATTGACTAGCACAAAAACTAACGCGCCGGGGTTTCTATCCCAAAGACTCCCCCCCCC
>Ga0049116_10000264_pt1 | contig 11789 bp, 7 predicted proteins | sample WorMetvacBELIZE2_FD_55049 | JGI IMG/M metagenome (GOLD analysis project Ga0049116, IMG submission 55049) | Marine gutless worms symbiont microbial communities from Max Planck institute for Marine Microbiology, Germany - Olavius vacuus BELIZE.2 | ecosystem: Host-associated > Annelida > Digestive...
TTAATCTTTTTAAATCAGAAACCGTCATTCCAGAATATTTGTTTTTTAGCTTGTAATATGTAGCTAATGATATTTGATATCGTCGACAAAGATCTTTGGGTAAAATACCCGTAGCAGCTTCACTCAATATACCGATTATTTGTGCCTCACTTAATTTGCTTTTCTTCATGTGTAGATCTCCTGTGCAAACACATTAACAGAAAATTCTACTTACTCGCAGTCTTAATTTTAGGGGGGGTACCAAATGTTTTTTCACATCTGTGAACCTTTCTTTATGAAGGGGAAGTCGAACCTACGAATAACTTAGCTGAAAGGGTTCTTCGTTCCTGTGTGATACTTAGAATATGATACTCAGAAAAATTTCCTTAGAAAGTTAATCGACTTGGGAAGCTAGACTGATCGAAAGGCTGATGACCGTAGCCGTCACTTTGCAACAAAGGTCGAAAAATGTGTTTCTCTTCCTAACTAAGCTCTTTGAATCTTTATACGAGATAAGGTCTCCCCCTTTAGTTTTGTAATTTAAGTTAGGTGTGCTTTGGGGGGCAGCATGAGTCGTGCTCTACAGTATCTCCCTTCTTTTCAGAATTTTTTGGAAGAATGTGGTTTCGAGAAAGTGAAAAATGGAAGGCCTAGTGGTGGTTTGCTGGCTATAAAGAAGGAGGGGGTATCGGTTTATTCTGTTACCCCCATGAACAGCATACACAGATCCTTGATTTATTCCTTTGTTCCTATGAATGCGTGCTCTGACGGTTCAGGATAATTCATTTTTGTTCTTTTTGACGGTTCAGAATCAAAATGATCTCCTAACATGTAAAAACAATTTCTTTTTGTTCTTTTTGACGGTTCAGAATCAAAAGGATCTGTTTCTGACGGTTCAGAATCAACAAGACCTATTCCTAACGGTTCAGAACGACCTGTTTCTTCCGACATGTCAAAAAGATCTGATCCTAACGGTTCAAAATCAAAAAGATATGCTTCTGATCCTAACGTGTCAGAATCTGTTTCTGACGGTTTAGAATCAACAAGACCTATTCCTAACGGTTCAGAACGACCTGTTTCTTCCGACATGTCAAAAAGATCTGCTCCTAACGGTTCAGAACGACCTGTTTCTGACGGTTCAAAATCAAAAGGATATGCTTCTGATCCTGACGTGTCAGAATCTGTTTCTGATCCTGATGTGTCAGAATCTGTTTCTGACGGTTCAGAACGACCTGTTTCTGACAGTTCAAAATCAAAAGGATATGCTTCTGATCCTGACGTGTCAGAATCTGTTTCTGACGGTTCAAAATCAAAAGGATCTGCTTCTAACGGTTCAGAACGACCTGTTTCTTCCGACATGTCAAAAAGATCTGTTTCTGACGGTGCAAAATTGCAAAAAGCTTCACTTGCTCTAATACCACTTAACATAAATAATACCCTCCAATTTTTAAGAAAGATCTATTTTATCACTGTGCATTATTAGCTGTCAATACTCTTATCTGAAATTTTGGTACGCGTTCACGGGGGTAGAGACTATATCTAATTTATCTGATCGCTTCTCATTTAGCTTTTGCGAATTTGGTTCATATCTGGCTAATAGCCAAGTCTTTGCATTAAAAATTCCAGTGACAAATTAAGACATTCTCAAAGAAACCTTCTCTTGTGGGATCGTAATCAATTTCGTATTCAAACATCACAAAGAAGAATTGTTTATAATGTTTCGCATACTATTGGCTTACTATTGTGCAGGTCGAAAAAGCGAAGTACGCACAAAGTTTTGCAACGTTTTCTCAAAAAGAATTAATGTAAGACGTTGATTTTCAAAAAACAAACCTATAACTGAACAGTTAAATTGGAGACAGATTCGTACGACGCACCCCCCTGAACGCGTACTGTAAAAACTTTTTTTTGTCTTCCTTTAGGAAATTTGACAATGATGACGAAAATTAATGCTTGGTTAGTGCTATCTACTGATTGAAACAAAAAGAATACCGGCTTAGCCGAACATTTCAGATCGATTTGCTATCCCCGTGAACGCGTACTGTTTGAGCAGCCTCCGTTACGCGTCGGGTTAGACTTCATTTTATTCGCAGGTCTTGAAGCAGCAACAGAGGTTCCAGATCACTTGAAAGCACGAATATCGAGGTGAAGCAGCTTGAGTACCATTCAGGAGAGTATGTGCGCTTCCTAATAGCTGGCTTTTATGAAGAGATCATGGAAGAAAGGAGGAAACAGGAATATGGCCACCGCGTGAGGTCCTTAGCCACAACCAGATTTTCTCAGCCTACCTTCCTATTCTTTGGTTCTAACATCATCTCCTAGACAGTGGAAGGACTCGGGGGAATAGTATTCAAGTTGTTGATAATAGATAACATAATGATGCTAAAAGAACATTTTTCCTCGCAAAATAGTAGATGCTAAAAAGGGACATAGGAGTAGGGACCTCCTATCGATCTGCCCCGCAAGCTTTATCCTCACGAAGAAGAGTTGCAATATAGGCAGAGAGAGGGTAAGGTGTGGCTGTTAATGTCGATGTTCAAACGCGGATGATGTGGAGATATGACAGGGCAGGAGATCATGGATAAGAAAATGCTTGGGGACTATGAACTAATCAAACAGATCGGGCAAGGGACCTTGGGCAGTGCATATTTGGCCAAGCATCGATTTGTCAAGAAGTTGTTTGTGGTCAAGGTTTTTCCAGAAGAATTGGCGACAGATCGGAATTTTATACAGAGATTTGAAAGAGAAATTGGTGGTTTAGCTTTGCTGGAACATCCTCGCTTAGTGAAAACGTATAACGTCTCCTTCGCAGAGGGGTATTATTTTCTCGTCACAGATGCCATTGCAGATGAGGCTGGAGAAACGAAAAATCTGATGCGCTACCTTAGTAGCCGTAAACAAGAGCTCGAAGAAAAGGAAATTACGCATCTTCTGTTACAAGTTGCTGAAGGGTTGTCTTACCTTCACCAGCAGAGGGTAGGGGGGTTATGTGGGGCTCACAGAGGGTTGAAGCTGAGCAATGTGTTAATCGAAGAAGGCTCCCAAGGGGTGTGTGTTTATCTGTCGGATACTGGTCTTTCCTCCATCGTAGGCGAGGCGGTCATTCTCACTCGTATGTATCACATACTATCGCGCACTTTAACACCGACCGTTTCGACCGAAAAATTGGGAAGCTCCTATTTGGTTGGCGATTTGTCGGACAAGATCCCTCGATTACATGCCTCCTTTTTGCACTCCTTCACTTTTCTAGCTCCTGAACAGAAGATCTATCGAAAAAGTCCCATCGGTCCTCAATCAGATGTGTATGCGTTTGGAGTGTTAGCTTACTTTCTTTTTATGCGCATGTTCCCGGAGGGAATCTTTCCTCTGCCCTCCGAAAAGTATTCGGACTTGCGTTCGGATTGGGACCGTTTGATCCTGTCTTGTATGCAATTAGATCCTTCGAAAAGGCCAACTAATCTCCTGGAGTTCTATACGGAAGTTGTTGGATCTTCTGTCGCAACCTCTTCCTCGCAAAACTGGGATGGGGTTCAGTCTTGGGGAGAGGGGGGGTCTGGCAGTCGGTCCTTTTCCCAGGAAGATCGATCTGAGCCATCATTTACGATCGCACTTTCTGCGGAAAGTCAAAGCGAGAGGGAAGAAGCTACAAGACCTTCAGATTCCTCTAGAGTAGAAACAAATATGTTAAGTCAGCTAAGTCAGGCAATACGCCACTCGCAATCGAGTTCCTCTTTTCGAGCTAAGCCGATTTTGAAGCCCCGAGAGATTCGCCGTCCGGAGTATGATCCCGATCCTGCGGCCGCTTTCCATGTTGACAGTCAGGTTTCTCGTTATATTCCCCAAAAGAAGGGTATAAAAAATGCACAGCCATTACATACTGACATGGTGGTGATTCCAGGAGGAAAGTTTAAGCGAGGTAGCCATCATGGTGCTCGAGATGAACAACCTGAGCATGAGGTGACTTTGAAAAGTTTTGCCATCGATATCCACCCAGTGACCAATGAGCAGTTTTTGCGTTTTTTGGAGGTCATGGGAGGAGAAAAGGATGGCAATGATCGAGATATGATTTGCTTGAGGGAATCTCGCATTAGGAAGAAATCAGGTCGCTTTGTGGTAGAACCTGGATATAACGACCATCCGGTAACAGGAGTGACTTGGGACGGGTCGATCGCTTATGCTAAATGGGTGGGTAAACGTTTGCCCACAGAAGCTGAATGGGAGATTGCGGCAAAAGGGGGGGGGAATGAGGCCTATCCTACTGGTATTTCTATTGAGAAATCACAGGCAAACTTTTTTAGCGCAGATACAACAGCTGTGCGCAGCTATCCCCCCAACGGATATCAACTGTATGGTATGGCGGGCAATGTCTATGAATGGTGTCAGGACTGGTATGTATTCGATTATTATGACACTTCCAAGCAGGAACCCGAGGATCCTCAGGGTCCATTTCAGGGTGTATATCGTGTGTTAAGAGGAGGGTGTTGGAAGAGCTTGAAAGAGGACTTGCGTTGTTCTCACCGTCATCGGAATAACCCTGGGACGGCTAACAGCACATATGGGTTTCGCTGTGCCACTGATGTGTTGGAACAGTCCCAGAGGGAAGGATCAGCGGCTGACTAGGGAGGAGGAGGCGAGACGTTGATCGATGGGAGAGGTTGTTAGAGTCTCATTTTTTTTGCGCAGAAGCTTGGATAGCGGTTAGTGCGATCGTGTAGAAGATATCACCGGTAGAGGCCCCACGAGAGAGGTCATTTACCGGCTTCTTCAACCCTTGTAGCATTGGCCCTATTGAGGGGACTTTTGCGCTTCTTTGTACTGCCTTGTACGTTGTATTCGCAGTGTTCAAATCGGGGAAGATATAGACATTTGCATGTCCTGCAACAAGACTATGAGGAGCCTTGGCCCGGGCGACATTGGGGCTAAATGCAGTATCATATTGCAGAGGACCGTCGATGGAAAGGTCTGGTCTTCTTTTTTTGACCAATTGAGTCGCTTGTTCGATTTTGATCACATCTGTCCTTTGCCCAGATGTTCCCGTTCTATAGCTAATCATCGCAATTTTTGGGTTGATACCAAACAGAAGAGCGGATTCTGCACTTTGTATAGCAATATCCGCTAATTCCTCAACAGAGGGATTAGGATTGACTGCACAATCGCCATAAATGAGCACTTGATTGGACAAACACATAAAAAAAACGGAAGAAACCTTTGTGATGCCACTTTTCACTCCGATTAATTTAAAAGCTGGGCGAATCGTTTGGGCGGTAGTGGTCCTCGATCCAGCTACTAATCCATCGACGTGCCCTTGTGCCAGCATCATTGTTCCCAGGACAATGGGGTCATCCAACCACTCGCACGCATCCTTAAAGTTCATCCCTTTGTGTTGTCGAAGGGAGACAAGAGGAGCGACATATTGTTCCTTGATTGTATCAGGATCGATGATTTCAATTTCTGAAGATAGCGAAATCCCACAATTTTTGGCTGATTGGTTCACCATCTCAGGATTTCCCAAAAGTATGCAATGCGCTACTTTTCTCTGAGCACATCGGTTGGCAGCTTTGACGACTCTATCCTCGTCCCCCTCTGGCAGAACGATGCGCTGATAGTCAGATTGCGCTTTTTCAATGAGGGAAAACCTGAAGGCAAAAGGCGTTTTTTCTTTTTTTTCGGGAAATTTAGAGGAGAGTTTGGCCACCCATCCTTTACTTATGTGTTGAGCTACATGTTCCTTTGTTTCCTCTAACCGCCATTCATCATCGGGGGGAATATGTTGGCTAAGACGTTGTAAGGAGATGGAGGTGCGTAAGCTATCTGTCTGCACTGAAAGAATAGAAACCCCTTGGTCGATCGCTTTTTGACAGAAGGCCATAGTGGCTTCTCCAGGAAAAAATCCTCCGGTCAGTAGAATTCCTGCAATGTTGACTCCGTTTAAAGCTGTCATACATGTGGCTACCACTACGTCCGCTCGGTCACCAGAGGTGATCACCATCACGCCAGACTCTAAGGCATGGACCATGTTCTCGATCGTTGCGGCGGCCATCACAAAGTGCAGAATGCGCTGTTCTTTAAATTTGTTTGCACAGAGGACTTTTGCTCCTAAATAGTCGGCGACGTCCTTTGTGCGAGGAGCCATTAACAAACGATTCCAAGGAATGCAACCCAACACGGGAAGTTGAGTCTGTTGATAGAAAAAATGTAAAGCTTCTCTCTGTTGTTGTGCCACTCGAGGGGGATCGAACAGATCAAAACGGATGTGTCCATGTGGATCTATAGGGGCTCCTACTTTGGTGAAAATCGATCCTACCATCTTAAATTGATAGATATTCTGATAAGTTTTTAAAAAAACTTCAATGGGCTCGCTCAGCTCTTCAATCGTTTGATTTCCTGGAGTTAGGACTAAGATTCCCTCGGCATTGAGCGCTTGCGCAATTTCCGCATTGAGGGAGTTCGCATAGGAGTGGGCATGGGCGGATGTGATACCAGGAATAATAAAAATATCTGCCTGTTCCTTCCTTACATTAACATAAGCCACGAAAAATTCTATCAATCGGTCTGTTTCTCCCTGACCTAGAAGATATTCTACAAAACGGATGGACAAAGGATTTTCCAGTTGGCTCAAGTTTCGTTCGGTGTCAAATTTTTCCCTTTGGCGGGGGGTATAATCTACTAGTTTGAGGCAAACGGCTCTTAGTCCCTGATATTCGCATGCTCTCATCAGGCCTAATGCTACCATATGCAACCCAACATTCACACCGAAGGGTATCAACATTATTATATGTTTCATTTTACTTCTCTTTCTATAATCTTTATGGTTTCTTCGGCGATGTTAAGTTCCTCGTTGGTAGGGATGACTAGGACTGAAGGAGAGTAGTTTTCAGGAGAGATCAGATAACAGCTTCCCAAGCCGTGATTCGTATTTCTCTCTTCATCGAGCAGTAGGTGACAACCTTGTAACCAACGGATAATCGAGCCTCTCACCCGACAACTATTCTCTCCAATTCCTCCAGTAAAGATGATTCCATGCACCTTTGGAAGAGGAACAAAATAGGAGGCAATAGACTTTGCAGCTCGATAACAAAATAGGTCGAAAGCGATTTTAGCTCTTTGATTTCCTTTATCAATCTCCTGTTCTATGATGCGCATGTCCTTGTTTAAGCCGGAGACTCCCAATAACCCACTCTCACAATTCAAAATATGATGTATTTCTTCTGGGGTTAACCTCTCCTTTTCCATCAAATACGCTAACGCTCCAGGGTCAACATCTCCCGATCGTTGACCCATCATCAGCCCTTCTAGGGGGGTCATTCCCATGCTTGTGTCTACGCTCTTTCCACCCAAAACCGCACTCACGCTACACCCATTTCCTAAATGGACAGAGATCAACCCTAAAGTTTCGATAGGAGTGTTCAAAACAGCTGAAGCCTTTTGAGTGACATAACGATGGCTCATTCCATGAAATCCATATCGACGAATCTGATAACGCTGGTAGTAAACATAGGGGATCCCGTAGAGATAGGCATGTGGGGGCAAACTGTGATGAAAAGCGGTGTCAAACACGGCGACCTGAGGCAACTGAGGAAAATGTTGTTGAAATTTGCAAATTCCTTTCAAATTTAATGGGTTGTGCAAAGGGGCAAAGGCAGAACATGTTTCAATCACCTTAATGATTTGATCATCGATCATCGTCGCTGAAAAGATCTGTTCTCCCCCATGCACGACACGATGTCCGACAGCAATCAGTTCTTTCTCCCAAGGTTGGATTGCAGAGAATAGTTCTTCAAATACTGAACAATCATTAGAGCTGTTAAGCTGTTTAGTTTCACCATTCCAACGGAGTGTGCATCGAGCGGTGGCTAAATTTTCCACGATTCCTTTGCACACCGTTTGTCCATAATGTGGGTGAATGATTTGAAACTTAATGGAAGAACTCCCGCAATTCACTACCAACACATACTCTCTTTTCATGATGATTTTATTCGATTGGCTTGTGTCTGATATTCTATGTTTTTTTGAAAATTTTGACTCCCCTCCGGAGGGCAGCCTTATGGGGCCAATTTAGCATGTTTTATTTTTATTTTTGTGCGGAAATGTGATCCCGTGAGGAGTGATCTGAAGACAATTCAGGGCCAAGTTTCTCCTAGGAACCATCGACCATAACTCGCATGGCATTATCTTTGGTTTTAATTATAGGTGTTTTGCAGGACGAAACTGAGCGAATGGCTCTATTGATCGGCATAAATCTGGTTTTTGTCGGTAGAGATGGTATCCTAGTCCTGCAATCATTGCTCCATTATCGAGGCTCAAAGCGGGAGGAGGCCAGTAGAGAGGTAAGGGATGAAGCTCTTTCTCAAACAGAGCTTTCAGAGTCATGTTGCTCGTTACTCCTCCACCTAAGTAAACTGCCTGACAATCAAAAGTGTTTGCCGCTTTCATCACTTTGTGAAGTAGGTCTGAGAAAATCACCTGTTGAAAACTAGCAGCGATATCTTGCTTATCTTTTGCATTCACTACACTGGGGGCGTGACGATCTGTTTGATGAGTTCCCTTCACTTTGCGTAAGATTTGGGACTTTAATCCACTAAACGAAAAATAGAGAGGATAACTTTTGATTTTTCCTGCCTGAAAGCGATATCTTTGGGGATCGCCTTCCCGTGCCAACATTTCGACATGAGGACCTCCCGGATAGGGTAGGTCAAGTAGTAGGGCGACTTTATCGAAGGTTTCCCCCATTGCATCATCTACTGTTTTTCCGATGATGCGATATTCATTCACCCCTTCTACCCTCATCAGTAGGGTATGACCACCGGATAGCACCACGCCAAGAGCTGGAAACTTCAAAGAAGAGTGTGCACCCATCATCGCACTATAGAGGTGAGCTTCGACATGATTGACCCCTATCAATGGTTTATTCCAAGATAGGCTTAAAGCTTTTGCCGCAGTCACTCCCATCAGCAATGATCCGATTAATCCCGGGCCGTGGGCGACCGCAATGAGGTCGAGAGATTCAGCCGGAAGGGACGCAATAGAGATCGCAGAAGAAAGGGTGGGAAGGATCGCGTCGACATGTTCTCGAGATGCTATCTCTGGGAAGACCCCTCCATATTTTGCATGTAGTGTCGCTTGTGATGCTATGCAATTAGCCAGAATATCCACACCGTCGACGACAATGCCAATAGCCGTTTCATCACAAGTCGTTTCAATCCCCAGTACACGCATGGAGTTAGGGTAACATATTTATGACCTGTTGGACCAGACATTGCCACAACCTGGGTGGGATTCTCCATAACCGAGGAAAGATTTTGGCAAGATGGTTATTCCGGGGAGAGGGATAGATGTTTCTGTAATGAGGACAAGGTTTTCTATACTCTTTCGGATGCAGATTGTTTAGTGATTTGTGCAACAACGTCTTAAAAATTAAAAGAGGACAGGTGCGAAGGTAGATCTTAGTCAAGACGGGTAAGATGCAGAAGGGGAGTGTTGAGAAAATAGCATTTTTCGATGCAAGTGGTCTATATGCGCTAAATCGTCAACAGGAGGTTTTAAATTACATTATTTTTATTTTCAGTGATTTATGATGTAGATCGGCCATTTTATTTTAGGCCGGTTTCGAAGGTTTTTATCACTGCCTTCCCATTTTTCAACAGGGCCAGAAGGGAGTAGGGGATCTTTCGATTCAATTTTGACAAAGAGGCAATAGAGCTGCTACACTTCCTCATAGCTCACTTTATATAAGGGAAAATATGCCGAGGCGCCCTATTTTTTACGATGTAGAGACAACGGGAACGAAGCCACAAAGGCATCGCGTGGTTGAAATCGCCGCTTTTGATGCGGAGAGGAAACAGACTTTTTGTTCTTTTGTTTATCCAGAGTGTGAGATTCCTGCCTCGGCAACGGCTATTCATCATATCACAGATGAGATGTTAAGGGGATCGGATACCTTCGAGAAAGTGGGGCCTGCTTTTTTTGAATTTTGCTCTGGAGATGTTGTCTTAATCGCCCACAACAATGATGCGTTTGACAAACTTTTTCTTGAAGAAGAGTGTCGACGATTTCACCTATCTGCTCCTAGTTGGTCTTATATCGACTCTTACCGCTTTGCAAAAAGATACCGGAGCGATCTTCCCAAACATTCTCTACAATATTTGCGCCAGTATTATCAAATCGTAGAGAATCAAGCACATCGAGCTTTGGACGATGTTATAGTTCTCTCCCAGGTATTTGATGAGTTGGTAGATGATTTGACGTTAGATATGATTCTTGGATTAATGAAGGAGGAGAAAGAGCTATGCTACATGCCTTTTGGCAAATATAAGGGTAGACGATTTCAAGATGTGCCTTCCGGGTACTATGCTTGGCTTCATAAGAGCGGAGTATTGGACCGTCCTGACCATCTTTCGCTCAAGAAGACATTGAGCTCGCACGGCTTGATTCGGGATGACCTTCAACATCCAGCAGTTACAACAAATAAACCTCCAACATCATTGTGAAAATAGCGAAAAGCGCAAAGAAGCCTAACACGGCCGGGGAGTATAACCATTGGCGTTGAAGAGGATAGCGTGAGCGATATTTTCCGAGGCAAAGTAACAGAATGGGCAGAAGGGCATTTAGGAAGGCCTCTCCGAAGCCCCCAGCTATGCTCAAAGCTTTAATAAAGATTCCTGGATAGATCACCGCCAGGATTCCCGGGGGGACAAAGGTGAGTAGGCAAAGCATCAGACGAGTCCACCCCGTGCGTTTAAGGCAGTGCAAACTGTCTCCTAAAAAATCCACCATCGACAGGGAAACCCCCAGGGTAGAGGTCACGATAGCGAATAGGGAGAAAAAGCGTCCAAAAATTAAAAAACAGGAATTTTTGGTAATCGCTTGCAATAGGTCGACTACCGGAACTTGTTGTTGAACCGCATGCAAAAGCTCTGATCTGGAGAGCGTTCCTATTACCAATCCTTGCCAGAGAATATAGACAACCAGTGGAATGGCTGATCCCCAGAAGATCGTTTGATATAACACCTTTCTATTTCTGTGCAGGTAAGTGGTTAGGGAGGGAATGAGGTTGTGAAAACCAAAGGCACTAAAAAAAACAGGAATTGCGACGAAAGTACGATTCCATTCTGTTTCGATCAATCGCGTTGGGCGAAGATATTTGATTCCCAGTCCGGTCAACAACAGCCAACAAGCCATCATCAAAATACTCGTTAAGATGTTAACTCGATCGATCCACTTTGGCCCCGCGTAGACAATGAAGCCAAAGACCAGACCAAACAGAAGACAACTTTGCCAGATTGGGGAAGAGAGAAATTTCGGAAAAATTACCTGAAAAAGAAGAGACGAACCCGCAGCAAAATAGGCGACCATTAAACAGTAGTAGAGAAAAATGAACATCATGCCGACGAACCATCCTCCCCCTCTCCCTAACAACTTTGTGGAGATCGATACAAGATTTGCCCCTTTGGGAAACCACAGAGAGACCTCTAGTAAAAAAATCGCTGTACAACACATTAAAATCCATACGGATAGGGTGACCAAAACCCCTGGAAAAAACCCGGGTTGAGCGGTAACGAATGGTAGACCGAGCATACCCGCCCCGATCGCCGTCCCTGCCACAAAAAAAATCCCGCTTAGGGTACGCCAACTATTTCGCTGAAAACACATCATCACGCGATTATGACGTATAGACTAAATAAAAGTTAAGACTGTTGCATTACCTTCCTTATGGGCCTGTTGAGAAAATGGCATTTTTCGATGCAAGTGATCTATATGCACTAAATCCTCAACAGGAGGCTTTAAATTGCATTATTTTTATTTTCAGTGAT
>Ga0049116_10000270_pt1 | contig 11717 bp, 9 predicted proteins | sample WorMetvacBELIZE2_FD_55049 | JGI IMG/M metagenome (GOLD analysis project Ga0049116, IMG submission 55049) | Marine gutless worms symbiont microbial communities from Max Planck institute for Marine Microbiology, Germany - Olavius vacuus BELIZE.2 | ecosystem: Host-associated > Annelida > Digestive...
GAGACTTTTTTTATCCGTCTCTGCTTCCTGCGATTTTTCTTGCAATATGCTCTCGAGCCTCTGCTTTTCTTGCGTTATGTCCTCGAGCTCCTGCTCTGTACGTTTTTGGGTTTCCTCTGTTTCTTGCAATATGTCCTCGAGCCTCCACTTTTTTTGCGTTATGTCCTCGAGCTTCCGCTCTGTATGTTCTTGGGTTTCCTCTGTTTCTCGCAATTTGTCCTTTGTTTCTTGCAACATGTACTCGAGCTTCCGCTTTTCTTGCGATATGTATTTGAGCTCTCGCTCTGTACGTTTTTGGGCCTCCCTTGTTTCTTGCAATTCGCCATTTGTTGCTTGCAATACGTACTCGAACCTCCACTTTTCTTGCGCTGTGTCCTCGAGCTCCCGCTCTGTATGTTCTTGGGTCTTCTTTGTTTCTTGCAATTTGTCCTTTGTTTCTTGCAACATGTACTCGAGCCCCCACTTTTCTTGCGTTATGTCCTTGAGTTCCAACTCTTTAATATAGAGTTGTTGTGAGAGCTCTTTGACACTGTTTTGGGCTGCCTTTGCTTCTTGCGTTATATTCTTGAGCTCCCGCTCTGTATGTTCTTGGGTCTTCTTTGTTTCTTGCAATACGTACTCGAGCTTCCACTTTTCTTGCATTATATTCTTGAGTTCTCGCTCTGTATGTTCTTGGGTCTTCTTTGTTTCTTGCAATACGTACTCGAGCCTCCACTTTTCTTGTGCTATATTATTGAGCCCCAGCTCTGTATCACCGAGTTGTTGTGAGAGCTCTTCGATACGTTCTTGGGCCTCCTCGCAGCTTCTGTCGAACTCTTCGGCTTTGACATATGGTATTTTTTTCCCTGCTGAACAGAGTAGATTCTGCAGTGCAATCAAGGCCGAAATGCAAAGTTGGATGGTTCCACATTGCAAAGAAAGATCATGCCGAATCGGGATGTGTAGGCCACACATCGGGCTAAAGATTCTAAATCCTAAAAGCAAGGAGGGTATAGCTAAAAGAAGTCTAAAAACTAATTTGAATGGGACGGTCCCTTCCGTGCGCGTTTCATGCCTTGTTGAGGACACTCTTCCGCTATCTTCATGCTCTGTTGAGGACATCTCTTCCAGACTGATGGGAAGAAAATGCTCGATTCTATCGAAAGCCAACGCAAAGCAACTGCCCAGGAGGATAGAGGAGCCTATGTGCAATCTTCCGCGATCAGCAAAAAAGGGAAGCCCCATCAAGCAGACCCCTATACCCCTGAAAAGACATATAGGCAGTTCTTTCTGCAGATGTCCTCCTACTGTAGTTATACAAGATGTGTTCATTGTTTCTCCAATTTAATTTGATGATTTAATAAACTTGTTCTAACGAGCGGCGAGATACTTCAACGACACTCGTTTTCCCCCTCTTGGCCAACCCGACGCTTCATTTTCTTGCCCGGGGTAAATTTGATGGCCGACCTCTGACGATTTTCCTTCAATGAAACATTGATGGCTTTCCGTAGAAACTCTTGAACCACAGAATGCATATCATTGGGATGTAAACTACCCTTCTTTTCTCTCCGCCGATTCGCCTTTTCTACCCCCTGCCACGATACTGTCTAGAGGGTTGCCTCGGGTGCCCCTAGGGGCAGTTGCCGAGAAAGCTTTTCTTGGGCCCTCTCTGCTTCTTGCGATTTGTCCTCGAGTTGCTGTGTGAGCTCTTGGACACGTTGTTGGGCCTCCTCGAGTTGCTGAGAGAGCTCTTCTTGGACCCCCTCTGCTTCTTGCATTATATCATTGAGCTTTCGCTCTTTAGCACTGAGTTGTTGAGAGAGCTCTTCGACACGTTGTTGGGCCTCCTCGAGTTGCTGAGAGAGTTCTTGGACACGTTGTTGGTCCTTCTCTGCTTCCTGAGATTTGTCCTTGAGTTTCTGAGAGAGCTCTTGGGCCTCCTCGAGTTGTTGTGAGAGCTCTTTGACACTTTGTTGGGCCTTCTCTGCTTCCCGCGATTTTTCTTGTGTTATATTCTTGAGCTCCAGTTCTTTATGTTTTTGATCCGCTAACTCCTGCGATTTGTCCTCGAGTTGCTGTGTGAGCTCTTGGACACTTTGTTGGGTCTCCTCGAGTTGCTGTGTGAGCTCTTTGACACTTTGTTGGGTCTCCTCGAGTTGCTGTGTGAGCTCTTGGGCCACCTCTGCTTTTTGCATTATATCATTGAGCTTTAGCTCTTTAGCGCTGAGTTGCTGTGTGAGCTCTTGGACATTTTGTTGGGCCGCCTCGAGTTGCTGTGACAACCCTTCTTGGGCCTTCTCTGCCTTCTGCGATTTGTCCTCTAACTCCCGCTTATGTTTTTGGGCCACCTCGAGGTGTTGTGAGAACTCTTCTTTGGCCACCTCAAGTTGTTGTGAGAGCTCTTCGACACGTTGTTGGGCCTTCTCTGCTTCTTGCGATTTGTCCTTGAGTTGTTGTGAGAGGTCTTTGATATTTTGTTGGGCCACCTCGAGTTGCTGTGACAACCCTTCTTTGGCCCTCTCTGCTTCCTGAGATTTGTCCTCGAGTTGTTGTGAGAGGTCTTTGACATTTTGTTGGGCCACCTCGAGTTGCTGTGACAACCCTTCTTGGACCTCCTCTGCTTCTTGCTCTATGTCCTTGAGCTTTAGCTCTTTATCGATGAGTTGTTGTGAGAGGTCTTTGACATTTTGTTGGGCCGCCTCGAGTTGCTGAGAGAGCTCTTGGACACTTTGTTGGGCCACCTCGAGTTGCTGTGACAACCCTTCTTGGGTCTTCTTCCCTGCCTTCTGCGCTATGTCCTCTAGCTCCCGCTTATGTTTTTGGGCCTCCTCCGCTTTTTGCATTATGTTATTGAGCTCTTGCTCCTTAATACTGAGTTGCTGAGAGAGCTCTTGGACCCTTTGTTGGGCCTCCTCGAGTTGCTGTGACAACCCTTTTTGGGCCCTCTCTGCTTCCTGAGATTTGTCCTCGAGTTGCTGTGACAACCCTTTTTGGGCCCTCTCTGCTTCCTGAGATTTGTCCTCGAGTTGTTGTGAGAGGTCTTTGACATTTTGTTGGGCCTCCTCGAGTTGCTGTGTGAGCTCTTGGGCCACCTCGAGGTGTTGTGCGAGCTCTTCTTGGGCCGCCTCGAGTTGCTGTGACAACCCTTCTTGGACCTCCTCTGCTTCTTGCATTATATCATTGATCTTTAGCTCTTTATCGCTGAGTTGCTGTGTGAGCTCTTGGACCCTTTGTTGGGCCTCCTCGAGTTGCTGTTTGAGTTGCTGAGAGAGCTCTTGGATACTTTGTTTGGTCTCCTCGAGGTATTGTGAAAACTCTTCTTGGGACATCTCGAGGTATTGTTCTTGGGCCGCCTCGAGTTGCTGTGATAACCCTTCTTGGGTCTGCTCTGTTTTTTGCGTTATATCATTGAGCTCTTGTTCTTTAGTACTGAGTTGCTGTGTGAGCTCTTGGACACGTTGTTGGGCCTTCTCTGCTTCTTGCGATTTGTCCCCGAGTTGTTGTGAGAGGTCTTTGACATGTTGTTGGGTCGCTTCGAGTTGCTGTGACAACCCTTCTTGGACCTCCTCTGCTTCTTGCTCTATATCCTTGAGCTTTAGTTCTTTATCGCTGAGTTGTTGTGAGAGGTCTTTGACATTTTGTTGGGCCACCTCGAGTTTCTGTGATAACCCTTCTTGGACCCTTTGTTGGGCCACCTCGAGTTCCTGTGTGACCCTTTTTAGGTTCGCCTCGAGTTGTTCTCGGGCATTTTGTCTGAGCTCAACGAGGGTGTTGTTGTGGTCTTCGATTTCGATATATGGCATTTCTGTCCCTGTTGAATAGCGTAGACTCAGCAGTGCAATCAAGCCCGAAACGCAAAGTTGGATGATCCCACATAGCGAAGAAAGATCATGTCGAATTGGGATGCGCTGGCCACATATCGGGCTCACGACTCTAAGTCCTAAAAGCAAGGAGGATATAGTTAATATAGTTGAAAGAAGTCTAAAAACTAATTTGGATGAGACGGTCCCCTCTTCCGTATGCTTGTTATGCCTTATTTGGGGCATTGCCCCGGTATCTTCACGCTCCCATACACTTAAGGGAGAAAACTTGGCGAGAAGAACATGCTCGATTCTATCGAAAACCAACGCAAGGCAACTACCCATGAGTAAAGAGAGGCCTACGTGCAATATTCTGTGACCAGCAAAAAAGGGAAGCCCCATGAAGCAGACCACCACACCCCTGGTAGCACATATAAGCAGTTCCTTCTGCAGATGCCCTCCCTCTGTAATTCTACAATATGTGTTCATTACTTCCTCCAGTTTAATTTGATGATTTAATAAACCTGTTCTAACGAACGGTGAGACACCTCAACGACACCCGTTTCCCCCTTCCTGGCCAACCCGACGCTTCATTTTCTTGCCCGGGGTAAATTTGACGGCCGACCTCTCCGGAATGACGATAGGGACAACGGCATTCTTAGGATTTCTTCCCACCTTCTGCTTTCTTCTTACGACTTCGAAAATTCCAAAATCGCGAAACTCCAGACGATTCCCCTCCGACAAAGCGTTGATGACTCCGTCCAGAAACTCTTGAACCACAGAATGCACATCATTGGGGTGTAAACCATGCTTGCGAGCAATCTCACCGATCAGCTTTTTTTTCGTAATAGTGCCCATACGTTTCTCTCTTTTTAGATGACCATTGCCCCACTATCGCCTGCCCCGTTCCTCCGGTGAGATAGTCACGCCCGAGCTTCGAAACGGATCGCAAGCAAATGCAAAAACCATGATCTCATGAACCACCTACTCGGCCCTGCTAACACTCTTCTCCGCACCCTCTAAATACTACCCGCAACGAACCCCACGTCACCTGCTCCCAAGAGATTTGCGACACAAAAGCCCCTTGACCAACCGCCATTCTTCTATCTTGTTGATTTTCAATCAAGTTCTTTTTGCGATTTTCTCGATTTTTCCAGCTAGCTCAGTATATTTAGGTTCAAAACGGTAGAAAACATCGCGCATCTTTGTTAGCCTCTTCTTCAAATCGCATTTCCCGGATTCAAGTGAGCACGACGGTGTGAAGGAAGATATCTTTGATTTTCTAAAAAATAGAGGGTTCATTCAATCGATGACCCGTGATCCCTCTGAGGAAATGAGATCTCTCCCTTTGAAAATGTATGTGGGGTTTGAACCGACAGCGGATAGTTTGCATTTGGGGAACTTAGTTGGGTTGGTTGCCCTGAGCTGGTTTCAAAGATTTGGACATCAAACTATTGTTCTTTTAGGGACAGGCACAGGGAAGATTGGGGATCCTTCTGGGAAGGATAGGGAGCGTCCTCTGATGGATAAGAAACATCTGTCGAAGAATGCTCGAGCTTTAGAGAAGCAAATCAAGGGGTATCTTTCTCCCTCCGTTCTGTTTTTGGATAATGACCAGTGGTTATCCTCTTATCCTTGCGTCGATTTTTTGCGTGATGTTGGCCGACATTTTCGCCTGGGAGCTATGTTGAGTAGGGAGAGTGTGCGCTCTCGTTTGCGGTCGAATCGTCGCGGGATGAGCTTTACCGAGTTTGCCTACCCGCTCTTTCAGGGGTATGACTTTTATCACCTCTATTCTTTCCATCAAGTGATGATACAGATGGGAGGGGAAGATCAGTGGGGCAACATCACCGCTGGTGTAGACTTGGTCCATAGGTTGACGGGGAAGAACGTGTATGGGTTGACCCATCCATTGCTGACCAGGGCGGACGGGAAAAAGTTTGGGAAGAGCGAGGAGGGGACCATATGGCTGAATCCTCAAAAGAGTTCCCCCTACCAACTTTACCAATATCTCTTCCACGTCACGGATCAAGAGGTAACTTCGTTGATGCGGTTGCTTACTTTTATCGATTTAGAAGAAATTTTGTCGCTGGAAAGGGAGAGTGAGAATGGGACTCTCGCTCCTAACCGTGGTCAAAAAAGGCTGGCCGAAGAGGTGGTGAGATTTGTGCATGGAGAGGATTATCTGCGTATAGCCATAGAGGAAACTCGGGCGATACATCATCTCTCTTCTGGAACGTTGACGCCCCAAATGTTGGAGCAACTCACCTGTCATCTCCCCCGCATCGCATGTCATTATGCCGAAATTATTGGGGAGAGGTATTCCACGGTAGCGGCGAAGATCTCCTTGGTACAAAGTAGAGGGGAGGGGATTCGCTTGATCAAAAATCGAGGAGCTTTTCTCAATAACGAGAGAGTGACCGACCCTCATCTTACGATCCAAAGAGAGCATCTTATCGGAGGAAAATATTTGTTATTTGGTGTAGGGAAAAAGAGAAAGTGTCTGGTCTATCTTCTTCCTGAACCAGATATTTTTTCTGAATAAGGTTCTCCGAACAAAGGTGGCTTGCCAAGAGCGCACCACCTTTTCATCATTAGATGAGAGGTTTCTTTCACTTCAATCTTTTATTCGTTCGAGATGTTCTCGGGGATTTAGCAGTAAATTACACAAAGTGCCAATTTTTCTTGAGCAAAAAAGGGGTGATCGATTATCCTTCGCCTCGTGTATGCCTATCGTTTTGTTTAGCAGGAGTTAGTTAAGATGAGTCAACAAACTACAGAACATAAGTTGAAAATCAGACCGCTTGGGAATCGGATTCTTGTCAAACGGGTTGAGAGAGATGAGCCCCTTCAAGGAGGAATTGTGCTTCCTGACTCGGCCAAGAAAAAGCAAGAAATCGTTGAGGTCATCGCAGTGGGGCCAGGTAAAACTACCGATGATGGAACGGTGGTGCCTATTCCGATCAAGGTTGGCGACAAGATTGTGATGAATAAATATTCAGAGCAGGAGGTTTCCCTTGATCAGGAGGAATTTCTCATTCTCAGGGCTGATGATGCGATTGCCATCGTCGAAGATTAAGTGGTTTAGGACTATTTTAAGGAGTTAAAGAAGATCATGCCGGTAAAAAATATCAAGTTTAGAGAACAGGTCAGTCAGAAAATTCTTAAAGGGGTCCGGACCCTTGCAGGAGTGGTTAAGGTCACCTTGGGGCCTAGAGGGCGCAATGTGGCCATCGATTCCCCATATGGCGCCCCCAAAATCACGAAGGATGGGGTGACCGTAGCCAAAGAGGTTGAGTTAGAAGATAGAATAGAGAATATGGGTGCCCAGATTGTCTATGAGGCAGCTAGTAAAACTTCGGACAGGGCGGGCGACGGGACTACTTCGGCGACAGTGATTGCTGAAGCCCTCTGTATGGAAGGGATGCGTAATGTGGCTGCGGGGAGTAATCCCAGGGACATCAAAAGGGGAGTTGATAAGTCAGTGAAGTTTGTCCTCGATGAGTTGCAGAAGATGAGCCGTCCGATCCAGAGTCGTAAGGAGATCGAACAAATCGCGACCATTTCTTCCAACAATGATTCGAGCATTGGAGAAACTATTGCGCAGGCCATGGAGAAAGTCGGTAAAAATGGGACGATCACTGTGGAAGAAGGAAGAGGACTGGAGACCGTACTTGATGTCGTGGAGGGCATGTCGTTCGACCGGGGTTATCTTTCTTCCTATTTTGTCACAGATGAAGAGAATCAAGAGGTAGTCTACGAGGGGGCGTATCTCCTTATCTGTGATAAGAAAGTGATGAATATCAAGGATATTCTTCCGCTTTTGCAGACTGTGGTCGAAAGGAATGTCCCCTTGGGTATCCTTGCAGAGGATGTAGAAGGAGAAGCCCTCACCGTTCTGGTAGCTAATAGAGTGCGTGGGTTGAAACTATGGGCAATGAAAGCCCCTGGCTTCGGGGATAGCCGCAAAGAAAGGTTGAAAGACATCGCGATCCTTACAGGAGGAACATTGATCAGTGAAGAGTTGGGCATTCCCCTCGATAAGGTCACCTTTGATCATCTCGGAAAGGTCGATAAGGTTGTGGTCAAAAAAGATATGACGACCATAGTCGGTGGTGGTGGTAACACTCAGGAGATTCAGAAGCGCATCGCCCTGATCAAAAAACAGATTGAGGAGAGCACTTCAGACTATGATCGGGAAAAATTGCAAGAGAGGTTGGCAAAGCTTTCTGGGGGCATTGGTGTCATCCGGGTCGGTGCTGCGACGGAAGTAGAAATGAAGGAGAAAAAGGATCGTGTAGATGATGCCTTGCAGGCGACGAGAGCAGCCATCGAAGAGGGAATCGTGAAGGGCGGGGGAAGTGCCTTCGTCGAGATCCTTCCTAAGCTTAAAGCTCTTTCAGGAGACAATGAGGGAGAGAACGTTGGGATCTCTAGTGTAGCGAAAGCGATTTCTGCTCCCTTGCGTCAGATTGCCGACAATGCTGGTTATGAGGGTTCAGTGGTTCTAGCGAATGTATTGGATTCTTCCAAACCGGAAAAGGGATGGGATGCGAACAGTGGAGAAATCGTCAATATGATTGAGGCTGGAATCGTCGACCCAACAAAAGTGCTTCGCACCGCCCTCCAATCTGCTGCTGGGACCAACTGTTCCTTTTTGGAGATGGCGGCAGCGATTTATATCGTAGAGGACAAGAAGGCGCAGGGAGGATCACCTTCTCCAGCAGCGATGGCTGGTATGGATTACTAAGTCCTTATTCTTTGTGTGACAAGAGGGTGGGAGGAGCGTGCATTCCCCTTGGAGAAGGATCTCCTCCGCCTTTTTTCTGCAAGTTGCCTGGAGAGTTGTAGGAACCCTGCTGTCCCTCGCGGTTCCTTTGGCTCTCCCCTTTCCTAAAGAGAGTGTGCGATGTTGGGGAGGAGCGGGTTTCTTTATTTCTGTGAAGTTTTTTTTGGCGAAGTGCTTCCTAAGGCTTCCCTTGGAGCGTCTGTTTTGGTAAGTTGTTCGCGTATGAAGATGATCGAGAGGCTGGTAGAGTTCATCTGAAAAGGTAGAGCGAAGTCGCTCAATCGAAGGCTGTAACAATGGTCTTCCCGTCATGTTGTTTGTGGAGGTTGCATGCGCAGCATACGATTGAGGAAGGTAACTAAGTCCTATGCTAATACCACCATTCTGAATCAGATCCAGTTGCATATTCCTTCCGGGAAGATTTTTGCCCTGTTGGGTCCTAGTGGGTGTGGAAAGACAACTTTATTAAGGCTGATCGCAGGCTTTGAACAATTAGACTCTGGATCTATTTATTTGGGTGACAGTGAGATCACCCATGTTCCGGCGAATAAGAGGAGGATAAACATTGTTTTCCAAAACTATGCACTGTTTCCCCACCTCAATGTGTTTGAAAATATTGCTTATAGTTTGAAGCTTACGAAACTACAAAAAAGTTTGATCCAGGGCCGTGTATTGGCTCTAGCGAAGACATTTCATTTAGAGAACCACATCGGCAAGCTCCCCTCCCAACTTTCCGGAGGGCAACAGCAAAGAGTGGCCTTAGCGAGAGCGATCATCAACCATCCAGATGTCCTTTTATTGGATGAACCTCTAGCCGCATTAGATTTTAAGTTGAGAGAAAAGATGTTGATCGAGTTGATCGACTGGCAGGATAAATTACAGACGACATTTATCTACGTCACACATGATCCATTTGAGGCTTTAGCGGTTGCGGATTACATGGCCATTATGAATCATCAAGGAGAGGTGGAACAGATGGGGACCCCTAAAGAGATTTATGAATTTCCTACCTCCTCCTTCGTCGCTAAATTTGTGGGAACGACAAACCTTCTCCTCGGGCGACTATCTTGCCTTGAGGGGGAGGAGACTACGGTTGACATTCCACATATTGGATCTTTTCATATTTGTGTCCCCAGACTCAAATCCTGGATGTATGAAGGGTGTCAACTTTATGTGAGCATTCGTCCCGAAAAAATCTTTATCGCCAAGCAGCCGATTCAGAATTTTTCCAACCGATTAAAGGGTATGGTCACACAGATTGTCTATGATGGTCGGTCGACACAATATACGGTAGTGGTCAATCACCAATGCAAGATGATCGTGTTTGAACAGAATGAGGAACATTTTCCTCAGGAGGACATCGATTATGACGATGAAGTCTATCTTTGTTGGCAAAAGGAGAACGGCGTGCTTCTGGAGAAGTGAACAATTTACGCACGAGGGGAATATATCCAATCAGAAGTTGTGCAACGGTCTTCTATCTCCTGTTTTTCATTTACGCACAGGTCAAGAGTGGGTCTAAGCTGAAATTCCCCTTTTATCGAAAAAAATTTTTAAGGCACCCAACATTGAAGACTGTTGCATAACTTCTCTTGGAGTTCATCGTTGACTACCAAACTGTGTAACACAGCGGAAATAAAAAAAGAGGGAATATGTCCAAATCATTTGTAATGAACATCTTATGATGTTTAGAAACCTTGGATTTCTCACCCGAATTTTTGTGGCTTTTCACATAAAGTTGACTAACCAGAGGTTATGCAACGGTCTTCATTGTTGTGACGCCCTTTTTAGTCAAATTCGATTTTGTTGTTTACCACAAAATATATCGTGCAGGCAGATGCAAATATAAAGGCAACTGCGCTAACAATAGGAACGAGAAAGAAAGGAAGCCCAAATATAAAACATATCAGGGCTGCCGCACAGGTAATGAGTATTGCGAATGTAACAGCAGTGATAATGTTCCAAAATACTTCTTTCGCTATAGCGGACCAACCTAGAGAGCAGCTACAAAAGACATATCAGGACTACCACAGCGACAACGATTGCAGTGAAAATCGCAATGATAACAAGAAAGGAGATAATGTAGCCAAATATTTGTCCCACTACGAATGCAACAGCTGCAAGGGTGGGATGTTCATTTGCCCAACTTTCCTTCCTGACTTTTTGGGTTGTTTGGCTATCCGATTGGACGACGGTTGGATTAATCGATGACATAATAATACTACTTTATTTATTATTTTAAATTTTATTAAAAAATATGTTAAGTTATCTGTCAACTTGTTTTAAGGTTATTGTACGGATCAAACATGGGCAATCCAATGGAGTAAATATTGAATTTTTCGGGAGGATCACAGACAGTTGTTTAGCAAGATAAAGCAAAAGAAGGAAGGTATTCTTTAAAACCGGTTCGAATAGCATGCATTTGCACGGTGGAGTCACCTTATGGAAGCCACACTCTACTGAGTAATGCACATAGCGTATGCAACAATGTCGCCTCATAGGAACGGGGATGCCGTCTTCACAAATCAACGGGAACAGCAAGATCACCGAGTATGATGCGGAGAATCGGTTATTATGAAGTTTCTTACTAGCGAGGTAGGTGAGGGTGTTCTCGGGGGTGACAAATCGATCCGAAATACTTGGCCAGGTCGCGTTACTCTTTTGACTGCGACCGGTAAACGTACGCGTCCACGGAGGGATAGTGGTGTCAAACGATACCCTACCCCCTTTCTTTGTGGTCGTAAATCATCATCAAACCTTCCATCTTTCACCTTTTCGAAACACATTCTTTGGAATGTGACTTCTCATTTTGATTTATAAAATAATTTTAAATAAACTGGTAAATAATTTTATACTATTTAAAATAGTGCTTTCAATACAAAACAATTGTGAACACTATGACGTCTCCGATAAATTTACACATCAATCTAACAGTCTGGACCTGTAATGACTCAGACAGCCAAAAAAGCGAAAAGGATATGCATTACACTCTACAGGTTACCGATGATAGAGAGGTAAAAGATCCCAAGAAATCAAAATACTCCCCTACTGGCCCTGTTGAAAAATGGGAAGGCAGTGATAAAAACCTTCGAAACTGGCCTAAAATAAAATGGCCGATCTACATCATAAATCACTGAAAATAAAAATAA
>Ga0049116_10000273_pt1 | contig 11678 bp, 10 predicted proteins | sample WorMetvacBELIZE2_FD_55049 | JGI IMG/M metagenome (GOLD analysis project Ga0049116, IMG submission 55049) | Marine gutless worms symbiont microbial communities from Max Planck institute for Marine Microbiology, Germany - Olavius vacuus BELIZE.2 | ecosystem: Host-associated > Annelida > Digestive...
CCGAACTATCGACCTCGTTCATCGCTGACAAGACTTGCTGCAAATAATCAGCTTGCCCGAAAGGCTTCTCTTCATAACCAGGACGACCTGCAAAGTCACATTGCGTTGCCAATAATACCTGCTTCAACCTGCGCGGACGTCGCATGGCGCCCAGCGATTCGATCAGACGCACCAAACTGGAAGCCCGCATCTCGGGAGAACGCCCTATATCGCCGTGGTAACGAGCGGTTAGTAACGCTACTTCCCGGCACTCTTGCGGTACTTTCAGGCGTTGGCACAATGCCTTGCCGAGCACGGCGCTGCGCTGCTCGTGACCATGGTGCCGTGGCCATAGATCGCGCGGTGTCGTACCCTTACCCAGGTCATGCACCAGAACGGCGAAGCGCACGGGCAATTCAGCCTGGCATAATGCCGACTGCTGCAAGCACAACAGCAGGTGTTCGCCGGTGTCAATCTCCGGGTGGAATTCCGGCCGCTGCGGCACTCCAAACAATGCATCGACTTCCGGCAATAAAACCTGCAAAGCTCCACAGTCACGCAACACCTCAAACATGCGGCGCGGGAACTGCTCCATCAATCCACGCGCCAACTCTTGCCAAACACGCTCAGCAACCAGAGCTTTGATCTCGCCGTTTTGCACCATTTCACGCATCAAAGCCAGCGTGTCGTCTGCCACTGTGAAGTTGCCAAATCGCGCAGCAAAGCGTGCCACCCGCAAAATACGCACCGGGTCTTCAGCAAAGGCCGGGCTGATATGTCGCAGTACTTTAGCCTCCAGATCGCGTACACCGCCATAGAGGTCTATCAATTCACCGCAGGAGTTCTCAGCCATGGCATTAATACTTAGATCGCGCCGCGCCAGATCTTCTTCCAGGCTTACCTCAGGCGAGGCGTGAAAAACAAAACCACGGTAACCGGGAGCACTCTTACGCTCGGTACGCGCCAGGGCATACTCCTCGTGCGTTTGTGGGTGTAAAAAAACCGGAAAATCACGCCCAACCTGCAAAAAACCTTCGGCGAGCATGGCCTCAGGGGTGGCGCCAATAACCACATAGTCGCAGTCAACTACCGGTCGCTTTAACAACCCGTCGCGTACAGCGCCTCCCACCTTGTAAATCTCCATGAGCGGCAAGACTAAACGATTAGCTAACAGTGGGCAAGCACCTTCAATGGTAGAATTTGGCGCATGTCTTCCTCCAACAACGACATAGAAGAGCCTCAGCAAAAGCTAATCATCGCATCACGTGAGTCCAGGTTGGCCATGTGGCAGGCCAGACATGTTCAGAGTCAGCTGAAAGCACTCTTTCCGCAAACCAGAATCGAAATATTAGCCATGAGTACGCGCGGTGACAAAATCGTGGATCGCCCGCTGGCAGCTATAGGTGGCAAGGGGTTGTTCATCAAGGAGCTGGAAGTTGCCATGCAATCCGGCAAAGCTGACCTCGCCGTGCATTCCCTGAAAGACGTTCCCATGCATGTGCCAGCAGGTTTTGTTCTGGCCTCTATTCCGGTACGCGAAAACCCGCTTGATGCTTTTGTCAGTAACCGCTATTCCCATCCGGATGAGATGCCTGCTGGAGCGGTAATCGGCACTGCTAGCCTTCGCCGCGCCGCCAATTTGCGTGCTTTGTACCCGCACATTAAAGTTTCAAACCTGCGTGGCAATCTGGATACCCGACTTAAAAAATTGGATTCTGGCCAGTATGATGCCGTTGTTCTCGCCGCCGCCGGGCTACATCGTCTGGGAATGGACGATCGCATTCGTCTTGAATTGCCGACAGAAATATCGCTGCCAGCGCCCGGACAAGGCGCGCTTGGTATAGAAACCCGTGCTGGCGAGCCACAGCTTGATAAGCTCCTGTCTGCTTTGCACGACCCGGTCACAGCGCAATGCGTTAGCGCCGAACGCGCCTTTTCCCGCGCGTTGGGAGGCAGTTGTCAAATTCCCCTAGGCGCATACGCAACCCTTGACGGCGACGAATTACACCTGCGCGGCTTCATCTCTGACGAAGAAGGAAGCAAGCGATACAAGGTCGACGAGAAAACCAACATTGAGCACATCTCCGATACCGGCATTGCTGAAAGATTTGGTGAAACACTGGCCGCCAAGCTGCTTCAGCAAGGTGCCGACAGCCTGTTAAACACCCTGACAGATCAGTAATTATGGCTCTGCCACTCGAGGGGAAGAATATTCTGGTCACCAGGCCGACTGCACAAGCGGCCGACCTGGCGCAGGCAATATCCAGCGCTGGAGGACAGCCAATTTGGTTGCCGTTGATTCGCATTGCACCACCAAATGATAAACATGCATTAAATGAGGTTGTCGAACGGTTGGACGATTTCTCAATCGTTATATTTATCAGCGCCAATGCCGTTCAACAGGGGGCCCCCAGCCTGATCACGGCGCATGGTAGATGGCCATCCCACGTGTTGGCTGCTGGCATTGGACCTGGCACGGCAAGATCACTATCCAGTCTGGGTGTAAATGATTGTCTTACCCCGCCAATCAAGGCTGGTCGTTTTGATTCCGAGGCCTTGTTAGCCTTGCCGGAATTTGCGGCCGGGGCCGTGAATGGAAAAAAAATCGCCATTATGCGAGGCGAAGGAGGCCGGGAATTGCTCTCTGATAGCTTGCGTAGGCGTGGCGCCAACGTTGTTGACGCACCCTGTTATCAACGTATTCCCCGCCATGCAGGCTGGCAACCTCTTTACGAAGCATGGGACAACAAGCAACTCGATGCCATAACCATCAGCAGCAGTGAAGCATTACGCCATTTTGTCGACTCACTACCTGAAAAACGCTATTTGCAACTGAAATCAACTCCCATTTTCGCCCCCCACCTACGCATAATTGATACCGCACGCAAACTGGGGCTTTCGCTTCTGGTTAAGACCGCCCCGCTGGATACTGGTATTGTTACCAGCTTATGCGCTTATAATTGGCCTTCTGCCGAGAGATAGCTGATGAACACCCCTCCTCATTCCACACACCGGAACCCGGATCAAGCGCAAGGTCAAGTCGTTGTTGGCAGAATCGCCGGCGGTGGGCAGGACTCCGTTAATGGCGATACCAGCAATAATTCCGACAATGCTGATAGCCGGTCGGCCAAGACTTCCAACAGCGCAAAATCTCACTCTATACCGCACGGCCTTTTATCTTGGCCGGTGCTGGGCGGCTTGTTTCTCATCCTGCTGTCAGTCGCCCTTGCGGTACCCTGGCTTCTGGCGCAACACAAAACCCAAGCTATCGAAGGAGCGCAGAACGAGCTTCAAAAGCAAATTCAGCATCTACAGGACCAGCTAAGTAAACTACAATCCAAAATAGGCCTGCAAGCCGGGCAACTGGCTGAGCTAAAAAGCAAATCGATCAATATTGAGCGTTTGTATCAGTCATCGGGAAACAACCGCGAAGATCTAATTCTGATCGAGATTGAACATGCGCTTACCCTGGGCAGTCAGCAATTGCAGTTAGCCGCCAACGTGCCGATGGCGCTGTTAGCACTTGAAGACGCCGATGTTCGTCTCGCCCGTCTTGAACACCCACGCTTTATATACTTGCGGCGTGTCCTGGGTCGGGCAATTGAAAGGCTACGGGCCGCTTCAGCAGTTGACATTCCTGGCATGAGCCTGCGGCTGGAAAACGTCTTGATCAGCATGGAACATTTACCCCTGTCGAGTGAAACGCTCAGCAGTGCACCCGAAAACCGGGAAACCATCGCTAGTGAAGAGCCGAGTGACTGGCAGCAGAAATTGTGGCAGGAGACAAAAAGCCTGTTACAACTGCGCAAAATCAGCAAGGACGCAGCTCCTATCCTGTTGCCGGAGCAAAACTTTTTTCTGCGTGAAAACATGAAAATGCGGCTGTTAAGCGCGCGTTTGGCCTTGCTTTCGCGCGACCAATGGACTTTTCGCAGTGAGCTGGATATTGCAGTTAAATGGCTGCAACGTTTCTTTGACCAGGATCATCGGGGAGTACGCGACACCGTCGCCACACTTAACCAACTGGCAAAAGTACAAATTCGTGGGGATATACCCGGACTGAGCGAAGTCTTCTCTGCGCTCCGCCGCCTGCAAACGTCCGGCACACGGGAGAAAAGCAACCAGTGAAGGTAGCGCGACTGCTGATTGTGGTGCTGCTGGCTGTCGTGGCAGCTATCTTCCTGCGGGAAACAACCGGCGAAGTCATGATTCGCGTGCCGCCCTGGCAAGTTCAGCTTTCCTTTGGCCTGGCCGTAATTATCTCACTGCTGTGCTTTTTTCTTGTCTACGGCCTGATGCGGGCAATAACTTTATTTATTGGTATGCCAGGCGCAGCGGTTGATTACAAAATACATCGCCAGCGTGAGCGCAACTTTTGCACTCTTAATGAAGCCGTGCGATTATTGTTCGAGGGACGTTACGGACACGCGCAAAGCAAAGCTGCTCTTGTTTACTCCAACGCAGAGGCGCACGACATCGCTGGCATGGCAGCTTTGATAGCCGCGCGCGCTGCCCAAAAACTGCACGAACCGAAACGGCTGCAAGAGTGGCTGGCGCGCGCTGGAGACTCAAAAGATCACAAAACCGTAGCCGCCGCCTGTCTGGCAATTGAAGCCGAGATGCAAATTGAAATGCAGGATTACCACGCCGCTACCCAGACACTTGAAAACCTGCAAAAAAAACATGGTCGNCATATCAACAGCATGCGCCTGGAAATGCGCGCCCGGCGTGGCGCACAAGATTGGGAAGCAATGTTGCGTGCGGTACGCCAATTAAACAANCGCGGTGGCCTTACCGGTCCTGGAGCTGAAGAATTGAAACTGATTGCCCATCTGGGGCAGATGGAACAAATACGCGACGACGCAAAGGCCATTGAGGAATACATGACAAAAATACCTGATAACGAGCGGCATTTACGCCTCTTCCAGGTTGGCACGCGTTATCTTATACAGCTCTCGGCTGACAATATTGCCAGGCAACTGCTCGACGACATGCTGGATCGATGCACTGAGCCTGACAAACGCCAACAGAAGCACGACTATCTCGCCTATTGGCGCTCCCAGCTTTTCTCGCTGTATGGCGAGATCAAGGGCGGCAACTTGCCGCAGCGCATTAGCCGAGCCGAGCATTGGCTTTCTATCTTTCCGGATGACACTGCCTTGCTGATTACCCTGGGTAGGCTTTGTCGCCGTCATCATGAACAAAAGAAAGCGCAAGAATATCTGGAACGGGCTTTACAACTGGAGCCAACGACGACAGAAACCACCACCATTCACCACGAACTGGCGCAACTATACGAGGCGGAATCGCAGCCAGCAAAAGCCAACAAACACTACAAACTGTTGGCCGAAACGTTGAACTGAACGACGCCTGTCAAACGTTAGCCGTTGCCGGATTTATACTGTTTAGCCAACCGTGCAATAATCTCGCGCAGGCCAGCCATTCGTTGTTGTAAAGCAGCTTCCATATTCGGTGGGACGGCGTTTTTTTTCTTGCCACGTCCAGCAGCGTGGTTGACGATGTCATTCACTGTGGCGAATGGAATACCCAGTTCCCTGACCAACACCGCTTCCGGCATGCCAGTCATGCCTACAATATGCGCGCCATCCCGTTCCAGACGATTTACTTCGGCAATAGTTTCAAGACGTGGCCCCTGGGTAACCGCATAGACAGCGTCAACCTTCAACTCTATGCCAGATTCGTTTGCCGCCTGTACAATTTGCCGACGCAGGTTATTGTCATAGGGCTCAGAGAAATCCAGCCAGTAATCGCCTTCAGTATTAGAAAATGTAGCGATCCGTCCGCAGGTGTAATCAATTATCTGATCTGGCAGCACCAAATCACCTGGCTGCAAGTCAGAAGAAATACAGGCGGCCGAACCAACTGAAAGAATCACCTTGGCGCCATGATAATGCAAGGACCAGATGTTTGCCCGATAATTCACCGCATGCGGTGGAATACGATTATCGCGACCATGCCGTTCAATAAACATCACCTCACAGCCATCAATATCAACGAATGTCAGGGGACTTGATGGCTCGCCATAAGCTGTTCGAGACACTTCGCGTCGCAATATATTGCAACCTGAGTGCATAAACAAATCTGCGCTACCGATTACAGCCAACATAAGATGATCCTGCTATTTACTGGTTAGAGAAGCTTGCCAGGATTCATAAGGTTGAGCGGATCAATCGTCCGCTTGATACTACGCATAAGTTCCATCTCCACCTCCGACTTGTAGCGGCATATTGTTTCACGCTTTAGCTGCCCCAAACCGTGTTCGGCTGAAATGCTGCCACCAAGAGAATCCACCAGGTCGTAGACAATTGTGTTNGCCATTTTCTCTCGCGCCATTAAATCATCGTTGGCGTCCTTTTTCANACAGGATAGATTGTAATGCAGGTTGCCGTCTCCCAAATGACCAAAAGNTACAATGCGCAGTCCTGTACCTGTGAAGGCNCTATTCAGTTCCCGTTCAGCACGTTGCAGGAATTCCGGTATAGCCGCCACCGGCAATGCAATATCGTGCTTGATGCTCAACCCTTCTTTTTTCTGCGCCTCGGATATACTCTCACGCAAATGCCACAGCTTTCGTGCCTGTTCCCCCGACTGTGCTAGCACCGCGTTTTGCAGCTCTGCGTTTTCCAAACCCCTGGCGATCCAGTTTTCCACCTGCTCCACCTCGGTATTATCGATCTGCAGCAACAAACACCATGGGTAAGGACAAGAAAAAGGATCGATAGCGCCAGGAATATGTTGCAATACCAAATCAAACGATGGGCGTGAGATCAGTTCGCAAGCACTCAAGGCAGCGCCAAAGGTGAGTTGCGCGCTGGTCAAGCATAGCAGTGCAGCTGCGGGCGAAGGCGCAGCCAGCCAGCAGACCTGACTTTGCCGTACAGCGGGAAAAAGTCGTAACACTGCGGCAGTAATAATGCCCAGAGTACCCTCGGCGCCGATGAATAGCTGCTTCAGATCATAACCGGTATTATCCTTGCGCAGGGCACGCAGCCCATGCCAAATCTCGCCGTTGGGCAACACCACCTCCATCCCAAGGGTCAGCTCACGGGTGTTTCCATAGCGCAACACCTGGACACCGCCAGCATTGGTCGACAAATTGCCACCTAACTGGCAGCTACCTTCCGCCGCCAGCGACAGGGGAAACAAGCGTCCTTCTCGCTCTGCCGCCTGCTGTAAATCGGCCAGAACACAGCCCGCCTCGGCGGTTAAGGTATTGTTAACTGTATCAAGCNAGCGGATGCGCTTGAGGCGTGACATGCTAAGCAAGAGACTCCTACCGCTCTGGTCCGGCGTTGCCGAGCCGCATAAGCTGGTATTTCCACCTTGTGGTGTAATCGGTATTCGGGCATCAAGGCAGCAACGTACAACGGCAGCGGTCTGTTCCGTGTCTGCCGGGCGCGCAACTGCACAGGCGGCCCCATGATAGCGCCCCCGCCAATCTTCGAGATATGGCCTGGTTTCTGTAGGGCTGCAAATCAGNTTTTCCTCGCCCACAATGTTGACCAGCCGGGCAAAAAAGGTGCTATTACCTTCCGGCATCGTCCTTGATGCCATTGGTAGTGGATTTACGCTTTTTTTGCTTCTTTTCGGTGCCCGACGCCACCTTTGACGATTGCAGATTTCTGTTGTTCCCGGTGCTCTCAGACGTGCTTCCTGTTCTTCCTCATGGGCTAAAAGAGGCACATTCCTCTTGAGATGCATAAGCAAACCTTCGGCGCTATCCTCAATCATATCCAGCACTAAGTCAAAATCAAAACCAAGCGCATAGTATGGATCCGGCACGTCACGTTCCATAAAATTGCACGAATAGTCCATAAACAACTCAAGTTGCGAGAGATCACCCGGTGTTCGCATCCGGCTTAAATAGTCGACGTCACTAACGTCCATGCCAACAATGAGATCGTTTCTACTCATGTCATGACGCCTAATTTTGCGCGCTCTTATTTGTGACAAGTCATAGCCACGCTGCAAGGCAGCCTGCCGGGCGCGCGTATCAGGCTCTTCACCGACATGGTAGCCATGCGTTGCTGCCGAGTCCACTTCTATCTGCTTATCCAGCTTCTCTCGCAATAGTAAACTGCGAAAAACCGCCTCCGCTGTTGGCGAACGGCAGATGTTACTCATACAAACGAACAATACACGGTACATGGCACTATCTTATGCATAGCCGAGCTGTTTAAGTAAATTTTCATCATGTTGCCAGCCGGATTTAACCTTGACCCATACTTCCAGATACACTGTTCCTCCAAACATTTTTTGCATATCCTGGCGCGCCTCGCTGGCAACTCGCTTCAGGCGCTGCCCTTTTTTGCCAATCAACATGGCCTTATGCCTGGCGCGATCTACCAATACAACGGCAAATATACGCCGCAAATCGCCCTCCTGCTCAAACTTTTCAATTTCTACCGTCATGCCGTAGGGCAATTCGTCGCCCAGCAAACGAAATATCTTTTCCCTTACGTATTCGGCGGCCATAAAGAGCTCGTTTCGATCAGTAAGCTGATCGGATTCATAAAGCAGACCCTTGTTTGGCAGATGTTTTTGGACCTCAGCCAACAAGATATCCAGCTGACGATTGCCGATTGCAGACAGCGGTACGGTCGCAACAAAGCTGGCCGACCCTTTGCCAGCCTCTATTTTCGCGTTGTAACCATACAACTCGCTTTTATCTCTTATTTTATCAATCTTGTTTATTGCCAGAATTAGCGGCGTTTTCGTCGGTACCATCTTGAGTACCGTGCAATCAGCGTCAGTCCATATACCTGCCTCAACAACCAAAATGACCACATCAACCTCGGCCAGGGCAGATATGACTCCATGGTTCATCGCCTGGTCAAGCGCGCTCTTACGCCTGGTTTGCCAGCCAGGCGTGTCAACAAATACGAATTGTGCTTCGTCGGTAGTTAGAATAGCATTAATGCGGTATCGTGTCGTTTGCGCCTTGCGCGAGACAATTGAAACACGTGCGCCTGTCAGTTGGTTGAGCAGGGTTGACTTGCCAACATTGGGTCGCCCGACAATTGCCACTAGCCCGGAAGAAGGCTCACTCGTGGACGATTTATTACACTGGATGCCAGTTTCAGCCATCATCCGGCAGACGTAGCAGCAAATCAGCCGCGGAGGCCTGTTCCGCCCGTCGTCGGCTGCTTCCCTCCCCCTCGCTGCTCATACCGGCTGCCTGACAGGAAACAACGAAATGACGTGCGTGCCCTTCACCACTGGTGACGACAAGATCGTACTGTGGTAGAGGCAAGCTCTGCTTTTGCGTCCATTCCTGCAGACGGCTTTTGGCATCTTTCAGCGCCTCGCCGACCGGTTGTTGCTGCAATTTGTCACCATACAGGTCGATGATTATCTGGCGGACCACATCATAGCCAGCGTCCAGATAAATGGCCCCGAACAGTGCCTCCATTGCGTCGGCCAGAATTGATGACCTCTGCCGTCCGCCGCTTTTTGACTCACCTTCCCCCAGCAGCAAATAGTCACCCAGATGTAGTTGTTGCGCAAGTTCAAACAGTGACTCCTTGCACACCAGGCGGGCACGCATACGCGTCAGCTCGCCTTCCGGCATGTTCGCGTAGGAGCGATACACATAATCTGTAACAGCAAAGTTGAGAACGCTATCGCCTAAAAATTCCAGCCTTTCGTTGTTNTCCAGTGTGTAGCTTTTATGCGACAACGCCGTATTGAGCAGGCTCTCGTCGCTAAAATGGTATGCAAGNCGTTGGCACAACGCTCTCTGGTTGTTTTGCCCAAGTTGCAGATGCTCAATCTTGATCTGTTTCTCCGCTAAACAATATTCCCAGATACACTGAATCGCCAATAAAAATTTTTTTTTCGTAGGCGAATTTAATCAGCACGCCTTCTTTATCTGGTAGTCGCTCAATTTCAATATCGTCAGAAGTTATGGTGCGGTGATCAACTCCGTTGACGGAGAGATAATTATCAAAGGAATTTCGCACCGCTTGGGTTGACTTGGCCTGTCCGTAATTATCTTTGGATACCTGGTTAGCCAATTTGTCGATTACGCCATATTCAACGATAGCAGGCAAAATCTTGACGAGCAGAAATACTGTCAAAACGGCAACAACTATGATAGTGATAACGCCGATCGACGTAATTCCACTGTTTTGTTTTTTTCTTATCATGATTAATCAATATTTAAGTCAGTACTCAGTTAAAGGAACCAACGCGACCAACGTCAAATCCTCGAGGTGGAATGAATGATTCAATGTGCATCCATATATAAAAAGCCTTCCCAACGATATTCTCATCTGGCACAAACCCCCAAAAGCGACTATCTCGGCTATTATCCCGATTGTCGCCCATGACAAAATAATGGCCTTTCGGAACCTTGCAAGTTAGACCTTTGTCACTGTATGCGCAGTTCTTTCCCTGAGGTAGGGNGCCCCTGGGTCCAGCCAACAGCTGCGGGTTATAAATATTGCCCGAAGAACCGCTATCGTTAAGTATGTTATGGCCATAATTGTTAAGTTTTTCGTAGTATTGCTCTGAATAGTACAAGCGTTCCGGATGCAGGTAGTCCGCTATGCGCTGGACAGGAACTCTCACGCCATTAATGCTCAGGCGCTTGTTCTCATAGGCAATCTCGTCGCCGGGCAGGGCTATGACGCGTTTAATATAGTCTTGGGCCGGGTTTACAGGATAACGAAAAACCATAACGTCGCCCCGCTGCGGTTTATTTACGCTGATGATTTTACGATTAAGTACTGGCAAACGCAATCCGTAGGTGTATTTATTTACCAGGATAAAATCTCCCGGCAACAGGGTTGGAATCATTGAGCCGGATGGGATGCGAAATGGCTCAAATATAAATGAACGCAAGACGAAAACAAGCAACAGCACCGGGAAAAAGGTAGCGCCCCACTCAACCCATAGTGGTTCCTTGCTGTCAGGAGAACGTTTCTTGCGGAAATAAAAATGATCCGCCATCCACATCGCACCAGAAAGCGACACCAGGGAAAACAGGATAAATGCAAAGTCAAGCTGCATCATTAATCCACCCTCAGTACCGCCAGGAAGGCTTCTTGCGGGATCTCCACCGATCCGACCTGCTTCATGCGCCTTTTACCCGCCTTTTGCTTTTCCAGCAACTTGCGCTTGCGCGTAATATCACCGCCATAACACTTGGCCGTGACGTCCTTGCGCATGGCCCTGACATTTTCCCGGGCAACAATATGTGAACCAATAGCGGCCTGAATGGCCACATCATACATCTGCCGCGGGATTAGCTCGCGCATTTTGCTGGCCAGCTCACGACCACGAAACTGAGCGTTGGAACGATGCACAATCAACGACAGCGCGTCCACACGCTCGCCGTTAATCAACACATCCAGCTTGACAACGTCAGCCGCAGAATAGCGGCGAAATTCATAATCCAGCGACGCATAGCCACGCGTGCATGATTTAAGTCTNTCAAAAAAATCCAGCACCACTTCCGCCATCGGCATTTCATAAACCACCCTCACCTGCTGGCCATGATAGTGCAGGTCAGTTTGTACACCACGCTTGTTGTTACATAGCGTCATTACCGCGCCCAGGTAGGTTTGCGGGGTAAAAATGACGGCTTCTATCAATGGCTCCCGAATTTCTTCCACCTTGGACAAGTCAGGCAACCTGGCCGGATTTTCCACTTGCGCGACACTGCCGTCTTTTTG
>Ga0049116_10000274_pt1 | contig 11663 bp, 9 predicted proteins | sample WorMetvacBELIZE2_FD_55049 | JGI IMG/M metagenome (GOLD analysis project Ga0049116, IMG submission 55049) | Marine gutless worms symbiont microbial communities from Max Planck institute for Marine Microbiology, Germany - Olavius vacuus BELIZE.2 | ecosystem: Host-associated > Annelida > Digestive...
TAGTTTTGTTTGTTTTTTACTAGATAGAGCTCCAAATTCATTTAAGCTAGAAAATCCGCCTGCAGTGCCATCTAATGTTGCTATTTCTCCATAAGGATAATAACTAAAAGCGCCCTCACGGGGGATGTAAAATTTTTCAAATTTTACTTTAATATATCTTTCAATTAGTTTTTTTGCATTTTGTTTATTAGCTTGAGAGGCATTTTTCCAAAGATATCTGGTTAGTGTTCTTAATCCCTTAGGAGTTTTAAGACCCCACTCGTGCCACCTATCCAAGTCATCTTCATTTTCAGGAGTTTCACTATCTAATTCTGACAAAATTGTTTTGAAAAGTTCATTATCATATCTTAATGGGAATTCATGATAAATATTATTTCCACCATTATCAACAAAGGTTTTTAATATTGATGCCGTATTACTTAAATCAATTTTAGCTAACTCACCATTTTTTAATTTAGGTCCCCAGATCCCTGTTGTTGGGTCTTGATGATCATAAAACCACTGAAGCATATTATGTTTCCATTCAGGAGTAAAGTTATAAAAATTATGCTTTTGAATTACCAAATCAAACTCTTCAACATCATGATGTTTGGCATCCCTAGCTAAAATTAANAGNTCTCGAACATTNTGAAAGGAANTTTGCGGAAATCTTAATGCTAGCCACCCAACTGTAGACCAATCTTCTANAATGGTATTAATTTTTTCACTTGTATTAAAGTTATCTAGATAATAAAGTGGATANTTCAGTTTTAGTGGTTTTTGGATTTCTTCAGCTAATGCGTCTAGATGTAATAAAACATTTATTGTTGGTTCATGGTAAGTGTTTAAAGGATAAGAATCATCCATAAATGCACCGGTTTTGGGATTTTGTAAATTTAGATAAAATTCCAATTCTTCGTTTTTATTTTTAAATTCCGGTATTTTAAATAATCCTTCCCGGGATTCCATTTGAGAATGGAGTTCATGGAGTTTTTGCAAAGCCGAATAATAATGCCCTTTATCCAATAAGTATGATAAACCAAGCATCTTGAATTCAAATTCAGCCATATAATAATTTTCCTCCTGCAATTCTTTATTCATACGGAATAAATCTTTTATATAACTTTGAATATAAATTCCAGAAAATAAACCGGCTACTATTACTATTAATATTGTTACTAATAATGAGATAAGAAGATGTTGGAGTTTCATAATGAAGTGTCTTGCCAATTAATTTTATTATATGTTTAATATCAATAGGTTACAATATAAAATTATTTTTATTCTCTTCTATATAACCCTTAGACAATTAATTAACCAGTATTTTTTGGTTATTTATCCCTTTTTGTTCGGTTTAATATTTATTCAAATGAAACATTAAATTTATTTACATATATGGAACATCCGCAAACTTTTGATAAATTAAATCTAAAATCTTCTGAATTTATAAAATTCGAATAAATATCTTTGAGCTATATATCTTCATATCCAGATATATCAATATTTTCCAATGATAAATTAATTACATCATAATTTTTTCTAGGACTACCCAATCTTTTTCTTGCTCCTTTACTTCGACCTTTTTTGTCAACCATAATACTAACCTTTTGAAAAAAATAAATATATAAGGGGACGATTTGTTGCACAGTTTTTTATAACAATACTTTTACATGGAGACATCCAAAAAAAGTTATTTTCAATGAAGTAATTTATTGAAGAATTATATCGTTTCATTAAAAGCAAAGTTTTCAGATTGACTTTTATTTAGCTTGCCATCATATTCAACTATCCCCTCCCGCACTTCAAAATACACTTTAGCCACCTGATATTCTTTAACTTCAAAAATTCTGAATAAGGACTATCTTCATAATAAGAACTATCTGCACAATATTTTCAGATTTAGTTGGTTCAAATTACCATAATTATTTATTAGAATGATTTTCGGAGGAAGTGGGATTCGAACCCACGTGCCGGTATTACCCGACCATCCGATTTCGAGTCGGCGCCGTTATGACCACTTCGGTATTCCTCCAGTAATTATTAGCTATTTTATAATATATATGGATTTCCATATCCCAAATTTGCTAGTAGTTCTATTTCCAAATTTTCCATAAATTTTCGCTCATTTATTTGTTGATGATCTAATCCCAATATATGTAAATACCCATGAATTATTAAATGCACTAATCGAAATTTAGGATCAATGCTATATTCCTTAGCATAAGAAATAATTAGCGGGTAACAAATAAGTATATCCGCTTGCAAGATTTGATGTTGTTCAATTAAATTACTAAAACTCAATACATTTGTCGGATTGGTTTTTTTTCGATATTGATTATTGATTTGTGATATTGTTTTCTTACCTACCAATAAAATATTTAGATATTGATTTTTAATAGCGATTTTTTTTTTAATTCTAAGCCATCTTATATTTTGCTTTTTTGGACTATTTAAAAGTAAATTTAAATAATCATTTGTTCTCATCAACCATTTTTTAATTTCAACTTTATTTAAAAAGTTATATTTTTTTTTAGGTAGATTAATATTTATTTCAAACATAGATTTTATAACCTGTTGATTATATTACAAATTAAATATTGGTTTAGGTATCAAGAATTTGTAGTTAGTAATATTTTTGAAATGATTAAGATTTACAATCAAACATTTTTTAAATAAGATCAAACTTCAACATCTCTTTTGCATGACGAAGTGTTGCTTCAGTTATATTCTCCCCTCCTAGCATTCTGGCAATTTCTTTAATTCTTGATTCATTATCTGATAAAACATTGACTATACTCTCAGCAATAGAATTTTGAGATTGTTTTGAAAATGTTTTTTCGACGACTGCCTGCCAATTTGCGCAACATGCTACTTGAGGTAGATGAGTTACTGCTAAAATTTGAGACAGAGGATTTTGCTTAGCAAGTTCTGCCAACATTTTACCTACAGCTTCAGCTACTGCACCTCCAATACCGGCATCGATTTCATCAAACAAATAAACTTTGTTATTAGAACTTCTGACCGATAAAAAAATTGCTAATGATATTCGTGATAATTCCCCGCCACTAGCTACTTTAACTAACGGCCGATAAATATTTCCAGCTAATCCCCGAACCAGAAATTCAATATTTTCTAAACCTCCGTTGCTTGCATCAGCTTGACTTATCTTAACTAAAAACTCAGCCTCAGCCATACCCAAAGGAGGTAATCTTTGATTTATTTTATTTGTTAAATTTATAGCAGCGCTTGCTCTTTTTTTTGATAGCTTTTGCGCCAAATCAAAATATTCATTTTTTGCCGTTGTAACTTTTTTGATAAATTCAGTTATATCGAGATTCTCTGTGAGTTTTGTTAACTCATCTTCACTTGTTTTGCGCAATTCATCTAAATTTTCCGGTTTGGTTTGATATTTGCGAGACATTTCCATTTGTCGACCGACAATTTCTTCAATTTCCACGAGAGTTTGCTGATCAACTTCTAGTTTTTCCAGATAAAAACGAAGTGCTCTTGATGCTTCTCGGCTTTCTGTTTGAGCAGACCTTAATAATTCAAAAATATCAGATATACCTGAATCATATTTTTTCATTATTTCAATTGATTTAATCGCCGATTGCAAAGAAGATTCGATATTATTTTCATCCTCTTCCAGTAATCCTAAAATTTTTCCGCCATTTTCCTGTAGTGATTGTAGATGCGCTAAACGATTATGTTGGGAATTTATCTCCTCCCACTGATGAGCATTTTTAATATTTTTGAGATCATTGGTTCTAATTTTTAATTGTTCTTTTTGTTCTTCAAGTCTCGCTAAATTGTTATTTGCATTATTCAATTCAATCTCCATTGTCTGCCATTCTTTATATTTCTGGGCAACTTTTTTTGCTAATTCGGTTTCTTTAGCAAATTCATCTAACAGATCTCGTTGTTTTGCTGGTTGCATTAATAATAATGAATCATGCTGACCATGAATATCGAGTAAAATTGAACCGATTTCATCAAGCTGGGTTAATGTAACTTGCGCCCCATTGATAAAAGATTTGCTTCGTCCATTTATATCAATTACCCTTCTTAAAATTAATTCATCATTAACATCAATTGCCCATTGATCAAGTTTGGTGTTAATTTCCCCATAATTCTCGCTTTCACTATTTAGCTCAAACATCGCGGAAATATCAGCTCGATCTTCATTTTCACGAATTAATGAGGTTTCAGCCCGACGGCCGGTAACACATTGCAGAGCATCAAATAATAATGATTTACCTGCACCAGTTTCACCGGTTAGCACTCCAAAGCCATTGGTGAATTCAATTTCAACCGACTTGGCTAAAACAAAATTAGTTAGATTTAGTGAACACAACATTTAATATTTTTTAATAATTAAATTGCAATTTTTATTTTTAGAAAATATTTTAATGGTTTTTAAACTGTATTAATTCCTGTTTGATTTAAAATTATTTATGATAATAATTAAATAATTATCATGAATAATGCTTAATACTTTCTAATTTTCATTCAAAAAAAATAGCAAAAAAACTAATGTTTTCTTGCTATTCAATATTTTTATTAGTATTAGTAACCCTTGCTTCTCTGTCTTTTATAATTTAAATGATTTATAAAATCCTTGCTAATTTACAGAGGTTCATTGATTTCAATAGAGCAATTATGGGATTTATCACATTCCATATTGGCATCTAGATAAAATACTTTAGTTGGATCAAAACCATTTTCAACGGCTAATAAATATGCTTCTAGGGATCTCGCACCCGAGGAGCAAACAAAGATGATAATTTTATCCTTAGGAAGTTTAGCTAGAAAATCCTTAGCCGACATTTCCTCTTTCGAAATATTAATCGAATTTTTGAGATTTCCAGATTTGAATTCAGCTTCAGTTCGAACATCGATTAATATAATATTTGCCGGTTTATTTTTTAGCATATTTTTAAACCAATCACCGTATACCATGCCGGCATTTTCTTCCTGATCAGCAACAACTTGAATTCCATTAATAGTTTTAAAAGCTGGTCCCGAACTCGGAGTTTTAGCGGTTTTTGTACTACCTCCTGTAGATGCTAATCCGGCTTTTTTCCATGCTGGAAAACCTGCAGCATAAACATATACTTTGTTATAGCCAAGTTTAATTAATCGACGAGCAACCGCATGCGATTTACCGCAATGATAACCACCACAATATGCAATAACTGGAGTATTCAAATCTCTTGGGGCTCTGCCAATATATTTGTCTAAATCAGTATCAGGCATAAATATTGAACCGGGAATCGTAGCTGTGAGAAACAATTTATAGGGTCTGGGATCAATAAATAATGCACTATTTTTAGAAAACATTGATTTCGCTACACTAGTATCAATTTCGGAATAGTTCTTACTATTCCAATCCGGCATACCAGCTAAATATACTTTAACATCGGTAAAACCTTGATCCTGAAGTAATTTGGCAAGTTTGGGGCTCTTTACACAAGCATAACCGCCACAATAGGTGATGGTTTCTTTATTTTTGTCAAAACCTTGAAATTCGGGATAATATTTTGCAAATTCAGTATCTGGAAGTGAATAAGACCCGGGAATATGCCCTGCTTGGTATATTTTATTTGGCCTTGCATCAAAAATATTAGCTTCGACTGTATTTCGGGTTCCTTTACCAATTTTAGCTAGCACATATTCATAGTCTACCTCTTGTAATTGATATTGATCTACTAAAGCTTGTACAGCTTCATTAGGTTTTTTTAATGTGCCTTCAGCACTTTGTCCGGTTGTTTGGCAACCAAATAAAAAAATAGTTGATATTACAGTTAAACCAATAATTATTTTTTTCACGATAAAACTCCTTAATTAAAACTAAAAAAATCTAACAAGTTGGGACATTGCCGCTATCGCTGGCGTAGTTATATAAAAAATCAAAAACATGTTCTAAATACTTATCTTTTAAAGGCTTTGCTTCTGGACAAAAATTAAGTAGTTCTTCATTTAATTTCCCCGCATCAAAAAGATCTTTCCATTCCTGCTGGGTATGTTTTTTCGACATTTCTGCGCCATTAAAACCGCAGGGTTTTTTCATTTTTTTTATATAAATTTTTTGACCTTTACTAGGATCAGCAAAAGCTGAATTAGTAAATGGTCCTAGGATTACCACACTTATTAATATCAATGTTAAAATTTTCTTCATAATAAACCTCTAATAAATTAATGTGAAATTCTAAATTCGCTAACACCAAACAAGGTATCAAAGAAATTGTAGATCGCAATTACCACTCCAAGTGAGCCAATAACAATTAAAACTTCTCCAATATGAGGGGCAAAATAATTGAATGAACTAGCGATTGCATAAAAATCGTATTGCTCAAACCCTGTACCAAACCTATTTGATAAGGGATTAGAGTTTCCGCCATAAACAAATATGTATCTTCCAAAAAAACAACCGATCATTGCTGAAAATGATGCTATTAAAATAAAGTTGGAATTGTTTTTCTTGAGTGATAAGAAAAAAGGAATTGCAAGAGCTAACAATATATATCCGAAGAAATAAATATATTTTAATTCACCAAATAATATTACATTAACCCAGTTCACATCTACAGACATATAAGCTATCACTTCGTAGATTCCTAGCAGCAACACTAATGCCAATAAAGTCTTTCTAATATATTGCATAATTCTTTGATATTCTGCAGGTCTTTTCCTATGAACAATTGCTGAGAAAATTCCCATAACTCCTAGAGCCGCCACAAACGAGGACAAAATAAAATATAAAGTTAAAAATGGAAATTGTGTCCATAAATGTCTTGCGGTATTCATAGAAAATAGTTTTGCTTGAATATAATATTCAATGAAATCACCGATTATACTTATTATTAACAATGGGTAAGCAATCTTGCGGGCGAATTCTCTTTTTTTATTTAATACTAAATAAATCTCAAACAAAACCAACGGAATATAGATCATATATAGTGGCAACATCAACCACATCCCGGCTGAATAATTTGCAGAAGTAAACATAGAAAGGATATTGAGCATATTTAAATCCATACCGATCGTGAATAATCCTGCAAATACCATCGCGATACCAATAGTTAAAAACCCGGCTGAGACTTTAGCTACAATTTTCACATTTAAAATTTCTGCTAAAGCTACTAAAAAAATAATCCCACTGCCGGTATAAACCATATACATATAATTTACTATATATAGCGTCCAAGGCATCTCTCTACTTATTTCACCTACTTGACCAAATATTGCAATTTTCATTGCTTCGATTAATGCCGGATTTGTAGGATCTAAACCTGAAGCATGAGCCGTAGCTGCATGGCTAAAATATCTTACTCCATATGCTTCATAAATTCCATAAACTGCCATAGCTAGCAATACATAAGCTAACAACATGGTTTTGTTAAATAAAAGCTCAGTAAAGCTAACTTTGTTAATCTCAACCCCGGCTATTGTTACCTTGTTCATTGGTTTGTTTTTCTTGGGTAAGTTTTTTGATATAAATCCCAGGTGTAAATTGTGGTATTGTGAGAAATACTTTGTTTAGCGTATTGTTCATCATCAGGAAAGATGTAAAAAAGTTTGGGTCGGGTTTTTAATTCTTCTTTCAAAAAGAAAAATCTTTTTGATTTTAAAAGTTTTACTAAATCACTGTTTTCATCATCTAAATCGCCAAAAGTTCTTACTTTGGTTGGACAGGTTGCTTGGCAGGCAGTAGTTCCCATAGTATGAATTCGATGATCGCAAAATGTGCATTTATCTACAGCAACTGTGGTATCGTCGATAAATCTTGCATCATAAGGACAGGCTTCAATACAACCTTTACATAAAATACATTTAGTTGGATCAACTCTTATTACACCACCATTTGCATAAAAACTTGCATTTGTTGGACAAACATTTACACATGGAGCATTTTCACAATGATTGCATTGAGACGGATAAACATTAATATAAGGTTTGCCAAATACACTTCCTTCTACTACTCCAACCCAGATTCTTTGTTTGTGAGCCCCTAATTGAACATTATTTTCTTGTTTACAAGCAACTTCACATGCCCGGCAATTTATGCATTTTTGATAATCTAATGCCATTGCAAAATTCATTGTTAAACTTTTTTAATAGTAACCATAGTTTCGTGAGTGATAGCACTACCATATACCGGTTCAATTTCATCTTCAATGATCTCGTTATCACTCGCACCATTATTATGTGCAAAAGATAAACCACTAGACTTAGAACCAAAACCATGGATATAAAATACCGTTTTTTTATTAATTTTTGGAGTTGGAAATGCTTTAATCCGAACCGTTGCTTTGCTACTGGTTATTTCAACCTCATCTCCAAATTCAATATTTAAATTTTTGGCATCTAGATTATTTATCCAAAGGTAATTTTGGTTCATTAGCTCTAGTAAAACAATATTATTTTGGGTTGCGTTTTGGGTAAAAGTAGCATGACGGCCATGGATAAATAAAAACTTGTCATCAGGGGTTTTGGCGAAATCTTCATCTATCCAAACCGGCATTGGCGGAATTCCTTTTTTTTCAAAATTCCCAAGATAACATTCAATTTTTTTACTGGCTGTTGGAAATATTCGCTTAATTTCGGCAATATCTTTAATTTTGTTGCAACTATCATTTAGACTGCAGGATTCTTCATTTTCAAATTTAAGCACACTATAAAACTTGTTTTGCTCTTGGTAATATTGATATTCGTTCGCATTAATTTTTTTTAGATCACTTGCCATTTTAGGATAATACACACCTTTGTTCCGAAGAATCTGCCAAGCTTGTGTTCCATATTTGGGAACAAACATTAGTTCATTAATATGTTGTTGTGATTCTAAATATCCATCAGTAAGATCAAAACCATTTTCCTGATAATATTCATNTTCATCTTCACTTTCAGTAAGTTCATCTTGAACATCTTGATCATANTTTTTGGTTAGCTCCCATAAAGGTTTGGAAATNTTTTTGGTTAANCCATANATAATTTCGAGTACCGGTTTAGATTCATACATTGGTTCAATNACTTTTTGACGAAGAACTATTGCCGGTTCAATTCCCCCAAATGATTTAATTGGATCTTCTCTTTCTAAATAAGTGCATTCAGGCAGGATAACATCTGCCATAATTGCAGTATCACTAGGAATGGTATCAATTACCACTACCAAATCCATTTTTTCAAACATCTTTTTGGTTCGATTGGTATTAGGAACACTAAGCATGGGATTTTGTTTATAAACGAACATTCCCCGGATCGGATATGGAGTCTTGCCATTTTCAACNATATTTCGCCAGGCAACCCAGGAACCAGATGTGCTAATAACTGCAGCTTGATCAGCATCTATTCGCGGTTTAGCATTAGAATATAGTGGGGTATTGATTTCATGAGAATTTAGTGGTAAAGTTTTTCCAAAAGTAATGCCGCCTTTAATATCAATTCCGCCACCCAGTGCGGTAAATATTGCCTGAGCNCGTCTTAGCTGAAAATCATTTTTAGTCCAAGTAGTTCGTCTACCTTGATAATAAATTGACTGAGGTGCATAAGCCATAAATTCTTCGGCAATTCTTGCAATAACCTTAGCCTTGATGCCTGTGATCTTTTCTGCCCATTTAGGAGTATATTTATTTTTAATTATATGATCTCGATATTTTTCAAAATTTGTAAATTGGTTTTCAACATATTTTCGATTGTAAAGCTCGTTTACTAAAACATGATAAGTAAGAGCAAGCACAAAAGCTAAATCAGTTCCTGATTTAATTGCCAGATATTCATCTGCATGCATTGCAGTATTGGTAAATCTTGGATCTATTACCACCAATTTAACTCCACGACCGCGGGTTCTTTTAAAAAGATCAATCGAATCTGGAGTGATAAAAGCTTCTGCACGATTGGCTCCCGCCATAATCACATATTGGGCATTTTGCAAGTCTGCTTGTCCATAGCCACCAAGGGTAAGGGCATGAGCTGAAACTGTTGTTTGCAAACAAATTGAAGAATGATTTAAAAAGTTCGCTGAACCAAATTTATCATTCATAAAAGATCTAAAAGTATGTTCCGCCAATCCTTCACCTGCACAATATGCGATACACGAGCGATTATTTTTTTCCTGATCAAGAATATTTACTAACTTCTCCTTAATATATTCATTTGCTTCATCCCAACTAACTCTTTTAAAATTGCCATTACCTCTTTTACCGTTTCGGATAAGAGGATATTTCAAACGATCAGGATCATAAAGTGCGTGAATTCCAGCTTGACCGCGCGCACATAGCATATTTCTAGATTTAGGAAACAATGGATTAGGCTCTAATTTTTTCACAATTCCATTTTCAACATAAGCTATCGCCGCACATTTATTTACACACATTTCACAAACTGTTGGAGTGTTATAAATATTTTTGTTTAATGTTTTCGATTGTTTAGCGCTGCCAGCAAAGACATTAGGTAAAGAAGTAGAGCCAGCAACGGTTAAAGCTACACTACCTTGCAAAAACCGCCTTCGGGAAACTTCAATTTTCAAATTAAACTCTGGATAAGAAGTTAATAATTTAACTAAATGGAGACTAATATAATTTTAAATAATAATCTTACTAATAGCGTTGATTATTATCAATAAATTACTTATGCATAATAAGTTACAAATTTCGTAACTTCAAGTAATTTAATAAATTATGATGAACACTCACTAAATAAAGCCAAATAATAATCAATCAAAAAAGTATAAAATCGATAAATGATAACTTCTCACACAATTTCTATAAAACCCAAGACCATTGGTGTTCTGCTTTCCGGAGGAAATTCCGCTAGAATGGGAATTAATAAGTTACAACTTAAATTACCATCAAATCAGTTATTAATTGATCGACAAATTGAGTTGCTAGAAAGGGTAGTTTGTGAATTAATTTTAATTAGTTGTAAATCAAAAATAATCTTAAATAACTCTAAAAAAATAAATAAATATTCGTCAATTTCAGATATTAAAAAATTAGATGGTCCGACTGCGGGAATTTTATCTTCAATATTATATTTATCAAAAATGNTTGAAATTAAAAAAAATTTTTTTGTATTATTTTTACCGATTGATATGCCAAAACTAGATGTGATTACTTTAGTTCATTTACTCAGACCTTTGAAAACAAATAAATACCAAGCAGCAATCTATAAAAATCACAACCTACCGCTGGGGATAAAAGTTAATGATAAGCTTCTTGAGATTGTAAATACTCTTGTAAAAAATTTCCAAGATAAAAAAATTAAAAATTTTTCAGTTTGGGATTTTTTGCAATTATTAAACTATAAAACTATAAAAATTAATGAAATCGATAAAAATGGATTAATCAATATTAATACTCAAGAAGAATGGAAAGAAGTTTTTGGTCAATACCCAAAAAATATTAATAAATTACTTTAGATATTAGGTAGATTGCCGCAGTTTCTGAGCGTAAAATATTTTTGCCTAAATTAACAATTTGAAAATTTAATTTCAACCTCTCTTTTTCACTTTTTGAAAAACCACCTTCAGGTCCTACTACCAGATTAATATTTGATAAATTTTGAAATTTATTTTTATTTAGCCAACAATTAATATCCTCTCCCTCAAAGTCTGCAGCCAAAGTATTTTGAAAAGGGAGTTCTGAAAATTTAATTGGAATATTTAGATTAATAATACAATTTCGTCC
>Ga0049116_10000276_pt1 | contig 11642 bp, 9 predicted proteins | sample WorMetvacBELIZE2_FD_55049 | JGI IMG/M metagenome (GOLD analysis project Ga0049116, IMG submission 55049) | Marine gutless worms symbiont microbial communities from Max Planck institute for Marine Microbiology, Germany - Olavius vacuus BELIZE.2 | ecosystem: Host-associated > Annelida > Digestive...
GGCTGCAATGATAGTAAGAGAAATAAACAGCGAGCCAATAAGCGCCATCACCACGCTAATGGCAATCGGGCCAACAAAGTCACCGATGTTTCCGTCTAAAAGAAAGATGGGCATAAAGCCTAAAATGGTCGTCAGCGTTGAAGCCAAAAGCGGTACAAATAGATGTGAAACGCTTTTGGCCATAGCACCTACTCGCGTTAAATTAGGATCTTGTAAATTAATGCGAATTTCATCGGTAATAACAATGGCATTATCGATAAGTAAACCAATGGCGATGATCATGCCAAAGATAGACATTTGGTGAATTTGCTCGTCGTAAAAACTTAAAGAGAACAAGGCAAAAGCGGCGCATAAGGGAAGTGCCAGGCCCACAATCCACGCAGCACGAAACCCCATGAAAAGTAGAATAACCATCATGACCACGGCGCACCCCATAAGCAGGTTCATCGATAAGTCAGCAAGGCGAGTNGCGGTATATTCGTTTTGCTCAAATGCGACGGTCGCGGTTAAGGTTCCGCTGAAGTCTTTATTNAACTGNTCCACTACTGCTAATGCNTTTTCTGTCCATACATCAGAACGCAGTGANGGCTGCATACGCGCTGCCACAAAGATAGACTCTTCACCATTTAGAAATGCCACTTCGTTGCGAGGGGTAGTNAAACTGCGCTCCACTGTAGCGANGTCTTCTACCCGTAAGTAGCGGCCTTGCTCGTTAACTAAGGGAATTGAAGCAATCATGTTCACGCCATTTAAGCCCTCTCCCACTGTAAAGCGCAAATTGCTTTGCTGGGAGTTAAGCATACCCGCAGGCAATTTGGGGTCGGCGCGGCTTATTAAATTACTTACTTGCTGTAAGGTAAGACCCGTTGCAGCAAGCTTAATAGGGTCGATATTGACGCTAATTTCTTCCTGCGGTGCGCCGTATACACGTACTAGCTCAGTGCCGTTAACGTTTCGCAGCCTGTCTGTAAGTTCTTGAGCCAAACGCGCGGTGAGTGTAATAGGGGTATTTTCAAAGTGGTCTGCTCGCACAGATAGCAATAAAGTGAACGCTGTCGCGCCGCGCTTTTCATCGAAAACTGGCGCCATTGCACCTTCAGGGAATGACTCAGCGGCAGCGCCAATGGCATCGCGAATTTCACTGAATAGTTGTTCGTTACTTGAATTATTTATCCAGTCTTGCGTCTCTATGAGAATGATGGAGATACCAGCACGCGACGTGGACTTCACTTCCTTTATTTCAAATATTTCTCTAAGCCTGTCTTCAAGCACATCACTAACCAAAGCCTCTACCCGTTCCGCCGATGCGCCTGGGTATTGAGTGATGATTAATGCGTTTCGCGTATCTATTCGCGGGTCTTCAATACGCGGCAGAGAGCCTAATGCTGACAACCCTGCTGTGACTAGCACCAGAAGACTCAGTATGAGTAAATGCCCTCGTCGGTAAAATAAGGTATACCATGGATAAGATTTATCTGAGCCGAAGTTAAAGGACTTCATTAGCGTGCCCCAGCTTGATGTTGACTAGGGATTGATACCATTTGGCCAGGTGCGAGTTTGTGTGTACCTTCGCTTACGTAAACCTCTCCATCTTTAAGCGCTCCGCGCACAAACGCGTTGTTTCCGTCGGTATATACAACTTCCACTACACGGGCTTCAAGGGTGGCGTTTTGCTCGTTTGATAAAACAAATACACGCCACAAACCGCGCAAGCCGTTGCTTAGCGCGTTAACCGGCAGCCAACTTCCTGTCTCAGAGTGAGAACGAAAGCCAGACAAAATGGCCATGTCACCGGGGCGTACCCGCTCATTACTATTTAATGTCACTAAAATATCAATGGTTCGCGTTTGCACGTTGCGAACAGGTAAGCGTTGCGTAACAGTACCCGCCACATCAATATCCCCGACGCTAACCAGCACCGGCTCATTAAGGTCAAACTGATCCACAACATCGGCAGGTACCGCGAAACGTGCCTGATAATTCTCTATGCCCGTAATTCCAAACACGGGGGTTCCAGCGCTAACTACACTGCCTTCATCAAAAAATCGTCGATTGACTACGCCATCGAAGGGAGAAATAAGGGTCGTTTTTTCTATTTCTACATTCAGTGATTCAAGGGCGGCCTGCATTTCACTAACTTGGGCCTTAGCGACATTGAGACTTGCCTTGGTTTCGTCTAGTCGCTGCGCTGATTCTAGCTTTTTCTCAACCAACGACGTGGTTCTTTCGCTGTTTACTCTAGCAAGTTCAAGGTCGGCGTTCGCACGCTCAAGTGAGGCTTGAAGCTCACGTTTTCTGGCGTTGAGACGCTGAATATCTTGACGGGCTAGAACATCTCCCTTGCTTACTACATCGCCCTCTTCAACAAGTAATGTATTGACTTGCCCTGCCATATCGAATGAAAGCGAAGTGGCCCGCGGGGATTCGATTAGCCCAAAAACATTGATTGGAGTTTCAAAGCCCGATTGAATTTTGACTGTTCCAGTGGACACTGCAACGGGAACTCTTGCCTCTGGCGTTTGTGTCGCATTGCCAAGACCTGCTGTCATCAAAAGAATGACCAACGCTGCAGTAAAAACGGCAATAGCGATAATAAGTGAGAGTTTGCCACTTTTAGAAGGCGTCGTTGCAGCAGTCATAACATTTCCTTTAACCAGTTTAGCGTTTGCTCTGGGCTATATTTGCATACTTATTGTGCTATGCTAGTATATAAATACTAGACCGTCCAGTTTGATATTTAAATATTCGTCAATAAAGTGAGAACGAACGTGGCTACCACTCGAAAGCAAGGCCGACCTAAAAGCGAAGAGAAATACCATCTTATATTGCATGCAGCGTCTTGCCTGTTCTTAAAAGAGGGTTTTGCCAACACATCTATGGACACTGTGGCTAAAGCCTCAGGTGTGTCTAAACAAACGGTCTATTCTCATTTCGAAGGAAAAGATGCTCTCTTTAAAGCAGCAATCTCATCGAAATGCAGATCATACCAACTCGACACCCAGCAACTTATCGACGCCACTTCAGGTTCACTCTCACTATTAGAATGTTTACGAAAAGTTGGCTGTCAGTTTGTGCGACTATTACAAGATCCTGAAGCCATTGCTATCTTTCGAGTAATTATAGCTGAAGCGGTAAATAGCCCTCATGTGGCAACACTTTTTTATCAGGCTGGGCCCGAAGCTTCCCTATCTACATTGAGTGATGTCATAGAGAAGTTCGGAGAAGGTAGCTTAAGCCGTGATATCGCCCAACAGCTGGCAGTAGATTATTGCGCCCTGCTTAAGGGGGAATATCACACCATGATGCTGTGCGGCATACAGTCTCCGCTTCAAGACGAAGCGATCACAGCCCACGTAAATAGCGCAGCTGAAAAGATCCTTTTACTCTTTACCCACTATACTCAGCAACACAATTAGCCGACATCTGCGCACATGCACACTTGCATTTTGATTTGTGGAAAGCCCTTTTCAATAAAACGCCAAACTGAGAAAAACGTAAGGCAAGATTAACGTTGCGCTAATGACTTAACCCCAGCGGTATTATAAACTAGCGCCGTTTTCGTTGATGATTGAGAAGCGCATGTCTGACTTTACCGGTAACCACATTCTTTCGGTTAATCAATTCGATCGCGAGGCCATTGAGAAAGTGTTCTCAGTTGCCAATTCCATGCAACCCTATGCCAAACGACAAAAGCGCACAACCGTGTTAGATGGCGCCATTCTCGGTAACCTTTTCTTTGAGCCAAGTACCCGTACGCGAGTTAGCTTTGGTACCGCATTCAACCTTTTAGGTGGTGAAGTTAGAGAAACCACCGGCATGTCGAGCTCTGCGCTGGCTAAAGGTGAGTCATTGTACGACACAGCCCGTGTGCTGAGCGGCTATTCCGACATTATTGCAATGCGACATCCTGCGGCGGGTTCAGTGGCAGAATTTGCCGAAGGTAGTCGTGTACCTGTTATCAACGGTGGTGATGGTGCAAACGAACACCCAACCCAAGCACTGTTGGACTTGTTCACGATTAAACGTGAACTGGAATACAATGGTCACGGCATTGACGGCTTACACATCGCCATGATTGGTGATTTGCGTTACGGCCGAACAGTACACTCTTTATCTCGCTTGTTATGTTTGTTTAAAAACATTCGCTTTACGCTCATTTCGCCAAAAGAGCTGGCCATGCCTCAGCCCATCATAGACGCCATCGAAAATGCGGGGCACCAGCTTACGATTACCGATACCCTTGAAGGGAATATGGATGCGGACATATGCTATCAAACACGCATTCAGGAAGAGCGCTTTCCTTCTCAAGAAGAAGCCAACAAATACCGAGGTAAGTTCCGCCTTAATCAGTCGATTTACACGAAACACTTTCAGTCGAAGACCGTTATCATGCATCCACTTCCACGAGATTCACGTATGGAAGCCAACGAATTAGATAACGATCTAAACCTCAATCCAAACCTCGCCATTTTTAGACAAACCGACAATGGTGTACTTGTCAGAATGGCATTGTTTGCGCTTACTCTGGGTGTAGAAAACCTTCTCACTAAGTACGAGCGTGACGTTGTTTGGTACAGCAATAAGAGTAAGTAATTACATGCAAAAATCTGAAGCCCTATTTACCCGCGCCCAAAAAACCATTCCTGGTGGCGTAAATTCACCCGTTCGCGCTTTTAAAGCGGTAGGCGGTACACCTCGCTTCATCACGAAAGCTGATGGCGCTTACATGTGGGATGCGGATGGTAAGCAATATATTGACTATATTCAGTCTTGGGGCCCTATGGTTCTAGGTCACAATAACGCCCAAATTCGCGAAGCGGTTATTGAAGCGTCATATAACGGCCTATCTTTCGGTGCACCTACCGAAGCTGAAGTGATCATGGCTGAGTTGGTTAGCGAACTGGTTCCATCTATGGAAATGGTACGCATGGTGAACTCTGGTACAGAGGCCACTATGTCAGCTATTCGCCTGGCTCGCGGCTACACGAGCAGAAACAAAATTGTTAAGTTTGAAGGCTGCTATCACGGGCACGCCGACTCACTGCTAGTGAAAGCGGGCTCAGGGGCGCTCACCCTTGGTGTACCAAGTTCACCAGGTGTTCCAGCAAATGTTGCTGAGCATACGCTTACCGTTGAATACAACAACCTAGACAGCGTAAAAGAAATCTTCGAAGCCCATGGCGATGATATTGCGTGCATTATCGTTGAACCTGTCGCAGGAAACATGAACTGTATCCCTCCTGTGGAAGGCTTCCTTGAAGGACTTCGCGCTATTTGTGACCAATATGGCAGCGTATTGATTTTTGATGAAGTAATGACAGGCTTCCGCGTATCTCGCGGCGGGGCGCAAGAGCGTTATAACATCAAACCAGACCTGACTTGCTTGGGTAAAGTCATTGGCGGCGGCATGCCAGTGGGCTGTTTTGGTGGCCGTCGTGACATTATTACTCACATAGCACCGACAGGGCCAATTTACCAAGCGGGTACGCTTTCTGGTAACCCGGTAGCAATGGCTGCAGGTCTTGCTGCTTTAACGCAAATAAAGCAGCCTGGACTTTACGATTCAATTTTCGAATACGCAAACGCTAGTGGATGGTTTCCAAGCCCTTGCTGACAAACACAATATTAGTCTAACTACTAATATTGCCGGCAGTATGTTTGGGATATTCTTTACTGACGTAGAGAAAGTCACGAACTACAAGCAAGCAATTAACTGTAATACCGAGCAATTCAACAAATTCTATCACGGTATGCTAGAGCAAGGCGTTTACTTAGCACCTGCATCTTATGAAGCGGGCTTTGTTTCTAAAGCGCATGACGCTGCAGTCATTGAGCAAACCCTTGCTGCAGCAGATAAAGTGTTCTCAACGCTTTAAGTTAATTCCTTTCTGGTAATTTTTGCACTAATACGCCCACCGTGGCGTGTTAGTGCCTCTTCTTCATTGCTTCTCTCATACGTAACGCTTGAATTCCTCGCGGGCTAGATTATTAGCCTTCATTTAAAAGCAGTTTATAGGTGTGGTGTTATCAATGGATTGGCAGTTTGGCGCTATTTGCGCGCTTTTTCTCTACAGTGTCGCTATCACAATTTTGCACGTAAGGCGCAGCCGTCGGTTTGCATACAGAGCTAGCCAATTTAAACGTCGGCGTCATGTCTCCACCACTGTCGCAAAAAACGACGATGAAACGCACTTTCACACAGCTGCCGATGAGGCCCAAAGGCTTACACAAACCTTTCAAAAATTCATTCCAAAGCAGTTTGTGGAGCACATGTCGAATTCTGACGTAGACGCGCTGGGTCTTGGCTATGCGGCTGAAAACGACGTTGCGATTATGTTTTGCGATATCAGAGGCTTTACCGGTTTTTCTGAACGTATTACGCCACAAGAGTTGATGAACTTTCTTAATTCTTATTTCACCAGAATGAACGATCCTATTCATCAAAACCACGGTTTTATTGATAAGTTCATGGGCGACGCCATTATGGCGCTGTTCGATCATCGCGAAGGATCTTCACAACAAAAAGCTATAGATGCGGTTAATGCTGCGCTCGACTTACGCAAAGCGCTGACAATATATAACGGCCATAGAAAGAACAGTAACTACGAACCAATTAATATGGGAATAGGTATCCACTTTGGCCCTGTTATTATGGGTACGGTGGGTTCAGAAGATAGGATGGATACCACCGTCATTGGCGATAGCGTAAACATTGCTTCTCGCTTAGAAGCTTTAACCCCCAAATACGAGGCGGATATTATCGTCAGTGCCCAAGTTCTTCAGACCATAGGGTCTGGCTTCCCAATTAAAACCCGCTTGCTTGACTGGGTAAGAGTGAAAGGACGAAAAGCGCCAATTGAAATATACGAGGTGTTAAGCCACCTTTCAGAGAGTGAGCAGGAAAAGAAGTTGGCGGTTCAGACCAAGATTGCCGCAGGTATCGCATGCCGTATAAATCAGCAGTGGGACGAGGCCATTTCTTTTTTTGAGACCGCTGTCGCTATGAGCCCAAACGATTCGCTAGCGCATCATCACATAGATGTTTGTCGAATTTACAGAAGCGTCGATTTTAAGGAGGATTGGGATGGTGCGCTAGTCTACTAATCCCAATGGCCATAAGCGACGGTTAAATTTAGGACTCAGATAACTTAGCCTGCTGGCGAATAAAATTAATGGATGGCGCGAAAAACGCAGCACCTGTTTCAGCACTGGTAAAGTCCAGCCATCTGTCATAATCGCCTTCACCGTTGCCGTATATTTGGCTGTGGAGCATCTGTTTAAATGGCCGCGCACTGGCACTACAGCTTACAAAGAATAAGCCTTGAGAGGCCATATCACCGTATGGCATGCCTTGCTTAATTAGCCTTGGTTCGTCGCCATCGGGCGCAACAGTGCTTGCCCTAACACAATGCGAAGATTCAGACTGTTCGCTACTTACCAAATTGTGCTCTTGCGTGGTGCCCATCACTTGTTCTTGCTGACGGCTTGAAAGACTATTCCAGCGCCTTAAATCATGGCGATAGCGTTGTATGTGAACATAGCTGCCACCGCTAAAATCAGGATCATCTTCGCCAATAATCCCGACTTGTCTGCGCTTCATTCCACGTGGATTATCTGCGCCATAAAGAAAACCATTGAGGTCACGGCCATCTAAGTACCTAAACCCTCTTATCTGCTCCACCAGTTCTACATGAATACGCAACAAATCCATCACTTCAATGCCAACCGCATGGCAAATATCCAGCCTATCAGCGCGAATTTGAATGAAGAGATCGCAAGGCATGGTGGGGGCACTTCTATCATCACACTGCATATCAGGAAAAGGGGCAAGCTCAACAGGTATCAAACCGGGGTATACCTCAGCCCAGTAACCGGTGCCAATAGCGACAACCCCGGTTACCATGGCTTCGTAGTGCTCATTCTCAAAATGCTCGAATATATCCAGCACGCGAGATAGTTTGGCGCGTACGGCTTGGCTATCGTCATCAATGACGTTCAGTAATAAATACTGTGCATGTAAATTTGGCTCAGCGCAGAGGCCTTTTTGTGGTTGTGTCATTGCCGCTCTTGTTGTTATTAACGCCTTGTTCTGACGTTTCGCTGCTGGCGATCATTCGCCGCGCTTTGTTGTGCGAACCTTATCGTAAAGTGTAGCGGCTGCTTCAAACTTTGAAACCCTTTAAAGCGAAGCAGCAAACGGGGAACAAATTAACTCCGCCGCCTATTATTTACACTAGTGTGCTTAATAGCCCGCGGCTTGTCCATCTTTTCGCGTTTCTGAAGCGCCAAAATAGACACCTTTCTGCTCGTCCCAAGCGATGGCCTGATAGCCACCGAACGCGCCTACCACGCGTTGAAGCTTATGCCCCCGCTCCATGAGTTCTCGCTGAACGGTTTCACTGAACCCCGATTCTAAGCTCACATAGCCACCATCAGTCATCAACGCGCCCGTTGGGCTACTCGACCCACTGTGCAGTATGCGTGGAGCATCCCCCGCTTCCTGCAAATTCATTCCGAAGTCGAGAATGTTAACAATAATTTGCGCATGCATTTGAGGCTGAGTTCCACCGCCCATCACGCCAAAGCTCATCACTGGCTTACCGTTTCTTGTTACAAAAGCCGGGATAATGGTGTGAAATGGACGCTTTCCCGGACGATATTCATTAAAGTGCCCTTCTTCAAGGGTAAACATCTCACCTCTATTTTGAAGAATAAAACCTAGCCCTGGAGGTGTCATGCCTGAGCCCATTCCGCGGTAGTTACTTTGAATTAAGGACACCATATTGCCCTCTTTATCAGCAACGGTCAGATAAATGGTATCCCCTTCATAAATACCCGCATCAACGCGATTCGCTGCGCGTTCATTATCTATGAGCTTCTGGCGCTTAGCGGCATACTCTTTCGAAATTAGCCAGTCGACTGGAATATCGTTGAAGTCTGGATCCGCATAGAACTTAGCGCGATCTTCGAAGGCGAGCTTCTTGGCTTCAACAAAGGTATGGATGTAGTCTGCTGAGTTAAACCCCATTCCTTCGATATCATAGTGCTCAAGCACATTNAGAATCTGTAGNGCCGCTATGCCTTGTCCGTTGGGCGGAAGTTCCCACACATCATANCCGCGATANTTAGCAGANACGGGCTCTACCCACTCCGAGGTATGNGATGACAAATCCTGGTATGACAAAAAGCCGCCTTGAGACTTCATGTAAGCATCGATAGTGCGTGCGATATCGCCCTTATAAAAAGCATCTCGCCCGCCTGTTGCAATCTTTTCATAGGTCACGGCTAAGCCAGGGTTTTTAAAAACATCACCTTTTTGCGGAACTTTCCCGTCGATAAGAAAAGTCTCTGCAAAGCCGTCATAGTGACCAATTCGCTCTTGATTCATCTGCCAGTAATAGGCAATGACTTCTGAAACAGGAAACCCCTCACGGGCATATTTGATAGACGGCGTAAGCAGCGCAGACATGGGCAGCTTGCCAAATTTTTCGTGTAGTGCAAACCAGCCATCTACAGCGCCAGGGACAGAAACGGGTAGCGGACCAAATTTTGGAATTTGATGCAAGCCACGCTCGGCAAACACCGCTTTGGTTAACTGTCTGGGTGAACGGCCAGAAGCGTTTAAGCCGACTAGCTTTTCTTCTTTTGCATCCCACACAATGGCAAATAGGTCGCCGCCAATACCGCTGCCTGTAGGCTCAACTAAACCTAACATGGCATTGGCTGCAATAGCTGCATCAACTGCACTGCCGCCTTGTTTTAAAATATCCAATGCCACTTGCGTAGCTAATGGTTGGCTTGTTGCTGCCATGCCGTTCTTTGCAATAACTTCTGAGCGACTTGCAAAGGGTTGCCCCGTTATTCTGTCATAGCCCAAACAGCTGATACTAAAGAAAGCCAGTATCAAAGGTAGAAGTCGCACACTTGCAGTCATAACCGTCCTTTTACTAAAACGTTGCCGATAATAAATCTAGCGTTAGTTTATCGATTCATAGTGTAGCGTTATTGTCACATTACGCCTAGGCTCTTTTCCTAAGCTCAATAATGGTCTTAAAACACATTGCATGAAACGAAAAAAGCCCCGCATTAGCGGGGCTTAAACGAAGTAATAAGGCATTATTGTTATTGTTGTTTCGTTGCCTAATCGAGACTCTCTTACGAACGGCTGCTTGTGAAGTCTGGGTATGCTTCCAGACCACATTCGCTCATGTCTACGCCGTCGAATTCTTCTTCTTCGCTCACACGTACACCCATAACCGCTTTAATCACTAGCCATACCACTAGGCTCACTACGAATACCCATACAAAGATAGTCGCTGCACCAATTAGCTGACCAGAGATGCTTGAACCATCGTTAGTGAAAGGTACAAGGATAAGACCTAGAAGACCTACCACGCCGTGAACTGAAATTGCGCCCACTGGATCGTCAATCTTAAGCTTGTCTAGTGCAACAATGCTAAGCACTACTAAAATACCACCAAGGCCGCCGAACAAAGTAGCTTGTAATGGTGTAGGTGTTGAAGGCTCTGCTGTAATAGCCACAAGACCGGCTAGTGCACCGTTAAGTACCATAGTTAGGTCAGCTTTACCGAATAGAATGCGTGCTACGATAAGTGCAGCAATTGCACCACCAGCAGCTGCAGCATTTGTGTTCATAAATACAATCGCTACTGAGTTTGCACTTTCAACAGTTGCAGTAGCCAGTACTGAACCGCCGTTGAAGCCAAACCAACCCATCCAAAGGATAAATGTACCTAAAGTTGCAAGCGGTAAGTTTGCACCTGGAATCGCGTTTACTTTACCGTCAGCGGTGTATTTACCCTTACGAGCACCAAGCACAAGAACACCAGCAAGAGCAGCAGCTGCACCAGCCATGTGAACAATACCTGAACCTGCAAAGTCAGAGAAACCAAGGTCGCCAAGCGTATACATACCGAATACTGCTTCGCCGCCCCATGTCCAAGCACCTTCCATTGGATAGATGAAGCCCGTCATAACAACTGCGAACGCTAGGAATGCCCAAAGCTTCATACGCTCAGCTACCGCACCAGATACGATAGACATTGCTGTTGCAACAAATACTACTTGGAAGAAGAAGTCAGCAGAAGGTGCATATGTTGCTGGCTCTTCAGCGACACCTGTTGCGCCATCAGCCATGATACCGCTTAGGAATGGACCCCAGTCGCCGCCACCGTACATAATGCCGTAACCGCAAATCATGTACATAGTGCAAGCGATAGCGAATAGCGCCACGTTTTTAGTTAGAATTTCTGTGGTGTTTTTCGCTCGAACAAGACCTGCTTCAAGCATCGCAAAACCTGCAGCCATCCACATAACTAGTGCACCGCAGATTAGAAAATAAAAGGTATCTAGCGCATACCCAAGTTCAAAAGTGATTTCCATTATGGTTTTCTCCGCAAATATATCGTTGTGGCTTACAGCGCGTCGCTATCCGACTCACCAGTTCGAATACGAACGGCGTGTTCAAGGTCGTAAACAAACACCTTGCCGTCTCCAATTTTGCCTGTTTTGGCAGCGCCAACGATGGCTTCTACCAGGCGCTCTACTTGATCATCCTGAACAGCAATTTCCAGTTTGACTTTAGGTAGAAAATCCACCTGATATTCCGCTCCGCGGTAAAG
>Ga0049116_10000277_pt1 | contig 11631 bp, 10 predicted proteins | sample WorMetvacBELIZE2_FD_55049 | JGI IMG/M metagenome (GOLD analysis project Ga0049116, IMG submission 55049) | Marine gutless worms symbiont microbial communities from Max Planck institute for Marine Microbiology, Germany - Olavius vacuus BELIZE.2 | ecosystem: Host-associated > Annelida > Digestive...
GGTAAGGACGTCAGCCTCAACGGCACTTAATGTTTTTATTGCCGCACCATCGAAATATTGAGACAAGTACCCCCTTTTCACCCAGAAATCTCCAATTTACTATTTTCACCTACAAGCCAATTTGCGATTCTGTTTACTACAGCATCAATGTCTTTACTGGCTCCTTTCACGGCACATTCCCATACAATACATATTCTCCAACCTGATTTTTCAAGCGATTTAATAACCTTTTGGTCATTTTGATAATTACCGTTTATTTTGTTGCGCCAGAAGTCAGGACGAGATTTAGGCCACTTGAACAAATGACACTCATGCCTATGCCAAAAGCAGCCATGAATAAATATAACAGCCTGATATTTTCTCAGAATAATATCTGGTTTACCTGCAAGGTTTTTATCATGTAACCGAAATCGAAACCCTTTGCTGTGTAATTTGCTTCTAATAAGTAATTCTGGTTTAGTATCCTTCCCACGAATACCAGACATCATTCTGCTTCTGGTTTTCTTGTCTACAACATCTGTCATGAAAATAGAGATGCCTGTCTAACCTCCCCCTTTTCTGCCTTGCATAAGGTGGCAACATGGGGAATCATTATCCGCGCCACTTCTTGCATCACAGGCATGACAACACTATTGCCGAATTGTCTATAGGCTTGTGTGTCACTTACAGGAATGTTAAAGCTGTCTGGAAAGCCCATTAGTCTTGCACATTCTCGGGGTGTAAGTCGTCTAGGGCGTTTCAGCTTGCCTTGAGATACAAGAATTTCTGAACCATCCTTGTAATATCGGGCAGATAAGGTTCTGGCAACACTGTCGCTACCTACTAATCCAAAACCAAAACCATTTCCGGCTTTTCTGTGTTTTTCCGCATAGGCTTTAAGATATGCCCAAAGTTTAGGGGTTAAAGTATATTTTGAATTTACTTTCGCCATTTCTCCGGTCGTATAAGGTTCTTCTGAATATTCACTTCCATCTTGTGGGTGGAGAATGGCTGATAGCTTGATTGCTCCTTTCTCGGGCAGTTGAAGATCATCCCAAGAAAATTCTGTTTTATTCCTGAACCCGACTATAAGAATGCGCTCACGATGCTGGGGAACAAAATGCTGACCATCAACAATCTTATAATGAACTTCATAACCCAACTCGTCGCGAAGTGTTTGTAAAATAACCTTAAAGGTGTTTCCTTTATCATGTGACAAAAGGTTTTTTACATTCTCAAGCAAAAACGCTTTGGGTTTCTTTTCTGCAATTATCCTGGCAACATCAAAAAATAGCGTTCCTTGGGTAGTGCATTCAAATCCATGCGGGCGACCTAAAGCATTCTTCTTTGAAACGCCGGCAATACTAAACGGCTGGCAGGGAAATCCGGCTAACAGTACTTCATGGTCAGGAATATCATTTTCATCTATTGTAGTTATATCACCAACAAAGGTATGGCTTGATGATTCGGGGAAATTTTCCAAATATGTTTTTTGGGAAAATTTGTTCCATTCACTTGTAAACACACATTGCCCTCCGTGAGCCTCAAAGCCCAACCTGATGCCCCCAATCCCCGCGAAAAGATCAATAAATCTGAATTTGGAGTCATTATTGTTGTTATCTACAAGGGGAAGTATGCGTTGCCGAATGGCATCTGAAAGATATGGCGGGGGATCATTTTCTCTTACCTCCCATCTGCGTACTGTCCTGACATCTACTTCAAGAATTTCAGCTAACTGCTTCTGGGTATAACGGTTTCTGGCAGTTCTTAGCAACTCCAATGGGTGAGCATCGTACATACGGGCAATCCTTCTGGCGGGTTCATTTTAGGTCATTATGTCCGCTTTTTGTCCCGCAGTAAAGGTTTCAGTGATTTTTCTTGCTCTAACCATTGATTATCAGGTCAATTATCCCTGATAAGTTGATATTTCCCATCTTTTCAGGCAAACTCGCCCTGATAACTCGCATACACCATAATATCCTGTTAATATTGACCTGATAATTTGATACTGGCCTACTTTTCAGGCAATCTCGACCAGATAACTCATACACCAACTTAATTATTCAATATCCGTGAGTTGGCAGTGTACATTGATTGCAGCTATTGTCGTCCAGCTTGACCCGTTGTTTCATTACCACCTTAACCTTGCTTTAACATGTTATTTATCCAGCCGTACTCGCGTTCCAGGTGCGAAACAGTGTTTTCAAGTAAGTAAAGGCGAAATTTTTCACATGCCGGCGACAAACGCTTGTTCTGCATATGTACAACGTGCCAGGCGCGGTCAATTGGCGTTCCCAGCACGTCAAGAATGGTCAGGGCGGATGATTTAAGCTCCAGAGCCAGAGTATGCTGTGATATTAACCCAACACCCATTCCAGCTATAACCGCCTGCTTTATCGTTTCATTGCTACCCAGGGTAACCAGACGGGCAGGTGTAAAGAGGTGCTCCTTGATCATTTCTTCGGCAACGTTGCGCGAGCCGGATCCAACTTCGCGTAACAAGAAAGTGTCTTCACGCAGCTCTTGCAAATCAAAGCAAGAAGCGCCGCATAGGCGGTGTTCGGTTGAAGCGACAATGACATATGGATGATGAGCCAAGGGCTCTGATTCCACATCCATATCCCTGGGTGGTCGACCGGTGACCGCAAAATCGATACTGTTCTCCTGCAACATGCTAATTAACGTTTCGCGGTTGCCAACCAGGAATTGCACTTCGACGCCGGGATAAAGCTGTGAGAAGCGAGTAAGCAACTTGGGAAGAAAGTACTGCGCGGTGCTTACCAAACCAACCGACACTACGCCCTTGTCTGCGGTGATAAGTGCCTGCAGGTCAGCCTCGGCGTCCTTGATCTGGCCCATGATGCGTTGAACGTGGAAGGCTAGTCTTCTGCCAGCTTCTGTTAGCGCCAAACCCCGTCCCAGGCGCTCGAATAGCGGCAGCCCGGTGTTTTCTTCCAGCTGCCTTAATTGCATGGAAATGGCTGGAGGTGACAGGTGTAATTCCTCAGCGGTGCGGGCAAAGCTAACGTGACGAGCAGCGACGGAAAATATCTGCAACTGGCGTAATGTAAGACGACGCATAAAATCCATGCCGGCCTCCAATCATCCTAAGTTTTAGATTAAGCATTATATAGCATTATTAAGATTAAATTAATGAAGGCTCGTTCAGCAAGATTGACTATGCTGGACGCCAGTCCGTAAGCTATATTCTGTGCATGAAACTGAAGGCTCTTTTATTCGACGTGGATGGCACCCTGGCTGATACAGAGGACCAGGGTCATCGTCCGGCCTTTAATGCCGCTTTTCGCAAGGCATCACTGCCCTGGGAGTGGGGTGTGGATCTATATGGTGAGCTTTTGAGTGTTACCGGTGGCAAGGAGCGCATACGCCATTACGCCACGCAATATAAAGCTGGGCGTGAAGCCGTTACAGCTGTTGATGATCTTGAAGCGCTTATCACGCAACTGCACGCTGACAAAACGTGCTATTTCGTTGATTACGTCAACACTGGACGTATACCATTGCGCCCTGGCGTACAAGACCTGATCAGCGACGCGCTCGAGGCGGGGTTAGTGCTGGCTATTGTCACAACGACTTCACCGGAAAATGTTAGTAGTTTGCTCAACGCAACATTGCCTGATCATTTGCGGGATGCTTTTGCCCTGATCGCTGCCGGTGATATTGTAGAGGCCAAAAAGCCGGCGCCGGATATATATCAATATACCCTGCGCGAGCTTGGCTTGCCGGCCAGCGCCTGTCTGGCGATCGAGGATTCAGAAAACGGCCTGCAGGCAAGCGTTGGCTGCGGTATCGCTACTATCGCTACCCCGAACGGCTACACCGTTGGACAAGACTTTAGCGCCGCACTCGCCATTTGTCCCGATCTGTCGTCTATCAGCGTTGCTGACCTGGAACGGATACATGCCGGGCAGTGATTGTTAGGCCTCTTCTATTCGCGCAACCTGTAGCCTGATTTGAATATCCAGGACACAACCAAAAAACAAATAAGCAGAAACAGCAGCACCATGCCGAGGCTTGTAGTCAAGCTGACGTCTGATATCTCATAAAAGCTCCAGCGAAAGCCGCTTACCAGGTAAACCACCGGATTCAAGAGCGAAAGCTTTTGCCAAAGTGGCGGCAGCATATCTATCGAATAAAAGCTGCCACCTAAAAATGCTAATGGAGTAATAACCAGCATGGGAATCAGTTGCAGTTTCTCAAAACCATCTGCCCAGATACCAACGATAAAACCAAACAGGCTGAAAGTAACGCAGGTAAGTACCAGGAAAGTCAACATCCAGAATGGATGACGCACTTCCACGGGCACAAAAAAACTCGAGGTTAGAAGAATAATCAATGCAATCAGGATTGACTTGGTTGCTGCTGCGCCCACATAGCCAATCAGCACCTCCATGAAAGAGAGGGGGGCCGACAAGATCTCATAAATCGTGCCGCTAAATCGCGGGAAATAAATCCCAAAAGAGGCGTTGGCGACACTCTGCGCCAGAATGGTCATCATAACCAAGCCAGGGACAATAAACGCCCCGTAGCGCACGTTGTCAATATCCTGAATCTGGTTGCCGATGGCTGTGCCAAAAACAATGAAGTAGAGTACGGTGACAATCACCGGAGAAACAATACTTTGTCCGATCGTACGTCGCGCCCTTGCCATTTCAAATTTGTAAATAGCGGATATGCCGCGATAGTTGATAGAACTGGCGAGCCGGCGCCTGTCCAGGATGTTTTTTGGCAATTTGTTTGTTTCGTTCATGATGCGTGCGGGTTGTTGAGTAATTCGACAAAAATTTCTTCCAGAGTGCTTTGACGCATTGCCATATCNCTGCAACTGATTTTCTCGCGGTATANCAATTCCAGTAGCTTGTCCGCGCCTTTGGGTGCGTCAAATTCGTCAAAATGAAAAACCAGCTCTCTTCCGTCATTTGACAGGCCAAGGGTAAAACCGTCGAGCGCTTGAGGAATGCTGTTGAGTGGCTCTGCAAGGGTGATTGACAAGGTTTTCTTCCCTAACTTGTGCATCAGTGTATNTTTTTCCTCAATNAGCATTAACTCACCCTGGTTGATTACTCCGACGCGGTCGGCCATCTTTTCTGCTTCTTCAATATAGTGCGTTGTGAGAATTATTGTTACCCCGGTTTGGCGTAGCTCGCTTATCTGCGACCACATTGATTTGCGTAATTCGACATCAACACCAGCGGTAGGTTCGTCCAGAAATAACACCAGCGGCTCATGCGATAATGCCTTGGCAATCATAACGCGTCGCTTCATGCCGCCGGAGAGAGCGCGCAACTGCTCATTGCGCTTGTCCCACAGCGACAGTCGGCGTAAGGTCTCCTCAATGATGCCCGGATTGGGAGCGTGGCCAAAAAGNTCGCGGCTAAAGCTGACGGTGTTCCAGACCGTTTCAAATGCGTCCGTGGTAAGTTCCTGGGGAACCAGGCCAATAATGCTGCGTACGTCGCGATAATCCTGCCGCGTATCCAGATCAAAAACCCTGATGCTGCCGGAGGTAAAATCGACAATGCCGCATATTGAGTTGATTAACGTTGTTTTTCCAGCACCGTTAGGACCAAGCAGGGCAAAGATCTCCCCGTACTCAATATCCAGATCAATCCTGTCAAGGGCTTTAAAGCCATTCTGATAGGTTTTGCTTACATTCTTGATGCTTATCGCTTTACTCATTTTTCTAGATTACCAAAGCAAAGCAATGCGCAAGCGTTGATACTTCACTTCAATAAAAGTGGCGTTTTGGTACAATTGGATGACCGTAGACTGTAACAGTGTTTGGCGCGAACTGTTCCAGGAAATCATGTCCACCCTTTATCAAGGCGATACGCGCATTGCTTTCCTGACCGGCTCTTATGGTGACTGCGATATTTGAAGCATGACACAAGTTATCACTGGCATTGTGGGTTTGGCGTCAAGCCGACAACCTCCGCANCCTCAAGCAGAGCCTCATGTACAACTGTTTCAACAGGCAACTGTATTGCAAGAGAAAGGCGAGCTGGANAGTGCACTCGCAAAATTCAGTCGCGCCCTGGAGTTAAAACCAGGTTTTAATGAGGCACGTTGTAACCGCGCAACGGTATTACACGAGCTGGAGCGCTACCAGGAAGCCTGCGATGAATTCGAGAGGCTAACCGATCGGTGGCCCAATATATCTGAGGTACATTGCAACCTCGCAGCCTCTCTGCTAAAACTGAATCGGATAGAGGAATCAGTTACCAGTGGAAGGCGAGCAATTGCTCTTGATTCAAGACACCCTGAGGCACATTGTAANTTGGGCGTTGCCTTGCGGGAATTAGAGCGTCACGATGAAGCATTGGTGGCCTTTGAGCAGGCAATAGAGCTAAAGCCGAATTATTTATACGCCATTTACTGTAGTGGTGTAGCCATGTTCAAACTTGGCCAATACGAGGAGGCTTTGGAAGTCTTTAATCGCACGCTTGAAATTGAGCCGGAGCATAGCGACGCGCTAACTTATCGCGCCATTATTTTGAGCAACATGTGTCGCCAGGAAGAAGCGCTGACTGCATTTGATCAGGCAATAGCTATTGATTCGGAAAATGTTTCAGCGAACTTCAACAAGTCGCTAGCCTTGATGTCGATAGGCAACTACGTAGCAGCGTGGCCGTTGTACGAGTGGCGCAAAAAGATGCGTCCCAACAATTATCCGCAATGGCCATACAAAGAGGCGTGGTTGGGTGAAAAAGCGCTAACTGGCAAGCGTATCCTTGTTCATCTTGAGCAGGGCATGGGGGACTTTATTCAAAACTGCCGCTATACCAGTCAGTTGGCAGCAATGGGAGGCCAAGTAATACTGCAAACGACTGACGAACTACTTGGCGTCGCTGCCACCCTGGCTGATTCGCCAACTATTGTCAGCAAAAACGACCCCCTGCCGGATTTTGACGCCTATATTGCGTTAATGAGTTTGCCGCTGGCCTTCAACACCACGCTTGAAAATGTACCAGCCGATATCCCCTACCTGTATTGCGACAAAGAGAAGCAAAATGGCTGGCGCAATATTCTCGGCAAACGTAGTATCAAAAAACGTATAGGGCTGGCTTGGTCGGGTTCCTCAAACTATCCCGGCGATTCCAAACGTAGCATCCCTCTGGAGTCGTTGAAAGAAATCTTGCAACTGCCGTGCGAGTTCCATGTCTTGCAAAAAGAGATTCGCCCTGCTGACCAAATCACGATAGATGGCATGCCACAACTCAAGCAGTGGTGCGATCAACTGCATGACTTTAGCGATACTGCGGCATTGATCGAGGAAATGGATCTGCTAATCTCAGTCGACACGTCGGTAGCCCATCTTGGCGGCGCACTTGGCAAGCCGGTTTGGTTGCTGCTTTCGCGCACACCAGAGTTTCGCTGGATGCGCGAGGGTGAGCATACTCCCTGGTACCCAAGTTTCCGGATCTGGCGGCAAAAAGACGACCAGGGTTGGCCGCCTGTCATTAAAGCAGTAACAGCTGAATTAAAGCAACACTACATTCCACCATCCTGGTTAAATAGCTGCATGGACTGGGCAGGGAAATTGCGCGCCTGGCTCCACAAACCAGTCTCGTAAATAACGACTACAACAAATGGCGCAAATAGCTATCGACGACATTTCTCGGCAAGCAACCAGTCGGGAAAAAGCCTCTGTAGCTGCTTCTTTGCCGCATCTGGTAAGCATGGTCAACAATTTTCTGCCGGGACAAGACCTGCAACCTGTGCTAAAACAGATTGAACTTGTCTTGCAGCAAAACCCTCAATTTTTGCCGACCTATTATATTCGCGGAATGCTACTGCTATCGTGTGATCGACTTGAAGAAGCGCGCCGGGACTTCAAAACAATAACCAGGCTAATGCCGGATAATTTCGATGCATATTGCAAACTTGCGGTGATATTACTGCGTATGCAACGTGCTGAAGAATCAATCGCCTGCAGCAAACGGGCTATCGAGATAGACAATAGTCGGGCAATTGCGTATTACAACCTTGGCCTTGCCTTGCACAAGGCCGGGNGTGTTGCAGATGCGTTGGATGCCATGCGGCAAGCCACAACGCTGGATCCTGAGTACACTTTGGCCATTTATTATTCAGGGGTACTGCTCAAGCAACTGCAGCAACCTGAAGCAGCGCTTGTCGAATTCGAGAAAGCACTGGAAAAAGAGCCAGGCAACGTCGGCAGGCTGATACAACACGCCATGACCTCATATGACGTACAACGCCCAATCGAAGCGCTGGATGGTCTGGATCGGGCTCTTGCCATTGACCCGGAAAGCAATTCGGCAAATTTCAATAAGTCGCTCATCCTGATGTCGTTAGGCGAATACGCGGCAGCGTGGCCTTTATATGAATTCCGCAAAAAGCTCTACGCCGATTATTACCCCAAATGGCCTAATGCTGCCCAATGGATGGGTGACACCAAGCTGGAGGGGAAGCGCATCCTTGTCCATCTTGAGCAAGGTTTGGGCGACTTTATCCAGAATTGCCGTTATACCAGGTTGCTGGCGGTAGGCGGAGCTAAAGTGATTTTGCAAACACCAGATGAACTGTTAGGCGTAGCCGCCAGCCTGGCTGACTCACCGACCATAGTCAGCAGAGGTGATCCCTTACCAGACTTCGATGCCTATGTTGCTTTGATGAGCCTGCCGTTGGCCTTTAACACTACTCTCGATAATGTGCCAGCCGATATTCCCTATCTGGCTTGCGAGGAGGAGAAACGGCGTCATTGGCGCATGCTTCTTGGCCAGCGCCACCATAAACATCGCATAGGCATCGTGTGGTCTGGCTCAAGTAAACATCCCGGCGACTCATTGCGCAGCATACCTTTAGCCTTGCTGGAAGAAGTCTTGCAAATGCCCTGCGAGTTTCATGTCCTGCAAAAAGAGATTCGCCCGGTTGATCAAGCAGCATTAGATGGCATGCCACAACTCAATCTGTGGTGCGATCAACTGCGTGATTATACCGACGTTGCTGCGTTGATCGAGGAAATGGATCTGCTAATCTCGGTCGACACATCGGTAGCCCACCTTGGCGGCGCACTTGGCAAACCTGTCTGGTTGCTGCTTTCGTACATACCTGAATATCGCTGGCTACTCGAGGGTGANACTACCCCATGGTACCCGAGCTTCAGGATCTGGCGTCAAGAGTACANGCAGGGTTGGCAGCCGGTTGTTTCGTCGGTTGCGCAAGCGCTTGCCAGCCTCTTATCTTGCACGACATTGCCAGATTCATTGCGGTAGCTACGGCTGCAAGATTGATCCACCCAAAGCTCTGGCATACGGCGGCATTGCCGTGCTATCGGGAAACNTATCGGATGGATCTAGTTCGTCAAATAAGCCGACCATACCCTTGAAAGACAGAGCCTATCAGGTTTTTTCAGGTTCGGCTTCGGCTTGTACTATTTCTGCCTCAGGCAATGGTGTGACCTCCGACGGCTCATGCCGCAACATCAACTGGCTGGCACGGTCAAAACGGTCTTCCAGTTCGCCAATAGATGCAGCAACGCTGTTGCCGGATTGTTCAACCAGGGTATGCAGTCTTTCTTCAAGTTTGTCGAGCCTGGCAATGGCTATGTCCTGGGAAGCCTGCATCTGTTCGCCATGTTGTTGCAGGAGGCTCTCTACACTGGTACGCAACTCCGCCAGTCGGGAGTTTTCAGCTTTTTCAAGCCTTTCCTTGTTTGATAGCATCTCACGCGCATATCGACGGGCATCCATGAAAGCCGAGGTCTGAATGTAGATAACAAAGGCCAGAAACATGGAGGTGAACAAGGTCAAAATCACCAGCATCACCAGCCCAAGCGGCGCCTCTATAGTTCCGACGAGCAAGTTAAGTCTAGCTGTACGCGTAAACTCAAACCAGTTCAGTACAACAAAGGCAACTGTTATAACAACCAGAAAGAGCAGCAATAAGGAACGAACTCGCATCAATAATTTCCCTTCGTCATTGTTTCTTCATAATCGTAAAACCAGCCAGCCAAGCTATATTACTCTGGAGTAGCGATTGCTCTGTCGAGCCTCGCGCAAATGACGGTCAAAAACCATGGCAATCACACGCACCAGCATACGTCCGGCAGGTAAAATGCTAATCCACTGTTCACTTATTTGCAGCAAGCCGGCTTGTTCCATCTTGTTCAGCTCCAGTAGCTCAACTGCAAAATAATTATTGAAATCAAGAAGATATTCATCCTGAACGGCTTTTATAGAAAGCTCAAAATGACACATAAGCGCCTGAATTATCGAACGTCGCAACTTGTCGTCCGCGCCAAGCTCAATGCCACGCAAAACCGGCAGTTGATGATCATCTAGTCGTTGATAATACTCGTCGAGCGTTTTCATGTTTTGGCTGTAGGTTGGGCCTACCTTGCCGATCGCTGAAACCCCAAAGGCCAACAAGTCACATTCAGCGTGTGTAGAGTATCCCTGAAAATTACGATGCAAGCGCCTATCGCGTTGCGCAACGGTCAGTTCATCGTCAGGGCGCGCAAAGTGGTCCATGCCGATAAAAACATAGCCCTCCTCGGTAAGCTGGCGAATCGCCTGTGCCAGAATCTGCAAACGTTGCTCGGGCGTTGGCAAGTCGCATTCATTTATACGCCTTTGCGGCTTGAAGAGCTTCGGAAGGTGGGCATAGTTATAAACCGATAACCGGTCAGGCTGCATGGCCAGCACGTTTTGCAATGACTTGCTAAAACCATGCACGCTCTGTTTTGGCAGGCCATAAATCAGGTCAACCGATACCGATTTGAAGCCATATTTGCGCGCTGCCTCAATCACTGCGGCTGTTTCGTCAGCGCTTTGTTCACGGTTAACCGCCGCCTGCACGGCAGAGTCAAAATCCTGCACGCCAACACTCATGCGATTAAAGCCCAACTCAGCCAGCAGGGCCACTGTTTCAGCGGTTACCTTGCGCGGATCAATCTCGATCGAATATTCGCCGTCTGGCAGCAGCTTGAAGNGCTCAAGCGTTGCGCCCATCAATTGACTTATTTCGTCTTGCGATAAAAAGGTAGGCGTACCTCCTCCCCAGTGCAACTGGATGACCTCATTGCTACCGCTTAAGGCTCTGGATTGCAGTTCGAGTTCGCGCTCAACATAGGCAAGATAGCGCGTGCTTTTGCTGTGATCCTTGGTAATTATCTTGTTGCAGGCGCAGTAGTAACAAATGGTGCTGCAGAATGGTATGTGGAAATAGAGCGATAGAGGTTGCTTGTTTTGGCCACCCTGCTCACGGTTGCNTAACCAAGCCATCAGGGCATGGTGATCAAAGCTATCAATAAAACGATCAGCAGTCGGATACGATGTGTANCGGGGCCCATTAACATCAAAGCGCCGGATCATCTCCGGGTTAAAAACGTTGTCGACGTAATCGACAACTTCTGAAACAGGACTGTTGGGCGATACCGCAGTGCTCACATCAACTCCTGGAAGCGACAACTATAAGTAATAGCTATGGGTGTATATAAAAATAATAACAACAAACCGTTATGCTGCATGGTAAAACNCATTATGCAACAGAGGCGGAGGGGATGGTTGACTTTATTCAAACAGCGGCCTTGCGAAATACATTCTGTTTTCTCGTATAATGTTATGGAGAGTCTAGCCAAAGCCTTTAGTAATGACCAACGATTTATAT
>Ga0049116_10000283_pt1 | contig 11474 bp, 15 predicted proteins | sample WorMetvacBELIZE2_FD_55049 | JGI IMG/M metagenome (GOLD analysis project Ga0049116, IMG submission 55049) | Marine gutless worms symbiont microbial communities from Max Planck institute for Marine Microbiology, Germany - Olavius vacuus BELIZE.2 | ecosystem: Host-associated > Annelida > Digestive...
ATTCTCCCGACGCTAGGTATAGCGTTTTTTTTGACCATGATGGCCTGCAGACCTGAGGCAAGCCCTCTTTCTGTGGAACTGCCTTCGACACCGATTCTTACNGCAGATTCCCAATGGGGCGTGGTGAANCATCCCTATCTCAAAGTGCTGGAAACAAGCGAAGCTGGCTCTTCGGTGAAAGGTTTGCTGCGCAGGGGGGACATTGTTGAGATACTTTCAAAAATCGGAACGGAAGATGGACGATCCTATTGGCTTGAGTTGAGATCGCACGAAACATCCGTTACCGGTTGGGTACCCGACGAGAGTCTTGATATCTACGATTCCAAGGCTCAGGCACGAACAGCCAGTGTTGTCACGCGGGAGAACTAAGGCTCATTAANCTGCCCTGGCAGGATTCTTGTAGCNCTTTTGACAATGTCCAGGCGCAGTGAATCCCCAATGCGGGGGGGATGATTGCCATAATAGTTACAGTCAAGAAGATCTCCGGGTTCTCCGCTTGTAAGCCATATGCGCCATAATCCCTCCATAAACTCTACCGAAATAACTATTCCTTCCAGTGGTCCACTATCAGCCAGTCGCATGTCTTCCGGTCTTACAATCAACGTTGCGGGAGTATCAGGAAAATCAACATGAGATTCCATGCGAACGATACCAGCGCTCGTGCGAACAATCGAAGCATTCTTATCCACATCGAGTGCTTTCAGACGAGTACTGCGTCCTAAGAAGAGTGCGGTGGAAAGGTCGACAGGATTCTTCCAGATATCCATGGGCTTCCCACTCTGAACAATATACCCATCTCTCATGACGGCAAGGTGATCGGCAAGAGAAAACGCTTCATCCTGATCGTGTGTTACCAAAATCGTGGTGATTCCCGTTTCCTTCTGAATGCGACGAACTTCCCTCCTTAGCTCTCTTCTCAATGCGGCATCAAGTGAGCAAAAAGGTTCATCCAGTAAGAGAAGCTCAGGATTNATAGCCAGGGCTCGGGCCAACGAAACACGTTGACGCTCTCCCCCGGATAGTGAAGAGGGTTTCCTATCGGAAAGCGGACTCATGTGACATAGTTCAAGGTATTGGCTGGCAACGCGATGAGCCTCCTTCCTCGTCTTGCCCCTCACCCGAGGTCCGAAAGCCACATTGTCGAGCACGGAGAGGTTTGGAAAGAGTGCGTAATCCTGAAAAACAACTCCCACCCGACGTTTCTCCGGCGCAAGTGATGTAACATCCCATTTNCCTTCGAAAATGCGCCCAGCTTCGGGTAGCAAAAATCCGGCGGCGAGATCAAGAAGAGTGGATTTTCCACAGCCACTAGGGCCGAGTATTACCGTCAGCTTTCCAGCGGGAAATGAGAGATGGGCTTCAAGATGAAAATCACCTCGAGTGAACCTTACATCGGTGAAGCTGAGCTCAAAGCTGCTCATATTCTGTTCCACCATAGCGATCTAGAATTAGGAAACTCAACGCGCTTATCCCGATTAACAAAGTTCCCAGGGCACTGGCTCCAAAGATGTCATAGGCGCTAATCATGCGATAAATGGCAAGGGGCAATGTGGTGAACCCTGCGGGTGCGAGAATGAGTGAGGCGTTCAATTCGCCGGCTGAGAGAGCCAGAGTGAAAACACTAACGCTCACCAATGCGGGGCGCGATAGCGGCAGTACNATCATGAATAGGGTTTTGATCGGACCCGCTCCGGCGGCACGGGCGGCCTGGGGTATTCTAGAGGAAATCTCTCTCATGCGACCGCTGATGATACGATAGGCGAAGGGAAGGGCAATCATCGTATGAGCGCTCATGAGCAGCACGAGAGATACCGCCCGATTAGCGGGAATCCAATGCGCCATGAGAAGGAGTCCCAGCCCGAGAATGATCGAACTCACTCCCATTGGTAGGAACATCATGCCTTTGAGTAAACGCACAGACCATCCATGATGATTTGTGGTATACCAACCCGCCAATGATGCTGTTAGGGTGGTTGTTATGGCCACTACCGCACCTAAAACGACCGTGCGAAGCGCCGAGAGAATGGGAAGTAAACCGGACACTTCTCCCGCCCCAAACAGGCGTTTCCAATGATTCAAGGAGAAATGAAGCGGCGCCAGNCGCGTTGCTCTTACAACGAAGCTGTGGGCGAAAATCGACAGCAGGGGGGCCAGTATGAAAAGAAGAGTTGGTATAAGGTAGATGAGCGCCAGCACTACCGATTTTCCACGCAAAGCTGTCGGGGNACGCGCCGACGCGCCATTGGCNTCCATCTGTGAATTCCTGCGCAGTTTCCTCACCATGCGCGCATATACAGCAAGAAGAATCAGAGCTGCCATTGATTCAAGAAGGGCCAGGATGCTTCCTGAATCGAAATCAAGCTGGTATTTAACGAGTCGATAGACTTCAACTTCCAGGGTGCTGAATTCGGGGCTTCCCCCAAGAACAAGAACAACGGCGAAGCTCATAAAACATAAAAGGAAGGTAANAATCGCCGATGTCAGTATGGCCGGCGCGAGTGCGGGCAGGTCGATCATGATAAACCTTCGCAGTCTTCCGCTTCCCAAGCTTCGGGCGGCTTTGTAGCTGGACTGCGGCAAGGCGGACCAGGCATCACCGACAATTCTGAGAGTGATGGGAAAATTATAGAAGGTGTGAGCCATAATAATGGCTTTGAGAGAGTAGAGNATGTTCCAGGGCTCAACTTCGCTTCCGACTACTGCTTTTCTCATCGTGTTAACCAGTCCCGAATTCCCGAAAACCAATATGAAACCGAGAACTACCAATATGGATGGGAGAACAAATGGCACTGTTGAGAGGGATTTAAGCAGTCGCCGGCCTGGAAACAGATGACGCCCTATGAGGTAGGCCCCGGGAAAACCCAAAAGGATGGAGAATATCNTGCTCAATCCCGCTTGAAAGACAGTAAACCACAGAATTCTCAGGTAGTAAGGGGACAGAATAACGGGTATCAACTCCCCCGGATTTTTTACGGCTTTTGTAAAAACCAAGAACAANGGGAGAGCGAATAATCCAGTCCAAAAAACAGCGGGTCCAAGAAAAATTCCTACCGTGTTCAGCCGCCCGGAGATTTTTTTCAAGCTTTAGAAAACCTCACGCCATTGCCGGATAAGCTGATCAATGCGGGCAGAATCGAATTCCCTCATGTCGATATCAATCGTTTCTGCGGGTCTGAGGGCGGCATTGAATGAATCAGGCAATACNACATCCTGATTNACCGGCAGCATGATATTTCTGGTTGCCAGAAGGTATTGAGCCTCCATCCCCAGCATGAAATCAATAAACAATTCGGCTTCCTTTCGATGCTTTGNGCCCTTAACAATTCCCATGCCTTCAATTTGAACAGGATGTCCGTCGGAAAACTCCGCGACCTTGTAGCGGTGGCTATTCTCATACTCAACATGATAAGCCGGGCTGGTGCCGTAGCTAAGAACCATGGATGCCTCTCCCGCTGTGAACAAGACATAGCCCTGACTCCATCCATTGGCGACAGTCAGTATNGTAGGAATGAGTTCTCTCCAATAATCAGGCCATTGTTCCCCAAAGGCCGCGACAGTCCACAGAAGAAATCCCAGTCCCGGTGTCGATGTTCTCGGATCCATTATGACAAGNGATTTTGCATATTGCCCGGAAGTGAGATCTTCTAATGATGTGGGCGGNTTTTTTACTACCTGTGAGTCGTAGCATATCGCGAAATGCCCGTAATCGAAGGGTAAAAGATGATGGCTTTTATCAAATATCAGATCGGGGGGTACGCGTGAAAGNTTCACCGATTCGTACACCGCGAGCACCTCGGCATTCAAGGCGCGATCAAGGAGGTTCTCATCCAGTCCGACAACAACATCGGCATGTCCGGAATNNTTTTCCAGGATGAGCTGATTGAGAACTGTCACGGCATCTCCGGGCGCGTTGAAGACAATCCTGATTCCTGTGGATTGGTAAAATGCTNCCGCGATTGCCGGACCAGGCCCCCACTCAGAGCTGAATGAGTCATAACAGTACACCGTGAGAGTCACTTCATCGGATGCTTCTTCTTGACTGAGTGCCGAAATAATGGAGGNAAAACTGCATACTAAAAGAGCAATACAAACCAGCGCGCTAGGTTTCATGAAACCATTCCTCAATTTTGAAATTGATTCGGGGTTGCATGAAGAGCCTCGTTCCTACGCCGGCATAACCCGGATCAGGTTCATGAGTGTACTCTCAGGTCTTACAGACCACCCCGGAAGCTCATTGAAGAGCCTAGTATCATAAATTTTCTTTGTCAAGGATTCTCGTATTCAGTTTCACATCTCATNTAAAATGGTATAATCCTGCTATGNCGATTGTGGATAACTGGCGCGATTTTCGTANCAAACTGGATGCGATTGCCAATCAGTACGCGAGNNATGTCTCATCCATTCGTGTGATGGCCGTCACGAAAACACGGAGCGTCGAAGAGGTTATTGAGGCCAGAGAGGCCGGTATTGCGATTTTTGGTGAAAGCAGAGTCGAAGAAGCATCGTCAAAATTCGCATCTCTCGACACTGCTATCTACCCGCTGTACCTCGTCGGTCATCTCCAGAGCAATAAAGCGGCTTTCATTGACGCTCGCTACCGGGGAGTTTATTCGGTGGATTCGCTGAAAATTGCCACACGGCTCTCTCGGTATCGCGCGACAATCGATAAAGCCCTTGATGTGCTGCTGCAGGTGAATACCTCCGGGGAGAAGAGCAAGTTTGGATTTGTCGATCCTGTTTATTTCACAGAGGCCGCAGAGGAAATTGCCAAGATGCCCTTTCTGGTACTGCGAGGAGTAATGACGTTAGCCCCATTCGTTGACGATGAAAGGATAGTGAGAAGGTGCTTTTCCAGATGTCGCAGTTGGTATGAAAACATTGCAGGATGCATTGAAGGGGAGCCCATACTGTCGATGGGCATGAGTTCTGACTATCAATGGGCAGTGGCTGAGGGCAGCAACCTCCTGCGCCTCGGAACCGCGATATTTGGGGGTCGACAATGAGGCGGGTATTCCTGCTTTGCATGCTTCTGCTGACCTACTACAGCCACAGTGTGCATGCTCAACAGCTACCTGAATCGAAAACCCTCACCCCGGAAGAATACGATCCTGAGGAATTTCCCCTCTGGGCACACGATATCAGACGGTTTGAGATAATATCAATCGGCACTTTTCCNCTCACCTTCNTGATAACATCGTTGATATACGACTTTTCAATCTCCGCGACCCATAATTTCAATCCCTCATACTCGATTGGCTCTCAGCGATCGGATCGGGATATTTTGATTATAGCCAGCTCAGCGGCGGGGGCTTCTCTGCTGATGGGCATTATCGATCTTATCATCAATACCAATAAACGGGCGAAACAGGCGGCAGAAGATGAACAGTGAGGTGTTCACCGTCCGAGAAAAGGGAGAAGGCGCCATCAGGGCGGATTGTTTTGTTGCCTCACTGGGAATGTTTACCCGNAGTCAGATTGACCGAAGATCTGTCACGATACGGGATTTAGGGGGCAGAAAACTGAAGCTTTCCAAGAGGCTCGCCGAGGGTAGCAAGGTAGTTGTCGAATGGGAGGATCCGCCATCTTGCGATATTGCGCCAGAACCCCTCAATCTAAGAATCCTCTACGAAGACGATAACTCGTTGGTGATTGACAAAGAACAGNGCGTGGTGGTTCACCCCGCCCACACACATATGCATGGCACATTGGTACAAGGTCTCCTTCATAGATATGCCCAATTCGATACACTGTTTCCGAACGATCGTGTCCGACCGGGAATCGTTCATCGTTTGGACAAGGATACCTCGGGTATTATCATCACAGCAAAAAATCCACAGGCATTGGAATTCCTCTCTGCTCAATTCCGCGATCAAAGCGTCAAAAAACACTATTTGGCTATAACCCGGGGTATTCCCAGGAACGCTGAAGGTGAAATTGACAGTCCCATCGGGCGCCATCCCNATGATCGCAAGACTTTCGCGGTCAATGTTCCTCATGCCAAGACCTCTCTCACCCGCTACAGGCTGCTTGGGCAAGCTGCTGATTACGCATTGCTTCTGCTGAGAATACNCACTGGACGAACTCATCAAATCAGGGTGCACCTGAAATCAATGGGAACTGCCGTATTAGGCGATCCGATTTACGGGGTTCAAGATTCGCTCTTCCNCGATGCCACACTGATGCTTCATTCGTGGAAACTGGCCATCGAAATCCAGGGAGCTGGGAAGAAAAACTTCACCGCGGAGTTGCCCAGCCGGTTTTGCAGTATCATGGATCAGCTCGGCATGAAGTTGCCTGAGGATCTTCTTGATTGAATTGTGTTATGGGCGCTAGGTCGGTATTCCACGTTTTTTCAGCAAAAACTGTTGTCGGTGGACCATGCCCCGGTAGAATCAACGTGTGTTCACACAATCTCAAGATTTTTTGGCGAATCGATTGAACAAGGATNTTTCTGTTNGCACTGCTTGATGCACTGCCCACTCGGCCCGCTGACAACGTATCACCAGTGAAAAGGTAGGGGCCGATTCGATACACCCGGCTGTCTGCGGAATGCCCCTCAACCTCCAGTACGTCTACACGCATTCCTGATAGCTCAAGAGTCATNCCCTCCGTTACAGCTCTCGCTTCGAAATTCATCACATGCCCGCTCCCGGCGACAATTTCTGCATCGTATATTTTCAGCAGTGTGCGCAGGCCGCTGATATGATTGGCATGACTATGAGTTATTAAAACAGTGGTGATGTGAAACTGACTATCCTCAATGCCAACTATGAGGTTGACATTGATTTTCCCCGGATCAACCAGTATCGCGGCGCCTCCCTCGTTTGGGCCAACTACATAGCTATTACTCGTGCCGACGCTTGGGAAATGACTGATGATCCTCATTCGTTCTCCAGCCGTATATTGTAGGAATCTTGCTGATTCGAATCACGAAAATCAACCCCGCGAAGAATCGCATTTGTAAAATCAACTTGTTTGAGATTGCAGTCTCTAAATTCGGCCCCATGCAGCGACGCCGCAATGAAGCGGCTGTAGAAAAGATCGGACTGGCTAAAAACGGTTCTGTGGCCATTGATACCGATGAAATTCGTATTGATGAGGTCTGAACCGGTGAAATCAGCCGCATTGAATATCGACCCGGAGGCCATAACGCTCATCATTCGACTTCCCTGAAACTGGCATTCAGTGGCATCCACATTGTCCAGAAGGCACATGTGAAAACTGGTTCCACGGAAAGAGCAAAGCCGAAGTATGGACTGAGTAAATCTGCAGTAAAGGAAATTACATCCCTCAATGTGGGCTGCAGAGAAGTTTATTCCAGAATAATCGCGGTCTTCGAATGTTCCGACCTTCTGTGAAAGCTCATTCACAACCTCGCTTTCCCAGGAAATTGAATTAGGATGATGGGCTCGGCAATACGCGGATCCAGCCCAGGCTACAAGAGTGCATTGAGCGTGGGCACATTTTTTAAGAGATAGCACAGCAACCGAAATAATATGTGAGTATCATGGTTTATGCAATTGATATGTATGCGTCTACCGATTACCATTAGCGCATGCCAGCTTGCGCTATTTGTGGTGCTGAATATGAGGCGCCGATCTACAGAACGAGTACATGTGCCGAATGCGGCAAGGAATTGAAAACATGTACCAATTGTAATCACTATCTGCCCGGGGCGGCCAATGACTGTCGCGAGCCTGTCAGTGAACTGGTAGTGGAGAAAGACAGGGCCAATTTCTGCGACTGGTTTCGCCCCTCATCGCGTACTGGAAGGGCAGCTTCACAGCGTGCTGCTCAANAGGAGCAGGGGCGCCAGGCGTTTGCTGACCTGTTTGGCGATGATTGATAATTCCATCGCTTTTCTCGATTCCGGAATCGGTGGCCTGCCCTATTTGGATTGGGTGAGAACAAACTGCCCCCACTTGANGTTTTCCTACATTGCCGATTCAGCGCATTTCCCCTANGGTGAGCTATCTGCGAAGCTGCTCCGCCGNGTCGTGCNGGACACTGTCGAGAGAATTTTTGCAGTCGGTACTCCGCGTCTGCTGGTGATTGCTTGCAATACGGCGTCGGTGACAGCTCTTGATACCATACGGAGGGTTTCGCCCTGTCCGGTAGTGGGCACCGTCCCGGCGGTAAAACCGGCGGCGATACTCACGGGCAATCGCCCAATCGCTCTTTTAGCAACACGAAGAACCATCGATTCTCCATATTTGGACCGATTGATATCAGCCGTCGCTCCGGAAAAGCAAGTGATGCGGGTGAGAGCTAACGATATTGTNCGCTTCATTGAAGAACAATGGTTGGATGAGGGTGTGCCAGGGGCCATGGAACTTTTGGAACCGGCTCTCAATGAGCTTCGTTCGGCGGGTGTTGGTACGGTGGTGTTAGGATGCACACACTTTCTCTATGTTCTCGATCTCATTGCTCAAGGATTGGGAGAAGATGTTGTTATAGTGGATTCTCGCGTGGGAGTTGGGCGACGCGTATTATCGCTGCTAGAAGAAAAATCGGATAGTGGGCCGGATTTTCTGGCTCAGGAAAATAGTTTTTATGTGACGAGCCAAGAGAAGGATCATCTGCGATATACTCGTTTTGCCCGAATTCATGGGCTACATTGGGCGGGCACACTGGCATGACTGGCACCATCTACAGTGGCATAAAGAATATTTACGATGTCCGCAGTAAGAGTGGAGAGCATTTTGAATGTCGAATCAAGGGAAAACAACTCAGGGAAGATGAACAGTCCTACAACCCCCTGGCTCCCGGCGATGTGGTGTCCTTTGACCTTGCGGACTCACAGAGGGGGTTTATTACCGATCGTCACGCGCGCGTTAATCGCTTCGCGCGCTGGAATCGAAAACGAGGAGCTTGGCAGACCATTGCGGCCAATCTTGATGGCTTGCTATGCGTTATTTCGGCCACGAAGCCGCCGTTTAGACCACGATTTGTAGATCGGGTTCTGATTGCCGCCAAACAGGGCGGTGTTCCCTCCTCGATTCTTGTCAATAAGGTAGATTTGGGTGTTGAGCCCTGGATACTCGAACGTGTTGAGGTTTGGAGGTCGCTGGGCATCGAAGTGCTTTTATGTTCTGCTGTTAGCAAAGAGGGAATTTCAAAGGTAAAGGACATGATATCGAATCGTACGATGGTGCTCTTCGGTCCCTCGGGAGTTGGAAAAACCACCATCATCAATGCGTTGATACCCGGTTTGGACCTGGTAGCGGGTACTCTCTCAGCGAAGTCCGATAGGGGGCGCCATATCACGAATTTCGCCCGTCTGCTCGACGCTCCGGACTCTGGGAAGTTGGTGGACACACCGGGCATAAGGGAAATACATGTTCATGGTATAGCACCTGAAGAATTGTCGATGTGGTTTCCGGATTTTGATGGAGAAGATGGCGGCTGTTCTTTTCAACCCTGTAGCCACCGACATGAACCAGAATGTGGCGTCAGATTGGCTGTAGAAGCCGGGCGAATTCACCCAGACCGCTACAGAAGCTATCTCAGAATGCGGGATGATTTGGAGAACAACACACAGTGGTGATGCTTTACCGTTCCGGTTGCATTGGTTAAAATGGATAGATGGGTTTCAACGTGCGACTCTTAGGTCTCTTTCTCTGTGTATTGCTCATTGCTTCCTGCCTGCGGGTGGATACNGACATTCGATTGAAGAGAAACGGCAGGGTTAGCGCCATACTGAATTACACTCTCAGTGCTGATATCGCGGATTTTGGTCGGGGCTTTGGGTCCGAAGAACCCTGGTTTCTTCCCTTGAGTGAAAAAGATTTCATCCAGCGGAGCCTAAGAAGCCCTGGAGTAACAGTCAAGAAATACAAGTTCAGCAGCAATTCTGATGGCAGTAGTTTTATTCNCGTCAAATTGCAGGCTGATTCCATCATGAGCCTTTCGGCATTTTTGAATTTGGACATGAGAATAGATGAACAGGTTGGAAATGGTACATTTACTCTTCGCATGCCCAATGTGGATATCAGGCAGGAAGAGGGAGATTTGGCGTCGTTAATGAGAAAATCAGTGGGGGATGCCTCCTTTCTGTTTCGATTTCGTCCGGTAGTCAAACCCCATTCGGCAACATCCGGAATAATATCTGGCCATGAAGCGCGGTTAGAAATAATGATGAGAGACCTGCTCAGCGGGAAGACTCCCCCCACCTGGGTTGTCGCTTGGTAAGGAGACAGTTTTAGCAATGCAGCATCCGAAACTCATCGCNTGGGAAAAACGACTCAAGGGGCTGTTCGACGAGATAGATAACTGGTTAGAAGACCACTACGGATCGGATTATCCNTTGCATCCGAACCGGGCTGCCAGAGGTGAAACGGCGAATGTCGCCATGGATGGCCTGTTCAATATCGGCGCTTATTTCACTTCGGGGTTTGGCAGTCAATTGGGAAGGGGCTATATCATCAAGATGAGAATGTCCACGCTCGCAGATATTCCAGAAGAGGTGCGGGAGAATATCAAACGCGATATCGAACGGCTCGTTGCTGAAAAACTCCCGGAAGTTTTTCCGGATCGGAAACTCAACTTAGAGCGAGATGGTGATTTGNTAAAAATCATTGGCGACTTCAGCCTTGGTTCGGTTATTCAGANCTAGGCCGCTAAAGGGGTGCGCACAACCGCAATGACCATGGGTATCATGATTCGATGAGAAAAAACTAAGGAAGGTTCATGGACGTTCAACTTAAGGAATTGATTGACAGGATCAACGACGACGGTATTCGAAAAGCTGAAGAAAATGCAAGCCGAATCATTGCTGACGCCGAGAACCAAGCGACTGAAATTCTTGCCAAGGCACAGGATGATGCGAAGTCGCTCAAGAGAGACGCGCAAGATGAAGCACAGAGGGCCGAACGCAATGGCACAGAAGCCCTCAAACAGGCCGGTCGCGATCTTNTTATCACGTTAAAAGCCGAGATAGAAAATTTATTCAATAACGTATTAACCGCGGAAATCGCTGGCATCCTTGATGGTGATCTGCTCTCGGAGGCGGTGGTATCAGCCATTGGGAGTTTGGCTGATTCGGAGAGCGATGGCCTTGATGTGCTACTTCCCGAAAGCAAACTGAAAGCACTGCATGATGGAATTGTGGCTAAGCTTGCTTCCACGATGTCCGCTGGGGTGGAAATTAAACCCTTCAAAGACCTGGATGCGGGATTTCGGATAGTCAAGAAGGATGGCAGCGCTTTTTTTGATTTTTCAGATAAGGAAATCGCCCAGCTATTGAGTCGATATCTAAGCTTTCACCTCAGATCATTGTTTTCGGATTAGGGGGTATCGGTTGACTGCNTATTATTACCCTGCGGCATCCCTTCCCATGCTTAGAGGGCCGGATCAGCATCCGCCTATTACAANCAAGGAGATGTTGGATGTATGCAAACGATACCTGAGGATAAAGGACTACGATGCTTTACGTGAAACCACACTCAAAGCTGATGTCGAATCGGCGTCTGGCA
>Ga0049116_10000285_pt1 | contig 11428 bp, 12 predicted proteins | sample WorMetvacBELIZE2_FD_55049 | JGI IMG/M metagenome (GOLD analysis project Ga0049116, IMG submission 55049) | Marine gutless worms symbiont microbial communities from Max Planck institute for Marine Microbiology, Germany - Olavius vacuus BELIZE.2 | ecosystem: Host-associated > Annelida > Digestive...
CATCATAGGCTTGATCACGTTCTTGCTTGGTCAATCTTGGAGTGAAAACGCTATCACTCTTCCAACACTGGGTTAAATCGTCGATTGAATTGAAGACACCAGCCTGTAATCCTGCTAAGAAGGCAGCACCAAGAGCGGTGGTTTCCGTAATCTCAGGGCGTTCTACTTCAGCGCCCAATATGTCTGAAAGAAAGCCCATAACCCAATCATTACGCGACATACCGCCATCTACACGAATAGTTGTGGGGCGAGCGCCATCGCTTTCCATTGCTTTTTGCAGGTCCTTAGTCTGATAGCAAACAGACTGAAGTCCCGCAGCAACGATTTCGCTAATGCCTGTGTCGCGGGTTAAACCTAAAATTGCGCCACGGGCATCTGGATCCCAATAAGGTGCGCCTAAACCAGTAAATGCCGGGACAAGGAAGACGCCGTTATCTTGTCTTGCTCGCTGTGCAAGTGCCTCAGATTCGGCGGCATCGTCGATAAGCTTCAGCCATCTCTGAGCCATTGAACGGTTGCGCCGGCCATAAAAATACTGCCTTCAAGCGCATAAGTCGTTTTGCCGTTTAAACGATACCCAACGGTGGTGAGTAATCGGTTTTTCGATTGCAAAGGGGCGTCACCAGTGTTCAATATCATAAAACAGCCGGTACCGTAGGTGCTCTTGGCCATGCCTTTTTCAAAGCACGCTTGGCCTACTAATGCTGCTTGCTGGTCGCCTGCTACGCCTTGGATAGGAATAGCTCTACCTATGATGTCTTCTTTCGTTACACCAAAGTCAGCCGCACAATCCATCACCTCGGGTAGCATTGAGCGTGGGATATTGAATTTATCTAGTAACTTCTCATCCCAGCATTGGTTATTGATGTCGAACAGCATTGTACGCGAGGCATTGGTGGCATCAGTTTTGTGTGACTCACCACCCGTTAAGCGCCATATAAGGAACGTGTCTACGGTTCCAAACAGCAGCTCTCCGTCCTCGGCTTGCTGTCTTGCACCTTCTACATTGTCTAATATCCAAGCTACTTTAGTGGCAGAGAAATAAGGGTCTAACAGAAGCCCTGTCGATTCAGTAATGTGTGAGACGAGCTCTTCGTCTTCACTTAAATCACGACAAAGCTGGGCTGTGCGTCTGTCTTGCCAAACGATAGCCGGGTAGACNGGCTCGCCAGTGTTTTTATTCCACACTAAGGTTGTTTCGCGCTGGTTAGTGATACCAACGGCTGCGATATCTGATGGTGTTAATGAACATTTATTGAAAACTTCTTTGAGGGTAGAGACAACGCTTTCCCAAATTTCCTCTGGATCATGCTCAACCCAGCCATCTTTCGGATATTTTTGAGAGAATTCCTGCTGTGCAATAGCGTCTATACTGCCCTTTGGAGAAAAAATGATGCTGCGAGAGCTTGTTGTACCTTGGTCAATGGCAAGGATATGTTGTCCCATAAGGTCACTCCTGAAGATAGTTTTCATAGAGTTTGCATCATTTACACAGGATTAACAATGCTATATTTTCGAAAACGAACATTGGCGTTTCGTTTTGTTATGGGAACATTGAAGTTAAGCACGTATAATTGATGTAATTTTCTAATTCTGAGGACTCGCGATGAATCAAACGCAAAGACACGAAAAAATTGTTGGGCTTATAAAGCTACATGGTTTTATGTCTATTGATGATTTGGTCAGTGCTTGCGAAGTTACGCCGCAAACAATCCGTCGAGACCTTAACCAGCTTGCTGAAAATGGTGTGGTAAGTCGCTATCATGGTGGTGCTGGCCTAAACAGAAGTTGGGAAAACACGCCATATCAGGAAAGGAAAACCCAAAACAGCGAAGTCAAAGAGAAAATTGCTGAAGCAGTGGCTGCGATGATCCCTGACGGCGCATCGTTGTTCATTAATATCGGTACGACGACGGAAATGATTGCAACTAAGTTGCTCAACCACAAAAATCTTCACGTGGTAACCAACAATATTCACGTTGCTACCATTCTTTCGGCTAAAGAGGATTTCTCCGTCATAATTGCTGCCGGTGAAGTTCGCTATCGCGATGGCGGAATCATTGGCGAGGCAACCTGCGATTTTATAAGCCAGTTCCGCATGGATTACGGCATAATCGGTATCAGTGGTATTAGTTCGGACGGTGCACTACTTGACTTTGATTTCAGAGAAGTCAAAGTGTCCCAAGCCATTTTGGAACATACTCAACACGTTATATTAGCTGCGGACTACAGTAAGTTTGAACGCCGCGCAATGGTGGAGCAGGGGCACATTTCACAGGTTGATTGCTTGGTTTGTGATAAAACGCCGCCGCCCAGCATAAGCAAGATAATCGAAGAAAATAACATCACCTTTGTCAAAGCGTGACCATCTATTTACCATAGTTTTCCACTACTCTTAAACCTGTTCTCGGTTTTGCTCGCATTCTACTTTTTGGCAGCCTTCTTTAAACATTACGCACTGTTGCCGCAAGCGCTCTTACACACCACGTATTTTTCAATGTAAATCAGTCAAATATTGTTGCGATTGGATTTGTTCATTCCTTTTAATTACGAATTTTAACTTTCTTTAATGTTCGTAAATGTTCGTTTTGTGTTGACATGTTTTCTTTTTGCTTGTCAAATAGACAACCATATGAGGATATCCATATAAATACCACTAGAGGCAATGTATGAGTCAAAGCAATCAAACTGAACAGACANTCGACGTTTTAGTCGTTGGCGGCGGTGTTAACGGCGTAGGCGTCGCNCTTGACGCTGCGGGACGCGGGCTTTCGGTTGCTTTGTGCGAGAANGGTGACCTCGCAGGCGCAACGTCTTCTTCTAGCAGCAAATTAATTCATGGTGGACTTAGGTATTTAGAACATTATGAATTTCGCCTAGTGAAAGAAGCGCTGGCAGAACGTGAAGTGTTGTTGAAGAAAGCGCCTCACATCATGTGGCCGCTACGTTTTCGTTTGCCTCACCAAAAGCATTTACGCCCTGCGTGGATGATACGAATTGGTTTATTCCTCTATGACTCACTGGCTAAGCGCAATATGTTACCGCGCTCACGTAAGCTAACGACCACCAGTGAAAGCCCGCTGGTTAGCGGTATTTCAACGTGTTTTGAATACTCAGATGGTTGGGTAGATGACGCACGCTTAGTGGTACTAAATGCGCTAGCTGCCCAAGACCAGGGGGCGAAGATATATACGCGTACTGAATGCGTTAAAGCTGAAAAGTTAGATAATTTGTGGAATGTGGAGCTTAAAACGTCTCAAGGGAAAACGTTTACAGTCAAAGCCAAGTCAATTGTTAATGCGGCTGGACCGTGGGCAGTATCGTTTCTAGATCGCTTGGTAAATATTCACAACCCCAATGCGATGCGNATGGTAAAGGGAAGCCACTTTGTCGTCCCCAAGCTATATAACTCTGATGAAGCGTACATTCTGCAAAATAAAGACGGGCGTATTGTATTCGTGATCCCTTACGAAGGTGATTTCTCACTTGTGGGCACAACAGACGAAGACTTTAAAGGTAATCCGTCTGACGCTGCAATTTCAAACGAAGAGACTGATTACTTAATTGACGTCGTAAACAACTACTTCAAGTCCAAGATAACACGCGAAGATATAGTCCATACTTACAGTGGCGTGCGCCCACTCTTAGAAGAGAAAAACGCGTCAGCACAAGAACTTACTCGGGACTATAAAGTAGAGCTTAAGGGTGAGGCTGGAAAGCCCGTATTACTTAATATCTTCGGCGGCAAGATTACAACCTATCGAAAGCTTTCAGAGCACGCGGTAGATAAACTTGTCTCATGTTTCCCGAAAGCGAAAAAAGCGTGGACCAAAGAAGTACCGCTACCAGGTGGTGCATTTGAGAGTCAAGAATCGCTAGTTGCTCAACTAACTTCCGAGTTTTCTTGGCTGGACAGCGCTATCGCTGAACGCTACGCAAGACAGTATGGCTTACTATGTTATAAGTTTCTTAAAGGTAAAGCGTCAGTCGATGCTATGGGGACTCATTTCGGGGCTGGTATGTATCAGGCAGAAGTTGATTACCTTATAGAGTGCGAGTGGGCTTGTTGTCTAGAAGACGTGATTTGGCGCAGAACAAAACATGGATTACGCTTGGACAAAGCCCAACAGGAAGCGCTGTCCTCTTATATCTCAACGAAAGTTTCTGGCGCAGTTCAATCGGATGAGCCTGTGGATGCTGTATTGGCAAGCGCCTAACCCGTGAAAAGGTACGCATTAGAAGGAGCCATCTTTGCTTGAAAAGCGATAAGGTGGCTCAATCGCCATTGATTAGCTAGCCCAACAGGATAAAGTAGACGACTTAAAATGAACATGGACGTGATAAACAATACTTCCGTCAAGGAAGTCGTACTTATTAGACACGGTAAGCCTCTCTCGGCGCATAATGACAAAGTAAACTCAGCTCAATATGCTCAGTGGGTGCGTAACTATGATAAATCGATACTCGATCCAACAAGTCACCCAAAGCAGAAGACCCATATCGACGACAGCTACATTGTGGTTAGCCCGTTACTAAGGGCTAAATTGTCTGCGGCTTATTACGGCGCGACTCAAATTGATGAAGAGTTGCCCCATCTTAAAGAAATGGATATTCCTTATTACAAACTTCCGTTCACCTTGCGCAGTTGGCACTGGGTCGTCTTAAGCCGTGCACTATGGTTTATAGGATTTAAAGGTCGATTTGAAAGTTTCAAAGCTGCCAAGCAAAGGGTTAACCTTGTTTCCGAGCGTATCGAAAAACTGTGTGAGAAGCACGAGCGGATAGTGCTATTCGGGCATGGCATGACTAACTATTACACCCGAAAATCACTCATAAAAAATGGCTGGCAATTAAAGCAAAAAGACGGTGATTTTTGGGGAATTACGATATTGCACAAGCCGTTGCCATAATGCTGAGTCTTCGTTTTTAACCAGAAATTCTTAAGGTTTATTTATACCTACTTCATTTTTTCTTCAAAATGTCGATAAAATAGAACAATGCCTAACAAGCGCTAACGACTTGAACAAAGGCATGGGGAATCGACAATGAATAAAACCAACAAAAAGAAACCTTCCACGTCTAATGTTTTTAAAGCGGCTATTGCAGCTATTTTTGCAATTACCCTTGGCGTTACTATCAACTTTCTTCATACCGACGAGCAAGACACCACAACAATCGCATTTGCACTAAACCTAGATACGTTTAAGCGTCACGTCGTCTCGTCTCACTGGCAATGGCGAGTACGCCAACCCACTACTATGATAATGCTGATTCACTACAATGAGTCGGGCAAAGAAACGAACCGTACTCCGGTGCGAATGAATCACAACGGATGGCCGACCGCTGAGCTTTCTAGTGAAGGGTGTGAAAAGATATGGACGTCGCTAGTGGCGACACCACTGCGCGTGGACGGCTTTAAGATCCATGCAGACTATTACGCTGAACTTGAAGAGAACGAAGACAACTATTGGTGTCGCTTCAGCTTGAGTAGCGGCGCGTATTTCGACTATTTTCCTGCAAACGGAACAGTAACAAATTTAAGCGATTAAACTGGCCACATAAACGAGCACGCACAATATAAGCCTATACTTATGTAGGTATTTGTTCTATTTAGATAATTAGTCTACTTTTGAGTTAATGCCATGTTACTCATTGGCGCCATAAGGTATTGTCGATTATAAGATAATACTCGGCATTAACGAATTAAGTAGATATATGCTTTCACGCTTATTTTCTTCGAAAAGTAACAAAACTAGCGTCACTGTAGGCGTATCGGTCTGTGCTTCTGAGCTACATATTGTGGCTATAGAGCGCAGTGGCGACGCTGTTTCACTTAATTCTGTTTCTTCAATTCCCTATGATCAGCATCAGCCTCTCAAGCAACAGCTATCGGCGGCGTTAAGCCCGTTTGCTAAGTCGACCTGTAATGTTTCTATAGTGCTTTCACAGGATATGTACCACATGGTACAGGTTGATAAGCCAGAAATGGCAGAAGAGGACATTACAACGGCGTTACCGTGGACTCTTGGAGAGCTGGTTCCCTATGACTCCAGTAACATGGTTTTAGACTATGTCGATTACCCGGTTAAAAGTCGAACTGGCGGCCAAAAGATAGATGTATTCGCTGCCGAAAAGTCCTCACTTGCTGCCGTCGCAGCGAGCATGGCAAAAAAGAAAGACAAGCAGCTTACTCATATCCACACCAAAGAAGTGTTAGCAACTGAAATGGTGCCAAATGATGACTATGCGCGACTACTCATCATCCAAGAGCCCAACAGTGAACCGTTTTTAATGATAGTGCGCTCTCAGGCTATTTGGTTGGCACGTCGCTTACGTGGATTTGTAAGCAAAGTTAATGAGCAGACAGACCTGTCACAGCTAAGTGATACATTGGGATTAGAAATTCAACGCTCAATGGATTTCTATGAGTCGCAACTTAAGCAGCCGCCTTTAAAAGAAATTCTGTTTAAAACTCAATTTGACTGCGTGCCAGTGATCGAACGGCTGAAGCCGTTTCAGCCCGCTGCCATGAATGTCTTTACTCCACAGCTTAATTTAGCCGATGTAGTTGAACCTGCCTGCCACTTTGCGTTAGCAAGTGCACTTGTTGCAGCGAGAGAGGTGGCATGAAAAGAACGATAAACCTCTATCAGGACTCCCTTAAACCAAAGAAAGAGCGGTTACCATTCTCGAAGGTACTTTGGCTTAATGGCGTGGCAATTGGTGTCATGTTGGTAGTGGTAATCGCGCTCAATATTACGTTGGGGGCGAAGCAGAAAAAGTTAAATGAAAAAACAAACGCAATTAGCCAATTGAATAGCGAAATTAAAACCTTAAGCGCTGCACTCGAGAAGAAACGAGACACCCAGTCGCTTCAGCAACAGCTTGAAAAGGTGAACGCCAAAATCGAAAACCGAAAACGTCTGTTGGCGTATCTCGATAGCGGAGAGTTGTCATTTGACGCAACAAAGTACGGCGAGGTGATGGACGATTTGGCTAATTTCCACAATCAGAACCTATGGCTGACGAGTATTGATATCGATACACAAACCATTCGCCTGTCAGGCCAAACCTTGGCGCCTTCATCTATACCTGTGTGGCTTAAAAAGTTGCAGCAGTCTCCGTTTTTCCAAGGTAAGTCATTTTCTTCAGTGCAGTTTGATGAAGTAGACGGCAAAGAAAACGTGAAACAATTCTTGATATCCACAGATTTTGAAGGAGACGCTGATGAATCAGTACCAGCAGCTCTCTGAGAAATTCTCCGCTCTTGAAAGCAGAGAAAAACAGCTAATTACATGGGTGAGTTTTGGTCTCATTATCTATCTATTCTTCTGGTTCGGTGTTTCGCCTGCACTTGATGACTTGTCTGCAACCGATAAAGCAGTCATCAGAAAGGAGAGCGAGCACAAAGCACTTGTCATTCAAAGAGATGCCATTCAAGAAGCGCTAACCATCGATTATACAAAGCGCACGCAGCTAGAACTCGATAAGGCCAGAAAAGACCTACTATCAATTGATGAGGCACTACTTTCACTTAATGAAGGGTTTGTCGCAGCCGATCGAATGCCCGAGCTGCTTATGACCCTTCTAAACGAAGAAGACAACGTACGCTTAGTGAATTTTAAGGTCGAGCCTACCGAAACAGTACGCTTTGGTGACGGTGAGTCTCAAAGCACACCGTTTTACCGTCATAACATGCGCTTAATTATTGAGGGAAGTTACTTTGACCTGCGTAGCTACCTAGCGCGCCTTCAAGCCGCCCCTGAAAAAGTCGTAGTAACAGATTTTGCTTACAACGTTGAAGCTTACCCAAGTGCCACGTTAGCACTGGGGTTAGCAACGGTAAGCAATAATGAAACCTTTATCTCGCTGTAAGGAGAGAGTGTGAAACGGTTAAGAATTGTGGTCACAGCTTTAGCGATAGCAACATGCTTACCTGCAGTTGCGTCTGTCGACCCGACTAGGCCTGCAATCGCCAGTGCATCAGTGTCTAGCAATGATGATGCTGTAGCAGGAGAACTAGCACTTCAATCTATCTTTAAACGCAGTACAGGTTATAGCGCCATCATATCGGGTAAATCCTACCGCGTGGGCGACACACTTAACGAATACACCGTATCAAAAATTAACCCCAAGAACGTGGTTATCACTGACGGACGTCAGCAGAAAATACTAAGAATGTATGCATATGAAATTAAAAAATAGCCTCATTGTTAACACATTGGTTTTGTCTGCAGCGTTAGTTGTGGCAGGTTGCCAATCTTATGGTGTTGGCGAGGAAGTAAAACCTCATATTCGCGATGAACTAGCACGTTCTCAGAATACGACATCAAGTAAACCAACACCGCCCCCTCAGCTTAATCAAGAACTGCTGGCAGAGGTTGCCCGTTATCAAGCGTTACCTGCGCCAACATCACAGAAAATGTTTGCAGTTTCTGCTAACAATGTAGACGTGCGTCCGTTTTTCGACGCGTTAGTTGAAGACACACCTTACAGTGTCGCCGTTCATCCAGCCGTGTCGGGGCAAATTAGCTTAACGCTCAAAGAAGTGGCGTTAGAAGATGTGTTAACCATTATTTCGAGAATGTATCCGTTAGACGTGTTTTTGGAAGGGAAGGTAATTCAGGTTATGCCTTCTCAACTAAAGACGGAATCTATCCCGGTTAACTTTCTTATGATCAAGCGCTTCGGTGTATCTAACGTAAGCGTTATTGCCGGTGGGGTAAGTGAGCAAGACCAAAACAATGGTGGCAACAACGGTGGAATTAACGGCAATAACAACATTAGCGGGAACGCGCTAGGTGGTCAGGGTGGTTTTGGAGGCCAGGGCGGACTTGGCGGCAATAACATCCAGCAGCTCAATGGCTCAAACATTCAGACTACCAGTGAAAACGACTTTTGGAGCGATTTAAAAGAGGCACTAAAAGTACTGGTCTCTCCAACAGAAGGTCGCCAAGTTGTGGTTTCACCCCAAGCAGGCTTAGTGACCGTTCGAGCATTGCCCAGCGAAATCGCAGTGGTGAAAGACTTTTTAAACCAAAGCCAAGAGAGCTTACAGCGACAGGTGGTATTAGAGGCGCGCATTATTGAAGTCACGCTAAACGACGGCTATCAGCAAGGCGTGCGCTGGGATCGCATTGCAAGCGGCTTGACGGGCAGTGTGAACTTTGGCTTCAGTGGCGGAGCTATAGCGTCAAACTTTGCTGCAAATACCGCTGCAGGTATAGATCCAGCCATTAATGCAGTTAATGGCATAGGGAACTCAATCTCTACAGATATTGGCGGCGTTTCTACTTTGAGAATTTCCCGAGGTGACTTTGACGGCGTTATCAATATGCTGCAAACCCAAGGTGATGTTCAGATGTTGAGTAACCCCAGAGTGACCGTCACTAACAACCAGAAAGCAGTGATTAAAGTGGGTCAGGACGAATACTTTGTCACCGATGTGTCGACCAGTGAAGATCAAAGCGCGACACAAACCGAAAACGAAAATGACATCGAACTTACCCCGTTTTTTTCAGGTATTGCCTTAGATGTTACCCCTCAAATTGACAGAAGCGGCTCGGTTATATTGCACGTTCACCCATCAGTAACGGAAACGGCAGAGCAGACTAAAGTCATTCAGGTGGGCGATCAGCAAATCTTGCTGCCACTGGCACAAAGTAATATCCGAGAGTCAGATACGGTAATTCGTGCCCGCGATGGAGAAATTGTCGTGATTGGCGGTTTGATGGAAACCGTTACCAGTGAGCAAGAATCAAAAACGCCTTTGTTGGGTGACATTCCATTCATTGGTAATGCGTTTAAAAACAAAGCCAAAACGCAGAGTAAGCGCGAGCTGGTGATCTTGATACGCCCATCAGTTGTGCAGCCGGACACGTGGGAAAAACAACGTCTTCGCACTCAGTCATTACTTGATCAGTGGTATAGAAACTAATTATGTATCAGGGCTTTTTTCACTTCACAGATATGCCGTTTTCGCTTACCCCGAATACGGATTTCTTTTGTGCGCTTGCGCCACACAATGAAGCGTTGAAAGTCATTTTATCAGCATTGAGTATGTCTGAAGGCTTTATAAAAGTAACCGGTGAAGTCGGTACAGGTAAGACATTGTTATGCCGTAAATTAATTAATCATCTGTCTGATAAATTTGTAGCCTGCTATTTACCCAATCCATACCTTTCGCCTGATGAATTACGCCAAGCATTTGCGAGAGAGTTAGGTATTGTTACGGAAGGAAATAGTGATAATCAAGGCTTGCATAATGCAATAGAGACAAAGCTATTAGCCCTTAAAAAAGAGGGGCGACAAGCGGTATTAATCATTGACGAAGCGCAGTCGCTGAGTTGGGATGCTCTTGAGATGCTGCGTCTTTTTAGCAATTTGGAAACGGAAAAAAGTAAGCTGCTTCAAATTGTCTTGTTTGGACAGCCTGAACTTGATGACAACCTGGCAAACCCTAAAGTAAGACAAATCCGCCAGCGAATAAGTTTTTCCTACACTTTACGCACAATGACGTCAGCCGAAGTCGATTACTACATTGGTCACCGGTTGACGACAGCAGGTGGTAACGAGCAGTTGATATCTAGAGGACTGCGCGCATTTATAGCGTTGGTTACCAAGGGTACGCCTCGCTTGGTTAACATAGTTTGTCATAAGATTCTTTTGCGCGCATATGGTCAGGGCAAGGCGTCGGCGACCTGGTCACATACCCTAAGCGCCGTTTTCGATACACATGACTGTAAACGCCGACTTGTCCCAAGGCAGAGTCTTGTTATTTTGTCGCTTGCTGTGGTGGCAGTTGCAAGTGTACTACATGTATACGGCGCAGGTGGCATATGAGTATTTTGAATGACACCTTAAAGTCACTGGATGAACGCAATAAAAGTGAAGACTTTGGTTTGCCGCCAACCGTTGACGTCAGTCAACGCCCAGTGTGGCCAAAAGCGCTCATGGTCATCGCCGTTTTGGTGTTTGCAGTGTGGTTAGGAATTTCACTTTTATCTGGTACTTCCCATCGCGAAAAAAATGAAGATGGATTAAGCACAACGGCCGTTTCAAGTGCCCCGAGCGTTAACAACCCGCCTGCTGAAAGTACAATATCAGAGCGTGTTGCCGATAGCACAGCAGATATAAATGCGCCGTCACAAGGAATGCAATCAACCCCGTTATCTGAAAGTGATATGGCGCTACAAAACCGTGCGTCAGATGTGGCTGAGCTTGTTTTCAATACCGTTGATGAGTCATTGAAGATGATGAAGCTCAATACAGAAAAAGGGTTACAACTACGGTATCAGCAACCAGCACAGCTGATGATGTGAATGCGTCAAGCGTCAATAACAGCGCAAACGCCAGTAGCCCTCAATCAGAACTGTCTGCGGTTAGCAAAACACAACCCTCAAGCTCGAAGGCCGCAGAGCCTAAACCC